>Ga0209174_10000293_pt1 | contig 38666 bp, 39 predicted proteins | sample JI91814BDNA_FD_187505 | JGI IMG/M metagenome (GOLD analysis project Ga0209174, IMG submission 187505) | Wastewater effluent complex algal communities from Wisconsin, to seasonally profile nutrient transformation and Carbon sequestration -... | ecosystem: Engineered > WWTP > Effluent > Algae...
GCGATGTCGCTATGTTTTGCATTACTGCAGGTGTGGGAATTCCCATGGTGATATACGGTGCGGGGATTCAGGGATTTACGCTGCTGTATTCCGGAATTATGCTAACACTCGTATTTGTTTCCTTAGCTTTTCTTTCGGCCGTTCTCACCCGCGACAAAGCTAAGGCGATCGGTGTAGCACTGCTCTTTTGGTTTTACTTTTCATTAATTTATGACGGAATAATATTGTGGATCATTTATTCGTTTAGCGATTATCCATTAGAAAAAGTTACCATTGCGCTGGTTGCTTTTAATCCTATTGACCTGGCGCGCATTCTTATTTTGTTGAAGCTTGACATTTCTGCCCTCATGGGTTACACCGGGGCATTCTATCAAGAGTTTTTCGGAAGCAATGTCGGTTTGATTTTTTCAACACTCCTGCTCACCCTTTGGATTGTTATGCCGGTAGGTGTGGCACTTCGGATTTTTAAACGAAAAGACCTTTAGCGAAATGAAATGGCTTATCCTTTTCCACGTATTGGGTGCCGCTGTTTGGGCAGGCGGGCATTTAATCCTATCTCTTGGGTTCTTGCCAAAAGCCTTACGGCTACAAAATCCGGAAATTATTCTTGACTTTGAAAAACAATACGAACGTATTGGTTTGCCAGCGTTGTTGATTCAGGTAATAACGGGTATTTGGATGGCACTGATTTACGTTCCGTTCTCCGAATGGGGAAGCTTGACTACTGCCCATAACGTGTATTTATGGACGAAGTTCGGTTTGCTCGCGGGTACACTCACGTTGGCAGTTCATGCGCGTTTTTTTATCCTTCCAAAATTAACGGCCGAAAAACTTCCCGCACTTGCTTTCCACATTGTATTAACCACAGTGTTAGCGGTCTTTTTTGTAATAACCGGATTGAGTTTTAGGCTTTCATTTTTTTAAGAGATGACTGACATACTAACCCGAAAAGAAGTTGAGCAGTTGGTAAACCAGTTTTATAACCGGGTACGTAAGGATAACCTTCTCGCGCCTGTATTCGCCCATGTGGACTGGCCACATCATTTACCGATCATGTATAATTTTTGGTCCTCTGTGTTGTTGGGAGATATGTCGTACAACGGCAGCCCGTTGTCAAAACACCTGGGACTACCTCTCACGACAGATCATTTTAACAGATGGCTGAAATTGTTTTTAGAAACTGTTGATGCTGAGTTTACCGGTTCTGTTGCCGAGGAAGCAAAAAACCGGGCCAAGACTATTGCTGCGTTGTTTCAGCATAAGATGGGGTTATTATAATTCGGAATTCGAAGGCTAAATGAGATTCGCTAAGCTTCAAAATTTAATTTTTCTCCTTTCCAGAATCAACTTTCCATTTTGTTCCATTTTTTTTATCGTGCGAATAACGGTTTCCACGCGCAAGCCGGTCATATCGGCAAGTTGTTGTCGGGTGTAGGGTATTATTGCCTTTTCTTTCAAATTCATTTTTGATTTGAGATAGTTCATGATCGTTACCAGCCTGTGTTCAGGCGTGTGTGCCGAGATTTCTGTCAGGATCATCGACTTGTATTGAAGTCGTTGGCATAGTACCTGATCCAATTTCAGATGCAGTTCGAAATTCTCTTTGAGCAATTGTAAGAAACTGGATTTTGATAATCGCCATACTTTACCATCTGAAATAGCGTGGGCACTGCTTGGATAAGGGAAATCTCCCAGCAAGGCAGGTTCTCCAAAACTTTCACCTGCATGAAAAACACCTTGGGTAAATTCCTGGCCATCGTGATTGAGAATATACATTCTAACCTGCCCTTCTTCTACCTGGAAGAAATCCACTGCCATTTCGCCCTCTCCGAACAAAATCTGATCTTTTCGGACGCGCACCAAACGAGCATTGTATGATTGCAAAATTTTAGCCGGTATCAATTCTCGCGATTAATTCGAAAATTAATAGTTCTCCGGATAATAAATAATGATTTTAATCAGTCTGGCGTTGAAATTGTTCAAACAGCACATTGTTCTGAAGATGTACGTATTGCATTTTCGGTGATGGAACAATGTGCAGTGTCAGTAAAGCTTGGGTGCTCCCTTGTCATGATGTTCAGAATAGTGGGCCGGATAGTCTTGGCAGAAACACGCTCCCTACCGGGAAACCTTTTTTGAAAGGTCGCTGATAAAAGTCTCCATTAAGCGGATTAGTTACGCATAAAGGTATTGATTCTCAAAGCAAATACCCCTGACGAAAATCAGATTGCCGGACGTTTTACGTTGTGTAGCTTACGTGTATTAAAAGCATACACTCAAACTCAGAATTTCTTCAGATTGTTGCCTTACTTTTACGCGTAAACTGCCATGTTAAGAATTTCCCTGGCCGCACTGGCCATTTTTGCTTCTACCCTGGTGGGATTCTCCCAGTCTGAGGACTCTGTACGTTACAAAAGCCGAAAGCTAGCCACCGATGAGGTAAACTTTGTATCCAGTTATTATAAGCAAGATGGAAATAATTCGGCCGTAACGGGGGGAGTTGGCACGGAAAAGCTCACGGATTTTGCAACAACGATTGATATCAAACTTTCGCGGTATGATTTGAGAAAGCGAAAACACACTCTCTCCGGTGAACTCGGTATCGATGTATATTCTTCCGCGTCTTCCGACAAGATAGATCCCAATACCATTTCATCAGCTTCATCGGGCGACAAGAGAATTTACCCTTCACTATCGTATGCCGTCACCAACGAAGATAAAGGCAGCACGATCAGTGCAAATGCATCGATCTCAACCGAGTATGATTACTTTTCAACAGGTTTTAGTCTTGGCTGGTCAAAACTTTCGAAAGACAAGAACCGGGAATTTAGTGTAAGGGGTCAGGTTTTCCTGGATACGTGGACGGTTATCGTGCCTATCGAATTACGGGATGGCGGACCCGGGACTAGCGGTACTAAGCCTAGAAACTCATACAGTTCCTCGTTTACGTTAAGTCAGGTTATTAATAAACGGTTACAGGTTTTATTGCTAGCCGATATTGCGTACCAGAAGGGTCAGCTTGCAACGTTATATCATCGCACATACTTTACAGACGATTCACACAAAGTTGAAAACCTGCCGGATACGCGCTTCAAGCTTCCACTCGGATTACGGCTGAATTATTTTATGGGAGACCGGTTTATCGTTCGTGCCTATTACCGGTACTACGCGGATACATGGGACTTGAAAGCACATACAGCGGAGCTTGAAATTCCCGTTAAAATCAGCCCCTTCCTATCGGTAAGTCCGTTTGCGCGATACTACAATCAGCAAGGCGTAAAATATTTTGCCAAATACAAACAACACAACCTGAGTGAGACGTTTTATACGAGCGACTTTGACCTGTCAACCTTAACCAGTACAATGTTCGGGTTAGGATTACGCTATGCACCTCCTGGCGGGGTAATCGGAATCTCAAAGTTTAATGCGCTGGAATTGCGCTATGGACATTATGACCGTTCGACAGGATTAACCTCAGACATCATCACCATGCTTGCTAAATTCAAATAGTATGAAAACAATTTTGATCAGCCTTTTAGTTATCCTTTCGTTCGCACCGGAATGGCTGACGAATTTTGATACTGCAAAGGAAACAGCAGTCAAACAAAATAAATACATTCTTCTAAACTTTTCAGGCTCCGACTGGTGCGGGCCGTGCATTAAACTCAAGAAAGAAGTTTTTGAGAGTGTTGCATTTTCAGAGCTTGCGCAGGGTAAGCTCGTGCTGGTGCGGGCGGATTTTCCGCGGTCAAAAAAAAATCAATTGCCCAAAGAACAGATTACGCACAATGAAATGCTGGCAGAGAAATACAATCCTTCTGGAAAATTTCCGCTAACACTGTTGCTCTCATCAGATGGAAAAGTAATTAAAGAATGGGACGGCTACCTTTTTGGCAGCCAGGATAAATTTATGGAAGAACTCAAACAGGCGATTCCATCAAAGTAAGTAGTCATCATACTGACAGTATTTACAGCAAAGCCATAAGGCTGATGGGAAACAATTTTGAGTTTTCGGTAGCGGGTATGCACCAAGACCAGGCCGAGGATTGTATTGATGAAGCAATTCTGGAAGTGAAACGGATTGAAAAGTTGCTAACCACGTTTGATCAGTCCAGTCAGACGAATCAGATCAACGCTAAGGCAGGAATAGAACCCGTTCCGGTAGATCAGGAAGTTTTTGATCTCATTGAACGTTCGCTTCGCATCTCGGCTTTAACACAAGGCGCATTTGATATTACCTACGGCTCGCTTGATAAAAGTCTCTGGAATTTTGATAAAAACATGACTCAGTTGCCAGATTCAGATCAGGCCCGGAAAATGGTACGACTCATTAACTATCGGAATGTTATCCTCGACAGCAAAGCTCAAACCGTTTTCCTCAGGGAGAAGGGTATGCGGATCGGGTTTGGCGGGATCGGAAAAGGGTATGCGGCCGATCGTGCAAAGGCTGTGATGACAGCGTTGGGTGTTCAGCATGGAATTGTAAACGCTGCCGGGGACCTTACGGTTTGGGGCAATCAACCAACGGGTGAGCCGTGGACGATCGGGATTGCTGATCCGGATAAAAGAGAATTTCCCTTTGGCTCCGTGACGCTCACGAACACATCCGTTGCAACCTCGGGTAACTATGAAAAGTTTGTAATGATTGATGGCATAAAGTATTCGCACACCATTGATCCAAAAACAGGCTATCCGGTGGATGGGATTAAAAGTACAACGATCATTTGTCCAAGTGCCGAGCTGGCGGATGCTATGGCCACACCGGTAATGGTGATGGGAATAAAAGCTGGTCTTGGACTGATAAATCAGGTAAACGGTATCGCCTGCATTATTATTGACGACTACAACAACGTGTACACATCAAAAAATATTAAGTTAACCTAATCATGAAGAAGAAAATTAGCATACTGGTTTTTGCAGCCCTCTCGGTATTGACCATGAACTGTTCTTCCGTAAAAGAATATCAAAAAATGCATTTGAATGATTCTGAGATGGAGCTGGCAGCACGTAAAACACAAAAGTTTGAAACCAGTTTTCAACTCTACCGCGAAGGTGCTTCCGGTGCAAATGGTGGAAAAAATGGTGGAGGATGCGGCTGTAATTAAACGTGAGGTGTTAGTTGGCAGCCAAAAATAATTCCTAGTTTATAGGATCGCATCAGGATTAATTCAGAATCGTTTAGTTGTTTGGCGCTGCAAGTTATTCCTTCAAGCATCGGCTACTGAAATAGTTAGCTCTGTAATGCACTGACTTTAATCACTTCTTTAACTATCATTTTTAATCACATTTAGTAAAAATTAAAAAGAAATGGATCAGGTACACATTCACTTACTAATAACCCATCTTCCGATTTTCGGATCGATTTTAGGCGGTTTTGTTCTGGCACACGGAATCTGGTCAAAAAGTGACCAAACAAAAATTGCAGCATATAATGTGTTGATTATCTCCTCTATCGGAGCGGGAATTGCCTATCTAACGGGGGAAGGGGCAGAAGAGGCTGTTGAGGACATTCAGGGGGTCGCAAAGACCATGATTGAGCGGCACGAAGATTTTGCAATGTTTGCTTTGGTCGGCTTGATAGCTGCTGGTGTTATTTCGATAGTTGGACTCTATCTCACCATCAAGAAATCTTCACTAGCTCATATGATTTCAATACTTACCTTACTTGTTACTCTCATCAGTTTTGGACTAGTTGCAAGGACCGGCTATTTGGGTGGACAGATAAGACATACCGAAATTAGTACTGCCTCACCTACGCAGGATGGTGGAGAAGAAGATAGTGATTGACTTTTACTGAAAAAAAACTTAATCCCTACTATTCTATCAATCGTTCTCGGTGCATGCAACAGCAAGTCAAACTGGCAAAGCGAAGTTGACGATCCTGAATGTAGTTGTAAACTTCAAATAGAGTAAGAACTATGTTCATTTGAACACTACTTAAGTTCAGAATGACAAGGCATAAACGAGACAACAGCAACACAATGATGACAATTGACAATTATTTAGACAATCATTACATACATCGAAGTACCTGGTTGAGAGCCGCTGTTCTTGGAGCAAATGATGGAATTATTTCAATTTCAAGTCTTGCAATTGGAGTAGCGGCTGCAAGTTCAACACGAGAACCTATTGTTTTAGCAACAGTTGCAGGACTTGTTGCTGGGGCATTATCAATGGCAGCGGGAGAATATGTTTCAGTAAGTTCACAGACAGACACAGAAAAAGCAGACATTGAAAGAGAGATTAAGGAACTTAAAGAAATGCCGAAAGAAGAACTAAATGTCTTGGCTCAAATCTATGAGAAACGGGGACTAAAAAAAGAAACGGCAATGCAAGTAGCCATCGAATTGACGGAAAAAGATGCTTTGGGAACTCACATCAGAGACGAATTAGGTATCAATGAAATTAGTCAAGCCAATCCTATACAAGCTGCATTAGCGTCTGGTTCCGCCTTTACAGTTGGGGGCGTGTTACCCCTTTTGGCAATTCTTTTTGCACCGATTAGAGGAATGGAATATTGGCTATATGGTTCAACTATAGTTTTCCTGATTATTTTAGGTACAATGGCTGCAAAAACCGGAGGTTCAAGTATTACGAAAGCCATTTTGCGGATTACTGTCTGGGGTACAATTGCAATGGGTTTATCTGCGTTAGTTGGCTACATATTCGGTGTTAGAGTATAAGTGAAAAATTACAAAAATGAACCAAGCAAATTGGCATTTAGTCCTCGAGTGCGAATTGGGGGAAGATTGGTGGCGGATGAGGCTGTAATTAACGGTTCATTTAGGATCAAAACGTAACACGCAGCGTTAGACCCTTACTTCCATGAGAAGAAAAGGGATCTACGCAAACCTTCTTTTTGCCCCAGCGATTTTTGTGCGTGAAGTAAACAAGCTCGGTTGAAAGCTTACCAATTCCCGCCCCAACCCGTACGCCCGCGACCCAATGCCACCTGGGGTCCGCAACAGGTCCAGACCTGACAAAAATCAGTTTTCTCGCTAACACCTATCATACGCCTGCAAGGGCTGCAATTCTACTTTTATGCAAGAAAAATATTGCTAACCCTCAAGCCTTCCTATGGAAATTGAAAAATTCAGCTACGACAACAAGATCGTGAAGGCCTTCATGATCGCCACCGTAATTTTCGGATTGGTGGGCATGCTGGTCGGATTAACCGCGGCCCTGCAACTTGTATACCCAATCTTCAACTTCGATCTTCAGTATACAACCTTCGGCCGGATTCGCCCACTACACACCAACGCAATCATCTTTGCTTTCGTAGGCAACGCAATGTTTGCCGGGGTGTATTATTCCATGCAGCGTTTATTAAAGACGCGTATGTTCAGCGACAAACTAAGCTGGATCCACTTCTGGGGCTGGCAAATGATCATCCTCGCGGCTGCGATTACACTTCCCTTAGGATTAACAACGTCAAAAGAATATGCCGAGCTGGAGTGGCCAATTGACATAGCCATCACCTTGATCTGGGTTGTGTTCGGCATCAACATGATTGGTACAATCATCAAAAGACGCGAGCGTCACATGTATGTAGCGATCTGGTTTTACATCGCCACGTTTGTAACCGTTGCTGTGCTGCACGTAGTGAACTCATTCGAAATGCCGGTAACATTTTTCAAAAGCTATTCCTGGTATGCCGGAGTGCAAGATGCCTTGGTTCAATGGTGGTACGGCCACAATGCAGTAGCGTTCTTCCTAACCACTCCATTCCTTGGGCTCATGTACTATTTCCTGCCAAAGGCGGCTAACCGTCCCATTTACTCCTATCGATTGTCAATCATTCACTTCTGGTCATTGATTTTCATTTATATCTGGGCAGGTCCGCATCACTTGTTATATACATCACTTCCCGATTGGGCTCAGTCATTGGGCGTTGTGTTCTCGATCATGCTCATTGCACCATCCTGGGGTGGAATGTTAAACGGGTTGATGACGTTGCGTGGAGCGTGGGATCGCGTTCGCGAAGATCCTGTTTTAAAATTCATGGTCGTGGCAATCACAGCGTACGGTATGGCTACACTGGAAGGTCCGCTCTTATCATTGAAGAATGTAAACGCAATCGCCCACTTCACCGACTGGATTGTAGCGCACGTACACGTGGGCGGTTTAGGCTGGAACGGCTTTCTGATCTTTGCGATGCTCTATTGGACTGTTCCACGCATGTGGAATACGAAACTCTATTCAACAAAACTCGCTAATGTTCATTTCTGGGTCGGAACGCTGGGTATCATCTTCTACGCGCTGCCGATGTATGTATCCGGTGTTGTGCAGAGTTTGATGTGGAAAGAGTTTAACGCAGAAGGATTCCTTGTGTATAAGAACTTCCTGGAAACAACCGTTCAGATTTTACCCCTGCATGGATTACGGGCACTGGGTGGTGGATTTTATCTCATTGGTGCATTCATCATGACGTACAACCTGATCAAAACTGCCTATGCCGGAAGCTTCGTTGCCAACGAAGCAGCTGAAGCTGCGCCTTTCGCTAAAAACCAGGTTGTGAAAACAGGCGGCTGGCATTACCGCGTACTCGAGCATAAGCCAATGTTGTTTACCTCACTGGCGCTTGTTGCTGTTCTCATAGGCGGTGCGATTGAGATGATTCCGATGTTTATCATCAAATCAAATGTACCGACAATCACCAGCGTGAAGCCATACACACCGTTGGAAATTCACGGCCGCGATCTTTATATCCGGGAGGGTTGTGTAAACTGCCATTCACAGATGGTAAGACCGTTCCGTTCAGAAACCGAACGGTATGGAGAATACTCCAAGTCAGGGGAGTTTGTGTATGATCACCCGTTCCTGTGGGGATCCAAACGTACGGGCCCGGATCTGCACCGCATTGGCGGAAAGTACTCCAATACCTGGCATTACAATCATATGCTTGCGCCTGATGCAGTTTCCACGGGAACCATCATGCCTGCTTACCCGTGGCTTTTTGAGCAGAGCATTGATCTGAATGAAACGGCTGGAAAGATCAGCGCACTTCGAACTGTAGGTGTTCCGTATCCGGAAGGCTACGAAGACCAAGCCAACACTGACCTGGAGAAACAAGCAGCTGCCATTACTGAATCGCTTAAAAAAGATGGTATTGAAGTAGCAAGCGATGCAGAAATCATTGCCATCATCGCATACCTACAGCGCTTGGGTACTGATATCAAAGGCGACAAAACAGCACCGAATCAACAACCTGAATAAACTATACCGTTATGTATAAAAACGTTCTTCAAAACATCGACAACATCGCGCTCTGGCCGGTGATTTCGTTTGTGATATTCTTCGCGTTCTTCCTCGGCCTGCTGCTTTGGGTATTTATGGTCGACAAGAAGTTTATCGACCACATGAAGTCGATGCCGCTCGATGAAACCGAAAGTTCAACCACCTCAACCGGTAACAGCCATGTGTAGCCCCAAGACCGATATTAAAACCCTGGCTTCTGAAAAGCCGAAAGACAAAAAATGTTCCGGCAAGTGTAAGGAATGCCGCGAGAAGAAACAGGAAAGTGAATCAATATTGATCAAAACCATCAGTGTGCTGATCATGATCCTCGTGAGTAACGTTACATTGTTTGCACAGGAAGCCACCGCAACCCAACCTTCTTTCTGGGACGATCCATTCAACCATCCCATGCTGCCGTTGTATGTGATCACAACGTTTATTTTCATTACGATCGTTCTCGTAGCCCTTGTTGGATTTTATTTGATCAAAGTGGTTAATTTATTAACCGTGCAGGCTGAGAAAGACCGTGCAATAAAGATGGGCATACCGTACGCAGCGAAGCCATCATGGTGGAGCAAGTTCTACTTGAAAATAAACAATACGGTTCCGCTGGAAGAAGAACAAACGCTGGAGCTTGACCATAATTATGACGGCATTAAAGAGCTTGACAACCATCTGCCACCCTGGTGGACGTGGTTGTTCATCGGAACAGTGGTATGGGCTGCGATCTATCTTTTTGTATATCATGTCTCCACGGATTTGCCACTTCAGCAACAGGAATACCAGAACGAGCTAACCTATGCAGAAGAGCAAGCCATTAAGCTCGGTGCGGCCCAACCTCAGGCCGCATTCGATGAAAACACGTTGGTGTATTCAGCGGATGCGGAAATTCTCAGCAGTGGCAGCAAAGTGTTCAGTACAAACTGCGTAGCCTGTCATAAAAATGATGGGGGCGGAAATGCCATCGGACCTAACCTAACAGATGCCTACTGGGTGCACGGAGGTGAAATCAAAAATATCTTCCTAACCATTAAAAACGGGGTGGTGGAGAAGGGCATGCCTGCGTGGGGGAAAGCGATGAGTCCCAAAGACGTGCGCGATGTGACCTTCTACGTGATGAGTTTACAAGGGTCTAATCCCCCAAATGCGAAAGAACCTCAAGGTGAGTTGTTCAAGCCCGCTCCCGTAGCAACCGACACCACAAAGGTGCAGGCCACTCTATAATTTTCACAATACTTCATGGACCGAACTATAACGCTTAATATCCGCAAAGAAAGACTGGCAAAGAGCACGGCAACTACTGCCCCTGACGAGGAGGCGTTCCGTGACACCATTGCCACAGTTGACGAGGAAGGCAAGCGAATCTGGATATATCCTAAAAAACCGTCCGGAAATTTTCATCGCTGGCGGATTGTAGTGACAGTGATTTTACTCTCCATCCTCCTGGGCGGACCGTTTATCAGAATCAACGGTCAGCCGTTTTTATTGCTCAACATTTTTGAAAGAAAGTTCGTAATCCTTGGCCAGGCATTCTGGCCGCAGGATTTCGTATTACTGGCGGTTGTATTGATTACGTTTTTTGTATTCATCATTTTATTCACGGTAGTGTTCGGTCGGGTGTGGTGCGGATGGATGTGCCCGCAGACATTGTTCATGGAAATGGTTTTTCGCAAGATCGAATACTGGATTGAAGGCGATGCAAACGATCAGCGCAAGCTGGCAAAAGAGCCGTGGAATAAAATCAAGATTTTCAAAAAGACCTCGAAGCACATTCTGTTTCTTGCTATTTCCGTAATCATTTCACACACCGTAATGGCCTACTTGATTGGGGTCGACAAGACCTGGGAAATTCTCAATGAGCCGCCTACTGAAAATCTGGCGGGATTTATCGGACTGGTTGCCTTCACCGGAATTTTTTATGGAATTTATGCCAAGTTCCGCGAACAGGCATGTATTGCGGTTTGCCCGTATGGAAGATTGCAAGGTGTTTTGCTAGTAAAAGACTCTATTGTTATTGCATACGATTGGTTGCGCGGTGAACCGAGAGGTCACTTAAAAAAGAATCAGACCCAATCCACTGGCGACTGCATCGATTGCAAACTCTGCGTACACGTCTGCCCTACCGGCATTGATATCCGTAACGGCACGCAGCTGGAGTGTGTTAACTGTACGGCCTGTATTGATGCGTGCGATGACGTGATGGTCAAAATCGGTAAGCCGAAAGGATTGATCCGGTATGCCTCGTACAATTCCATTAAAGATGGCATCGTAAAGATCATCAACGGTCGCGTGATCGGATACTCGCTTGTACTGTTGACGTTACTATCCATTCTCAGCTTTGCGCTGATAACGCGCTCGGATGTAGAGACCACCATTTTAAAAGTATCGGGTACACTATACCAGCGCGAGCCGGGTTTCATTACCAACCTATACAACGTTGAGTTCGTGAACAAAACGTTTGATCCGCTGGAGCTATCCATAAAAGTTGAATCTCCGGCTACTGCTACACTACAAAAAGCAGACGGGAAAGCCATTCTTGTTCCAGCAGAAGGTTTTACAAAAGGTGTTTATTTCATCCGCATCCCGGAAGCGGACGTAACAAACGCCAGAACGGTGGTACAACTGGGCATCTACCATAATGGAAAAAAAGTTGAAACGGTAAAAGCCAAATTTATTGGCCCGGTGCATAAATCTTCAGACGGTAAACGAAAATAATATGAACCCAGGAAAATGGATTGTCGTAGTCTTTATCTTATTCGCAGCCTTTATCGGCACGCTGGTTACCGTATGCATGCGCGAAGACATTAGTCTGGTAGCAAAAGATTACTACAATCAGGAGCTCGCATACCAGGACCAGATCAGCAGGATCAACAATGCGGCAGCGCTACCAAACAAGCCACAGATAACCGTTACCCGCGATTTTATCCGGGTTGAATTTGACAGTTTGAGCTTCGTAGAACGGGGCAAGATTGATTTGTTTTGCCCGTCTGATTCAAGAATGGATCGGAACTTTGAAATAACCATGCGCGATGATCAGGCATTCACCTATGCCTTGTCGGGATTAAAATCCGGGATGTACCGCGTAAAGCTGTCGTGGAGCATGGACAACAAGGATTATTACCAGGAAGAAATCGTCAACCTATAACGATGTTTATCACCGCACTCGTCATTGGATTTTTAGGCAGCCTGCATTGCGCGGGTATGTGTAGTCCATTGGCGATGGCGGTGACCAACCTCAGCAAGCCGGCTTTTATAAATCGTTTGACCTATAATGGTGGCAGAATTTTAAGTTATGGAGTACAGGGGGTTGTCGCTGCATCGGTAGGATCTCTATTTGAGTTTACCGGTCTGCAGACTGCCTTTAGCATCTCGCTTGGTTTATTGTTGATTATTGCAGGCTTTGCAGGCATTACCAGTTTTAATGTTCCGTTCATTTCTACCGGAATTCAAAAGCTCACAACTTTCATAAAGATCATGCTGAGTAATTTTATCAAACAGAAAACAAAACTCTCGCTGATTATAACCGGAATGCTAAACGGGCTACTCCCCTGCGGATTAACCTATATTGCATTAACCTACTGCCTGACCATTACTAACCCGGTTGAAGGATTTTTTTACATGCTCATTTTTGGTTTAGGTACATTACCTGTAATGCTGGGGCTAACGACCATCATGCAAACCCTCATGCTTAAATTCAACTTCAGTTTTCGCAAGCTGACCACCGTCACGATGGTCGTTTTGGGCGTAATGCTCATTTCCAGAAGTCTATACTCACATCACGATCAACACCCGGTCGGCCAGGACGGCATTACGGTTTGTCGGTAGAGCGCTCCTTCCCACTAAACCCAGCTGTATATAAGTTCATGTCTTGGGCGAAATCTCATCGCCACAACTTTATATACGTTCAACCGACTCTTGAAAGACACTTTTACTCCTTCCCGACACTAAAGCAGGTTCGAGGAGGCGCTCTCAAAAGTCATATCCCATCATGACGAAGATCAGGTAAACTGCCAACGTCTATAATCTAACGCGGAACTGCCCCGATCTACCTTTAGATAATTAAAAAAGGCAACCATGAACTCACGTATAAGAACAGGATTACTGCTAACGATTGCACTGCTGATGATCGTTACTGCAAATGCACAAGACTTTGTTTTAAAAACTTCTAAATCAAATGTTCAGGGTACATCCTCGCTGCACGATTGGGAATCATCCATCACAAAGCTTGAATGGAAAGGAGCTTTTGTAATTGAGAAGGGAATACTCAAAAGTGTTTCCTCAGCGGAAGTTACTATTCCGGTTGCTGGCATAAAAAGTACCAAAGGAAGGATCATGGACAATAAAACCTACGATGCATTTCTGTACGAAAAGAATCCGAATATTACGTTTCAACTCGTGTCCACTCAACTTCGCCCGGAAGGCGCTGGTACTGCCATCGATGCAACTGGCAACCTGACGATGCGTGGAACCACAAAGTCAATCAAGCTAACCGGTATTGCTAAAGTGTTAACCAACGGAGATGTGCAGTTGTCTGTATCCAAAAAATTAAAAATGACGGAGTTTAAAATGGAGCAACCAACCGCCATGATGGGAACAATAACCGTGGGTGACGAAGTGACTATCAACATCGATCTCACACTCACGCCTTCACCAAATCAACAAGCGAAAAAATAATAATTCAATACTCAAACAAATCAATTCACTCTTACCCTATTTTTTATGAAACGCTCAAGAATACTAAGCCTTACAGCCGTCATGGCACTCCTGGTGACTGTACAAACCGCCTGGGCGCAACGAGGCGACATTCAGTACTTCCGGCCGTACGATCAACGCGGCATTAACGTATTCGAAACTTCCAAAGAAGACACGGTTGTGTTCGATGGCTTAAAGCTTCGTCTAGGCGCCAACTTTACCCAGGGCTATCAAAGCCTGAAGCATAGCAACGCAGACAATACGCCCGGTCAGGCACTCTACAAAATGAAAGGCGGCTTCCCCCTCGCGCAAGCGAACCTTAACATTGATGTCCAACTGGCCGATGGCGTTCGCCTGAACCTCGTGTCATACATGTCTTCCCACCACCACAATGAATTTTGGGTAAAGGGTGGATATTTACAAATTGATAAAGTAGGTTTCATGAACAGTGAGTTTTTAAATAAACTCTGGACTAACCTCACCTTGAAAGTTGGTCACATGGAAATTAACTACGGTGATGCACACTTCCGCAGAAGCGATGGTGGTAACACCTTCTGGAATCCCTACATGGAGGGCAATATCATGGATGCATTTACGACAGAAATCGGTGCAGAACTTTACTGGCAGAAAAGCGGAGTACTGCTCATGGCGGGTGCCACAAACGGAGAGATCCAGGGTAACGTGGCCGAAAGAAGCATAGCCGGCAGCAGCGACAACGGTTCCGTAAAAGGACCTTCTATCTATGGTAAACTTGGATACGATAAACCATTTGGTGAAAACAACCGTGTTCGTATAACCGGATCCTTGCTAACCAAGAAGTCATCCATCAGCGGAACCTTATACGGTGGCGATCGCACAGGCTCTAACTACCAATTTGTGATGGAGCCAACAACTGCTACCCTTACCGCAAACGCATTCTCCGGACGTGTAAATCCTAACTTCAAAGACAATGTTACCAGCATCATGATTAACCCATTTGTTAAACTGGGTGGACTTGAGTTCTTTGGAACGTACGAAGTGGCTAAAGGCAAAAACGCTGTTGAGAATGGAGAAATCCAATACAACGATAGCGTTGACCCAACTACGTTTGAAGAGCAAAGTGATCGCAAGTTCACACAGCTTGCAGCTGATTTACTTTATCGCTTCGGTAGCCGCGAACAATTCTACGCAGGCGCCCGCTATAACACACTTGATGGAGAGCAGGTATTCGGACAATCCACTAACCCTGCACTGGCCGGTGGAATTTCACAAGGTACGCGCAAAGACGTCTCTGTAAATCGCACAGCCTTTGCTGCCGGATGGTTTATCACCAAAAATGTACTGGTTAAAGGTGAGTATGTGATCCAGAAATACCAGGACTTCCCTACCGGAAACATCCTGGAAGACGGAGAGTTTAAAGGCTTCGTGTTGCAAGGTGTCATAGCATTCTAAAACAAAACACTGAGAGCTGCCCTACCAGGCAGCTCTCTTACTATTTAAATGATTCAGTTATGAAATACTTTCTTGCCTTATTTCTCCTCGTTATCCTTACTGCAACCGCACCGATCGAGGAGCGAGGCAAATGGGTCATTGACTACAACAGTCAGCTTATGATTCATGGCAAAACGAATGTCAGCTCGTTTACGTGCTTCATCAGTTGTTACAACAGCACGGACACGCTTAACTATGAACTGGATGCACAGACAAAAAATCTGATATTTGATAAGAATAAAATGGTCATTCCGGTTTTCAATTTCAATTGTGGAAACTCCATGATCACAAAAGACTTCCGGCAGACGGTTAACGTGGATAAATATCCTTACCTGAACATCGCATTTCTTTCACTAGACCGAAACGGTGACGATGATCTTGCTTCCGCCAACATGGAAATAACGTTAGCCGGAGTAGTAAAAACAGCAACGCTGAGGTTTACAATAAAACCAAAAGGCGATTTTATACAGCTCACCGGAAGATACGCGGTAAGTTTTTCAGACTTCAACCTGGAACCGCCCAACCGCATGATGGGGCTTGTAAAAGTTAAAGAAGATCTGCTGGTGGAGTTTAATTTATTGATCAAGCCTGTCGCAGCTGATTAACGGGCAACATTCCAGCGAACTACTTTTTCAAGCTTTGCTCGCTGTGTTACTTTAATCTTTCCACTCTCTATTTCAATTAAGCCCTCATCCTTAAAATCCGAAAGCACCCGAATCACCGATTCAGATGCCGTACCTACGATCTTGGCCAGGTCCTCACGTGATATACTAATCTTTTCCTGTCCCTCCGACATTCCACTAACTTTTAACAGTGCCTCTGCGGTGCGCTGCCGGACAGAATTATACGCAAGATTCAACAACTGACTTTCCTTCTCAGAAACCTTTCGGCATAAAAGCGAAATAAAGCTTGCCGAAACATCGGCCTGGCTGTTCAGTAGGATCAGGAAATCATTTTTAGGAATGAGGATGATTTCAGAATCCTCCATGGCTACGGCAGTTTCCTTGTAGGCTGCATTTTCGAGCAACGGTTCAAAGCCAAAGAAATCTCCGGTTTTGTAAAGGTTCGTGATAAGCTCTTTGCCATCCGGATGCGATTTAAATGTTTTAATATTTCCCGACTTGACGAAAAATATAGTTGCAGGTGTGTCGCCCTCTGTAAAAAGCTCCGCTTTCTTTTTAAACGTTTTTACTTTCTTATCCTTGCACAGATCTGTCAGATTGAGGACTTTCTGCGCATCTTGAATAAAGTGATCCAGTCCGGAGTGCGTATTATCATACTGTTTGGATCGTAGCTGATGCTTGCGCAAACGGGTTTCAATGGCATTGAGCAAATCTGTATCATCAAACGGCTTGGTGAGGTAATCATCTGCGCCCAAGGTCATTCCCTTCCTGATATCCGTTTTCTCCGTTTTAGCTGTAAGGAAAATAAATGGTATAGCGGATGTTTCTGCATTCTTGTTGAGAATATGCAGAACTCCATATCCGTCAAGTTCAGGCATCATGATATCACAGATGATTAAATCAGGCTTGATTTTCTGGGCAACATCAACTCCAATTTTTCCATTCTCGGCAGTATATACTTCATAACCTGCCAGCGTTAGTATTTCACTGGTGTTTTCGCGGATATCCGAGTTATCCTCTATTAATAGAATTTTTGTCATACCTTATTTTCCAAGGGGATAGAGACCGTAAATGTACTTCCTTTTTTGTACGCACTGATAAAAGAAATTTTTCCGTTGAGTAGCTCTACGTATCGTCTTACAATGTGTAATCCCAATCCTGTTCCCTGGATATTCGAAACATTACCCGCCCGGAAAAAGTGTTCGAACAAATGCTTGTGGTCTTCTTCCGGAATTCCAATTCCGTGATCCCGAATGGAAATGACCAATATCTCCTTCTCTTTTGAAGCTGCAATTTCTATCGGCTGTCCTTGCTCCGAGTACTTACTCGCATTTGAAATGAGATTAAAAAATATATTTCTGAGAATTCGAGCATCAGAAACAATAGTGGCACCAGCTTTTAAGTCCAGCTCAATAGCTTGTCCCGCCTTCAAGCTTGCTTTAACTTCTTCGATTATATCCTGAAAAAGAGTCTGAAGATTAATCTCTTCCTGCAATACATCAACCTTCCCTTCTTCCAATTTCCCCAATGAAAGAAAATCGTTTAATATCCCGGTCAAGTGTTGCACTGAGCTTTTAACCCGGGCGGTGTGTTTATCAATTTTATCGACCTCATTACGTTGTTTATATTGATCAATCAATGATACTGAGCTGAGGATCGTACTTAGGGGTGTTCTGAATTCATGCGAAGCGATGGAGACAAATTTTGATTTCAATTCATTAAACTCCCGTTCTTTCTCAAGTGCTTTTCTTGTCTCTTCCTCCGCTTTTATACGATCCGCCACCTCCTTCTCTAATTTCTCAACCGATGTGTGCAAAGCCTCTGTTCTGGATTGAACTTTTCGTTCAAGCTCTGCAGCGTACACGATAAGCTGTTCCTCACTTCTTCTCAAGGCCTCCTCCGATTTTTTCCGCAAACTAATATCGCTGATAAAGGCCATCACCAGCACCTGTCCTTTTACCTTGGAATAACTTAAGCTGATCTCTACCGGAAACTCAGTGCCGTCCTTTTTTAGCGCGGTAAGATCGCGGCCAAACCCCATTTTTCTTGGTTCCGGATGTGCATTAAACCCTTTCCGCAGGCTTACGTGGTGTCCGCGATAGCGTTGTGGAAGCAATTCCTCCAGCACAACTCCGTTTAATTCACTGGGCTGGTATCCAAAGGTTTGCTCGGCAATCGGGTTGGCAATGACGATTTTACCGGTCGAATCAACCATTACAATACCCTCAGACATGCTGTGGAAAATTTCACGGAATGCATCGTCTGTAACCAGGGGATTTTGATTCACGTCCATAAAATTAAAAATACGCATCTTTTGGCCACCTGACAAAAATCATATTGCGGGTTGATATTTGTCCCCATTCGGATGCCGTGACCCAGTTATGTTTGTTGGGTGAAAGCACCTACCGAATCCACCACCAAGACTATTTTGTGCACGGTCGATTTCTCGGAATCAACCCGACATTCTCTCGAATGGGCAGTTTCTTTGGCGCGGCATATGCGTGCACATTTAAGCATATTGTATACCTACCGTCTTATTCAACCGCGATCTGGCGAGATAATTAATATCAAAAAAGTCATGGAGCACGAAGCACGACAAAAGTTTGAGCTTCTTGAGAAAGACTTTCTCCAAAATTCCGGCATTGTCTACGACTTTAAAGTGGAAGTAGGCTTTATATCAGATCGTATTGAAGACCGCGCTAAAAACAATGCGCTGGATTTCGTTGTGATGGACAAGACGATGCGCTCAAACAGTAACGAGTCGTTGGAAGAGTTGCTGGAGCATATTCATGTCCCGATGCTGTTAGTACCCTAGAAGGGAAAACTTCTTTATTGCTCCCCGATACAATGGTTGAAAATTATCTACAAGGTCATAGCGGTGTTTTCAGTTCCACTGCTATCGTCTAACAACTGGCTATCATTTCATTTCCACATTCGTTACCTGCGTGGGAATAGGTGGGTCCATTGCTCAACGCCTGCACGCATTGCATAGTTCCTTTTTTGCCTCTTGGAGCTTTGCCAGCAATAGGAGAACTAAATTACTACCTTTACTATTATTTGATTTTTGTAAATATGGAGAACATAACTATTCGAGCGTTTTATAAGTCAATATTTGGCGACAGTGGGTATCCGCTAGATTACTTTTTGGATAGTAAAAGCTCAAACGAGCTAGGACATTTTAATGTCTTTGATACTGCTAAGTTTTATTACAGTGGCAATAAAAAGTCTGAAATGACATACAATCGCAGGTTGTATTACAAAATCAGTTTAATCAAAGGAAAAAATCTTGTCGAATATGCAGACAAAACGGTACTTATAGATAAACAAGGAATACTGTTTGCTACGCCAAAAATTCCTTATCGGTATACACCACAAGCTCAGGAGCAGTCAGGTTTTTTTTGTGTCTTTACGAAAGAGTTCCTATCCAAGTCGAAGACAGGTTTACTTATTGATGAATTACCAATTTATCAACCGCATAGTGATTTTGTATATCAGTTAACTGACAAACAATATCTTGAAATTGAGTTGATTTTCAGGAAAATGGATGCTGAACTGTCTTCTGACTATGCATTTAGATATGATCTGCTGCGTAATTACGTCCTGGAACTGATACACACCGGACAGAAGCTAAAACCCATGGAAAGCACACCTGGCACTACCAATGCAGCCAGTAGAATTTCTTCGTTGTTCATAGAATTATTAGAAAGGCAGTTTCCAATTGAAAATGATGCACAAGTTATAAAACTTAAAACACCTATTGACTTTGCCAAAACGTTAGGCATACACGTTAACCACCTGAACAAAGTATTGAAAGAGACTACGGGTAGAAGTACTAGCGAAATCATCAATGGCAGAGTAACGGAAGAAGCTAAGATACTGCTTAAGCAAACGCAATGGAATGTATCTGAAATAGCGTTTGCTTTAGGATTTGATGAAGTGGCTCATTTTTCAAACTTTTTCAAGAAGCACACAACTCTTTCGCCATTGAAATATCGAAATTGATTGAATTTTGTAAATAGTGGATTGCTATTTACAAACAACTTTCTTATGAAGAGGCAAACTTTGCGTCTCCATTAAAAAGTAAATAAATGACAAGCAATTCAAACAAAGTAGCTTTAGTAACGGGTGGCAGCCGTGGACTAGGCAGGGACATGGCTTTACAGCTAGCCAGGAACGATTTTGATGTGATCATCACGTATAACAGCAACAAAGAAGCTGCTACACAAGTTGTCGAAGAGGTGACGAAAATAGGTAGGAACTCCATCGCGTTGCAACTTGATGTGGCAAAAGCCAGTGGTTATACTTCCTTTGCAAGGCTGGTACAAGAAAAATTGGCAAGTAATTTTAGCACCGATAAACTTCAAGCGTTAGTAAATAATGCAGGCACCGGGCTTTACGCTCCGTTTGATAGCACTACGGAAGAGCAATTTGATGATATGGTTAATATTCACTTAAAGGCCGCGTTCTTCCTCACACAAAAAATGCTTCCTAATTTGTCGGATGGCGGGAGCATAATTAACATCTCCTCTGGTTTAGCACGCTTTAGTAACCCCAGTTATTCTGCTTATGCTATCATGAAGGCTGCTATCGAAAGTTTGACCCGATACCAGGCACTGGAATTGGGCAAAAGGAAAATAAGAGTCAATACCGTAGCACCGGGTGCTATCGAAACCGACTTTGCAGGTGGCTTTGTAAGAGATAGCAAAGAAATAAACGATATGATTGCAGGTGGTACAGCGTTGGGCCGAGTTGGATTACCCGATGACATAGGCGGTGTGGTTGCCTTTCTTTGTAGTGAGGATGCTAAGTGGGTAAATGCGCAACGAATTGAAGTATCGGGTGGATATTATATTTAGGTGAACGGGCAAAAGAATTTACAGAGGAGCCAACGTAAAGTGGCTCTTTTTTTTGTTCTTGGTCCTCCGGGTATATTAATTTTCAACCACTACCATTTCCTGCACGCTTAGCCCTTTCTTTTACAACTATCTGTTTTTTCGGCTTCATTATAAAATTTTGGCGGTCCTGATGAGATTTGTCATAGTCTCACGCATGACTGATATAAATCATATGAGCGGCTGACCGTACTCATTATAACTAACGGTAGACTAAAATAAGTTTGATTGCTAATGAATCCAGCAGCAAAAGCGAGGCAGATTGAATTAGCAAATTGCTAAACCCATACTATATGAAAGCGACTAAACTTGGAATCTGGATGGATCATGAAAGGGCTTATTTAACTGAATTTACAAGCGAGCCCATGAAAACTACAACGATTGAGTCAATGTCTGGAAACGGTAGTGAAGAAGAGAGCAATTTTCGGGGAGAGAATCGCTTGCACACCAAAGAACAGCATCAACAAGCAGAGTACTTTAAAAAGTTAACACAGGAAATTCAGAAATATCGTGAAGTAGTACTCTTTGGTCCAACAGATGCAAAGCGTGAGCTATTCAACACCCTTCGAAGCAATCATGCTTTTGAGGGAATAACAATTAAGGTTGAACAGGCTGATAAAATGACTAAAAATCAGCTTCAGGCCTTTGTACGGAAACATTTCACTCCGCCAAGTCTACCCCGAAGCGGTTAACCCACTGACAAAAATCATTCGTTGGCTGCGCCTGGCAACATGCATCCTGCGACAGTAAATTATAGAATTCTCGTGCTTATCAATTGCCGGTCGTTGCATGTTTTGTTTCGCTGTTTTCCTTTGCAGTTCCAGCGCTACAGTTGCATGACTTCAGCTTCCCTGCCATTTTGTTGAATGCTGTCTTAAACCGGTCATCCACCAGATCTTCGAGGTCGTCCATGAGTTCCTCTCCTTTCCGGGACATATTGCGCCTGGTACGCTCACCTTTTGCTGGTGCGAACAGGATCCCGATTGCTGCGCCTGCTGCCAATCCGGCTAGCACGCCCAAAAGTGCTCTGCTTGTTTTCATATTACTGTTGTTTTTTTTATGATGTGAACCTACAGCGGAACGGAGATTTCTATCCTGACGGAAGTCACCTGCGGCACATGAGTTTTGTCTGGTGGAAAGTCTTGACTTAAAGGCAACTTACCCATAGTAAAATCAAAACTTATGAAACGGAACTTGATTGATCCCGGACGAAAACTCTTCTGGAAAACAGCGGGCCTGGCCTTGATCCTACTCACGATTATCCTGTTGATCCTGTTGTTCGGATGGTCATTGGCGCAACACTGAAATCCAGTTCATTGATCGCTGTTACTGTCGCATTGATAGAGGTCATCGTACTGAATGAATTTCCCATCCTTGCCTGCAGCTGTGAAGTAGGTAATGTAAATTGTCATCGGTTGGGACAACCGAATCGTTTGGATTTGCCCGGACGCAACCGCTGCGTTGATCTTCCGTGAGCGTACAAGAGGCGATCCGGTAACCAGGTAATGCGCGAGCTCTTCTGCCCGTTCCACCCGAACGCAGCCGTGACTAAAACTCCGCATTGTTTTTTTGAACAACTTCTTTGCATTTGTATCATGCAGATAAACAGCAAAAGGGTTGTCGAAAACAAACTTAAATAGCCCAAGAGAATTTTCACGACCTGTCTGTTGGCGAAGTACTACCCGAAACGTATGCGGTGTAATAACCTGCCAATCAATGCTGTCGGGAGCAAGCAAATTTCCTTTCCGGTCAAGCACATCAAAGTTGTTATTAGACAAAAATGCAGGATCCGTCTGCAGTAGTGGAAGGTATTCTTCTACAGCAATCTTCCGGGGAACATACCAGTAAGGATTAATGGTAATCCGGTCAACGGTACCGAAAAGTTCCGGGGTTGGGGATTCAGGTTTTCCAACTATGATCTTTGATTGCATAACAATGGAGTCATTGTCCACCAGGTAAAGCATGTAAGCAGGAATATTGACAAGTAAATACCGCGTTTGCGTTTGCGATGACAAGTGTCGCCACCGATTCATGTTGACATTTGCGCTATAAATCTTTTGCTGAAGTGATACGTCCGCAGCTGGAAATAGTCCAGCCGAATCGAGCAAACATCTCAATGCATTCTTTAATTCATGATACCCGATGAATAATGGTTCCAGGGTTCGGAGGTAACGCACCAATTCTGATCCGTTTTTGATTTTATCAAGTGCTTCCACATTCGCTGAGTCATTTCCTGCGACAACTGGCGATCCGAACTTTATAGCATGGGCAAGCGAAAGAAACGAATCGGTTAATAACGCCTCCAATCGAACTGAATCCTGGTGGGGAAAGGCCAACGTCTCTGAATGATAATTATCCGGCAACAAGCCGAGGTAATGTATACCGTTTAGAACCCCACGCAACGAATCAACAAGGCCCGCGTCATCGCCAGACGCAGCAAACCAGTACGCTTTACAATCCCGTGATTTATAGAAGTCGAAGACTTGCTTAGGCCAATTCAATCCGGAGTAAGCTATATGCGATGAATCAGCCGGCATGACAACGGGCATCCTTAAAACAACGGGAATCTCAGACCTATGAGTTCGCTGAGCAAGAAGTGCTGCCCTGGGAACTTTGCTGCATGAGAATACCCACCCCACACAAAGCAGCAGAAAGAAATACCTGAGCATTTTTTTTAGTGACTAATGCGGGCGGATATGGGCGGCCTGAACAAATCCTGAATAGCTTCACCATATTGATTGTGCTTGCCGGGTGCGGAAGGAAATATCCGAATAATTTCTTGCACCGTTTCGGAGATATGGACTTGCAACTCATGTGTAAAAGCCTCCGTGTGAAGAATATAGAATTGTGCGAATTTACCGTATGCTTCTTTGGCAGTAGCGTCAGCAGCTTCTAGCGAATCAAGCGTAATCAGTATCGTGTGCGCTGCCGGTGTAGGAAAATTATCCTTGCCTTCGTTGTACCGGGGTAACCAGTTTTCATTAATTAAAAGTTTAAGCTCACCCAGTTGAATTGCCTGGAGTCCCTGTTCTTTTGCTACGGCATAGAACAAATTGCCAGCCTGTTCGAAAATATCCTGCATGTCGATTTTCATAATGTATTTTTAGTATGTTTCAATGCCTTCCACTTCGGTTATATTTTTTTCCGCTTCCGCAATATTCTGAATGCCGCGGATCAATGCATCCGTATTGAACGAGATGGAGTCAATCCCACATTGCACAAGAAACGCGGCAAACTCCGGATGATCACTGGGCGCCTGGCCGCACAATCCAACCGGCACACCATATTCGTGCGCAACCTGCACCAGTTTCCGGATCAGGCTCTGCACCGATTCATCACTCTCATTGAATAGATGACTAACGATTTCCGAGTCACGGTCGAGCCCGAGTGTGAGCTGCGTGAGATCGTTTGACCCAATCGAGAATCCGTCAAACAAGCCCGCGAACTGATCGGCTAAAAGGATGTTGCTTGGAATTTCGGCCATGACATAAATTTCAAGTCCATCCTTCTTTCGTTCAAGCCCGTTAGCTGCCATCACGGCAAGAACTTTTCGAGCTTCTTCTATAGTCCGGCAAAACGGAATCATAACCTTGATATTGTCAAGACCCATCTCTTGTCGGAGTTTAGTAATGGCGTTACACTCCAGTTCAAATCCTTTCTGGTAGCGTTCATGATAATAGCGGCTTGCCCCACGGAAACCGAGCATTGGATTTTCTTCTGTGGGCTCAAAAAACTTCCCTCCGATCAGTCTTGCATATTCATTTGTCTTGAAATCACTCATTCTGACAATCACGGGCTTGGGATAAAAAGCTGCGGCTACCAGCCCGATTGATTCAGCAAGCTTTTCAACAAAGAAGTCTTTTTTGTTGCTGTAATGCCGGGTTAGTGCAGCGATCTGGTTTTTCTCCGTGCCCTCAGGCAGTGTATCAAAGTTGGCTAACGCCATGGGATGTATTTGAATCGTGTTGCTAACGATAAACTCCATGCGAAGCAATCCGATACCCTGATTCGGATAAGTTGCAGCCATCAATGCTTTAGAAGGATCCGCGAGAATCAACATGGGTTTCGTTTTCGTTGACGGAATTGTTTTGAGCAGTACTTCCTTTTCCTCCCAGAGGAGTTGTTTTGGATAAACTAAGCCTTCGTCTCCGTTGGCGCATGAAACGGTTATCGTCTGGCCATCCACCAGTTTTTCGGTGGCATGTATGGTTCCTACGACAGCGGGAATACCCAACTCCCGCGCAACAATCGATGCGTGGCTGGTTCTGCCGCCTTTATTAGTAACAATGGAAATGGCTTTACGGAGTAATGCATTCCAATCGGGATTTGTAATATCTGCTACGATAATATCGCCTTCATTGATTTTGGCGCTGTCGGCAAGTGTTTTGATTATTCTTACGGGCCCGCTTACAATGCCCATACCCACAGCCTTCCCAGATAGAACAGGTATTGCCGTTTCTGTTATCGTATATTCTTTAAGAAAAGTTTTCTTAGTATGTGCCTGAACAGTTTCCGGTCGGGCCTGAACAATAAACAGCTTCCCGGAAATGCCATCCTTGGCCCATTCGATGTCCATCGGCATTCCGTAATGCTCCTCAATGCTCACCGCCCAGCGGCCGAGTAATGCCAATTCATCATCATTTAGTATAAACTGATCGCGAAGTGCAGGTAAGGTATCTTTCCATGCAACCGGGCTCGTACTACCTTGCTCCGCAAACACGAGCATGTTAGCTTTTGATCCGAGTGTTCTTGAAACGATGGCATTCTTCTGCGCTTCCAGTGCAGGTTTAAACAGCATGAACTCATCCGTATTCACAGCTCCCTGCACCACACTCTCTCCCAGCCCCCATGAACCGGTAATGTAGACCAGGTTTCTATTTCCGGTTTCGGGCTCAATGGAAAACATCACTCCTGCACTGGCGAGATCAGATCGCACCATTGACTGGATTCCAACTGACATCCCGACCTGCATGTCCATGAAGCCATGGTCCATGCGGTATTTAATAGCGCGGTCGTTGAACAGAGAAACATAGCATCGTCTTACCGCTACAATCACCTGATCTGCTCCGCATACATTTAAGAACGAATCATGCTGACCCGCAAAACTTGCCGTGGGTGAATCCTCGGCTGTTGCACTGCTTCGTACCGCCACCGGAAAATGATCATCGCCACCCGAAAGTTTGTCGTAGGCTTCTTGGATAGCCGTTTCCATGTCTTGTGGAAAAGAAGTTTGTTCTATGATCTTTCTACTCTGCTCGGCAACACTCGAAAGATTACTAAGCGTGGAACGCTCAAGTCGGTTCAGCGCAGTTTGAATCAACGGAGAAGCTGTATTAAACGCCATAAAATCCCAAAAGGCATCTGCTGTAATGGCAAAGCCATCGGGCACTGAAATTCCGAGCGGTGAGAGATTGCCGATCATCTCACCAAGGGAGGCGTTCTTGCCACCCGTAGTAGCCAGATCCTTCATAGACAGTTCCGAAAAAGGGAGGATGATTGTTTTCATAAGTACGACATTGATACTAAACGTACGCTTTGCCATCAGGCATCGGAATGACAGATCTCAAACCGGTTAATGATAAAAATCAGCCTAATTCAGGTGAACGTGATAATCTGTTTCTAGGCAACTACTGTCTCGCTGTGTTCGTTAACAAACTGTTCGATTTTCGCTTCGAAGAATTCCAAATCCGGTGGAATTACGCGGTAGCCTGATGTGTATTTGATTGTATTTCGCCTTTCTTCCGGAAGGAGATCATTGACCCACAACTCCGTTACATGGAAGGGTTCTTTGTGTAAGATCTTAGTGAGTTCACGTTTAAGCTTAATGTTCTGACCGGGTGCACCTCCGCAAAGCGTGATGAAAGAATACTTCTGGATGTTATATTTTTCCTGTTCCAGAAATGATTTCATTGGAGCAGCCACTTTACCTGCCCAAACGGGAGCTAACAAAATGACCAGATCAAAATCGCGCATCGAATGCGGATAGGTTTTTAAAACGGGCAGCCGGTTCAACGCAAGATCCAGTAAAATGGTAAATCCAGTACGCCTTTTTCGTTCTTCCAGTCGCAAGACCGTGCAACCCAGTCGTTTCATCAGTTCACCGGCCAATACCTTATTGTTATTGGTGTGGGAATAGTATACAATAATTGTTTTCATAGTGCCGAGGTTTTAGCCCGATCTAAACTTTTGAGTATTTCTTTTATCAGCTAAAGAAAGTTCAAGGCGGGGCAACTTACCCTGAGCAATGTCTGATAGCGAATTGATTATTATCATACTTTGTCTGATAGGCTCTTTTCTGCCATCGATTTAACGCTCCTGATTTCAATCATAACCCCGCTTGACAATTCTCATTCAGGAAAAGGAACCTGAATTGCATTTTTGATGCATGATGCTGGCGCCATGAATCTGTTTTCAAAACTTAATACATCGCTCATTGATGAAGTGGGTGGCATTGCGCGGTTCACCGGACGCTTCTTTCGCGAACTGTTTCGCCCAAAGCAGGAATCCGAAGAGTTCATTCGCCAATGTTTCTGGGTCGGGTATCGGTCTTTGTCCCTGGTAGCTATCACAGCATTTATCATGGGACTTGTTCTTACAATCCAATCACGGCCAACCTTGGTTGAGTTCGGTGCTGAGTCCTTGCTTCCATCCATGGTATCGGTATCCCTCATTCGTGAAATCGCACCGGTGATCACGGCATTGATCTGTGCCGGTAAAATTGGCTCTGGCATGGGGGCCGAGCTGGGATCCATGAAAGTAACCGAGCAGATTGATGCCATGGAAGTATCCGGCACAAATCCGTTTAAGTATTTGGTTGTTACACGCGTGCTAGCAACAACTTTTATGCTACCCATCCTATCAAGCCTATCGAATGGGATCTCGTTATTCGGTGGCTACCTCGGGGTGAACATCCGCGGGCATGTAAGTTGGGACCTGTATTGGACACAGGTTTTTAATGCATTGAGCTTTGGTGACGTGCTGCCACCGCTAATCAAGACTTTCTTCTTTGGCTTCGCCATTGGTATGATTGGCTGCTACAAGGGATTCTCATCTCAAAAAGGCACAGAAGGTGTTGGCCGGTCCGCAAACTCTGCAGTTGTGGTGTCTTCCCTGGTTGTTTTCATTATTGATTTGATTGCCGTACAGATAACAGATTTACTCGGATTAACCTGACGTTATGAAAGAGGATGTCATCATCGTAAATCATCTGTTTAAATCCTTCGGAGATAATCATGTCCTTCGGGATTTTTCACTTCGTTTGCCGGAAGGCGAAAATCTTGCGATCCTGGGAAAATCGGGATCAGGAAAATCGGTTCTGATCAAATGCATTATTAACCTCATTGAAGCGGATCAGGGTGAGCTCGTTGTATTGAAAGAGCGCATCGAAGAACTTAACCCGGAAGAACTCGACCAGCTAAGGGCCAGAGTTGGTTTTCTATTTCAAAGTAATGCATTGTATGATTCGCTCACCGTTCGTGAAAATTTAGAGTTCCCGTTGCGCAGGCATTGGAGCAAAGAAAAACGTGAGCGTGAAGCCGAAGCGGCTATCGTCACCGCATTGTCGGATGTTGGGTTGGAGCATACGCTTAATATGATGCCTGCTGAACTTTCGGGGGGAATGCGGAAACGCATTGCGCTGGCACGTACGCTAATTCTGAAACCGGCCATCATTTTATACGATGAGCCTACCACCGGGCTTGATCCGGTTACGGCCCGTGAAATCAGTCACCTGATCGTAGCGGTGCAGAAAAAATATAACACCGCCTCGATCATTATTTCACACGATATGAACTGTATTAACATTACGGCCAATCGGATCATTATGCTGATCGATGGAAAAGCATATGCAAATGACACATACGAGAACTTGCATAAATCTCAGGATAAAAAAATTAGCGAATTTTTTGACTAACCATGAAAACCAAAGGCGTTAATAATACCAAGTTGGGCCTATTTGTACTGGCGGGTGTGCTGTTCATGACACTAACGTTGTATATGATCGGTAAGAACAGAAATTTACTGGGCAACACATTTGTCATCAAGGCTGTGGTAACCAACGTCAATGGTCTGGTTCCCGGTAACAACGTACGCTTTAAGGGAATTGATGTCGGAACCGTTGAACGCATTGAACTTGCAAACGATAGCAGTATCATCATAACGATGGTGATCGATGAAAAAATGAAACCTTTTATTCGCAGCAATGCAATTGTATCCATCGGAACGGATGGACTAATGGGAAACAAGTTAATCAACGTCAATTCCCAGTCAGGGTCATCGGTTGCTATCCAAAAGGGCGACACCCTTACCTCCCGAAAACCCATTGAAACGGATGAAATGCTAAGGACGCTGAACACCACCAATTCCAATATTGAGAAAATCAGCATGAACCTGTATGAGATTACAACCCGGCTCAACAACAGTAACGGGCTCTGGGATTTACTGGCAGACAGCGTATTAGCCCAGGATATAAAACGGGCGGTAAAGCAACTTCGGATTGCAAGTGACAACACATCTGACCTGACACGCAAAGGGAACGAGATGATGAGTCGGCTTCAAGGCGGGAACGGACTGGTTCCTACATTGTTTACAGATACCACGTTATCACAGGACGTAAAACTTCTGATCGGAACACTATCAAAATCCGGCAACCGATTGTCGGCCACCGCGGACTCGCTTACAATAGTTGTCAACGGCCTACGGATGGGTGAAGGAACTGCGGGACTAATCTTATCCGATACAGTTGCCCGGAACTCATTGTTAAAAAGTATCCGCAGCATCGAAGAGGGAACTTTCCGATTCAATCAGAATATGGAGGCAATGAAAAGTAATTTTCTGTTTAAGGGGTATTTTAAAAAACTCGAAAAAGAAAGCCAGAAAAAATAGTAATTCCACCGTACATGGAGCAGACGGCTATTGAGCGGGCAGTTTATTGAGTATGTCGTTCATCATTTCGATCTGCACCTTCTGAATTTCAAGCAACTCATGCTGCTGGTGAATGATAAGGTGATCCAGTTTTTCATGGAGCATGCGTATCTCCAATTCCGATTTCAGGTTGATCATATAATCTTTCTTCGCGCGTTCACGATCCTTCTCTTCTTGCCGGTTTTGACTCATCATGATTACAGGCGCCTGTAACGCTGCAATTGTTGACAAAATCAGGTTCAATAAAATAAACGGATACGGATCGAATGCTTTGTTCAGCAGAAATAATGCATTGATAATAATCCATAGCAATAGAAATGATCCGAACGAGAGTATGAATGTCCAGCTTCCTCCAAAGGTTGCAACCCGATCAGCCAGTCGTTGTCCAAGTGTTACTTTTTCATCGGCATCCTCAATTTTATTCACGAGCATCTCTTTCTTCTGCAGTGAGTTTAACACGGTGTCTTCCAGCACTGATATTTCTCCTACTTCCTTTAATAAATAATCCTGAATGAACTTTTGACGGTACATGTTTAGCTCGGTAATGGAGCAGTGTGCATTGTCATCGAAGCCAGGGTGTTCCATGACCATCATGTTCAGAATAGCAGGCCTGATAGTCTTTGCAGATACGCGTTCCCTTCCGGGAAATTCCTTTTTTGACAGATCGCTGATAAAAGATTCCATAGAGCAACAAAAGTATCTGATAAACCCAGCAATGCGCATGACGAAAATCAGGTCCGCATCAATGATCAGCGCCAAGTCCCGCTAGAAAAAGAGTGATGAAACTTCATCCGTGGCCCTGACAAAGATCAGGCAGTCTGCCCACACCGTACCCCAGAAGGAGACCCTCTTGTGTGGCTCGCTGATGCCAGTGGTTGAAAATTATCTGTGAGAAAATCACCCCAATTTAAAGTTCTGTAAGACTCACCGGAATTTGGGAGCGAATGTGCTAGGGCTCAAGATCGAAAGGAATATATCCCTCCCAATACCATGGTGTAGCAGTGTTACCTGTAGTATACTCAATTAGTTCTTTAAAAATACTTTCCGCGTTATCGCTATTTGACATTAAAATAAGAGCATTGCCCTTTGCCGGGATACCGACAGCATAGTGCTGCCAGCCCTCAAGATGTCCCTCTTTAAAGAATGCCTTACCGTTGGGTGTTTCATAGAGACCATAGCCCAATCCATAGGCAAGTCTGATTGAATCATTTTCATTGGTTTCTACCTGCGCGTCCGGACCAAACTGTTGCCTCGCCTTTATTCTGATTTGCTGAGAAGTTAAAACTTTATAGCGCGGTTGCTGTTGCATCAATACCGTTTGAAAATAACGTGTATATTCTTCCAGTGTGGTTGACAACGATCCAGCACCATTAGGAACATTTCTTTTCGGAATTCCAAGGAAGCTGCCATTGCTGCCATGCCCTACGGCATAGTTACCTTCGTATGCGCGTTGCCATACAAAGCTGCTCCGGTTCATTTCCAACGGAACAAATATTTTTTCGATTGCCAACTCTTCAAAATCCTTTCCGGTTATTTCCTCCATAACAACCTGCAGCAAAAACAAGCCTTCACCAGAGTAACTGTACTTGGTGCCTGGCTCAAACTTGATTTTAAGTTTCTGATCCGGCTCAAGCCAACGCCAGTTCGGAAATCCGGATGTATGCGCGAGACACATTCGCGCTGTAATCTTCTTGTAACGTCCATCACCCTCCAGACTGTTATAGTCGATGTAGTTCGCTCCGAAAAATTGCTGAACACTATTCGTCCGATACGTATACAATGGCTTAACAAGATACCGGTAAAGAGGTGTGTCAAGATGTATAAGGCCTTCAGCAGCCAATTGGAGAGCTACATCTGCGAGGATTGTTTTACTTAAGGATGCACCATACCAAATTGTGCCTGGTGTGAATGGTTCATTTTTCCGTTTATCGCGCAGTCCAAAATATTGTTGGTACACAAGCTCCTGATGATTGACAATGGATACAGCCAGCCCATGAACGTTCGCTTTCTGTAGTAATGCCGTAATGTAACGCGTGACTGAATCTGGTGGAAGAGTAACTGAATCAAGTCGCTGGATGTTCTTCGTATTCGAAAACGAAGCAACCGGATTTTCAAGTGTAACCCGATTGTCAACACTGAAGTAGACATAGCAAAAAAAGACTCCGAAAAGCACGACCAGCGTTGCCAAAAAAACCAGTGGATATTTGATCCATTTACTCATATGACAAGGATTGTCGTGAGTATAAAGATAAAATGTTCCGGTCAAATCTCCCGACATTCATGAGCAAGCTTACGCTATTATTAGGACCTATACATCACCATGACAGGCTGCATTCCACAGAAGGATAACATTAAAGCCTCTATTGCCCTTTCGATCACATTTGCACTGATCTTATAAACTGTCATCAGCAGAGCCAGAGCTCTGCAAAAAGCTTTTAAAATAAAGACTGATTTAACAAACCAGTCTTTCGTGAGGTTTCAAGCGGATTAGCTTCGCTGATCCTAAGGGCGGGTGCTTCAACTATCATTAGCCTTTGCTTGCTTCGCGCGCTGGCTTTTTTTAATCCTCACACAAGCAAGCTTGCGCTCAGCTTAAAAAACAAAAGCCCTCTGACGTTGTCAAAGGGCTTACTTGTTGAGGTCTCAAGCGGATTCGAACCGCTGTAGGAGCTTTTGCAGAGCTCTGCCTAGCCACTCGGCCATGAGACCATTTTACTACGCTGCAAAACTATAAAAATCACTGCGGATTACAACGTATAAAAACAAAAGGTGGCCGATTAAAAGCCACCTTTTTTACTATGATGAAAAGGAATTACTCTCCTTTTGTGTTCATCTTGTCTTTCAATGCGCTCAACGCTTCAAGATCGCCAAGGGTTGATTTCTCAACTTCCTGGTTAATCTTATCGATCGTCTTGCCCTTACTTGGAGCTTTAGCGGCCGGAGCTGCTTTTTTAGCAACCGGTGCTTCTTCTGCCGAGTACATGGCTTTGTGTGAAAGCACGATTCTGCGATCCTCTTTCGAGAACTCAAGCACTTTGAAATCCAGGTTATCACCTGTTTCTACTTTGCCGCCATCCTCTTTTACAAGATTTTTAGCGGAGCAGAAACCTTCGATTCCGTAAGGAAGCTCAAGCGTTGCACCTTTGTCGTTCTTGCTGGTTACTGTACACTTGTGTACGGAACCTATCGTGAACACATTCTCAAATGTATCCCAAGGGTTTTCTTCAATATGCTTGTGACTTAGGGCCAATCTGCGGTTAGCAGCATCGAGCTCAAGCACAACAACTTCCATTTGCTCACTTACTTTCACAAACTCAGAAGGATGCTTGATCTTCTTGGTCCAGCTTAAGTCAGATACGTGCACCAAACCATCGATACCTTCTTCCAGCTCAATAAACAAGCCGAAGTTTGTCAGGTTACGAACAACACCTTTGTGGCGTGTAGTTACAGCATACTTGCTGAGTACATCCTGACGTGTCCAAGGATCTTCCGTAAGTTGCTTGATGCCAAGTGACATCTTACGCTCTTCGCGATCGATTGTCAATACAACAGCTTCAACTTCGTCACCTACTTTCATGAAATCCTGTGGATTGCGCAAGTGCTGTGACCAGCTCATTTCTGAAACGTGGATCAAGCCTTCAACCCCAGGCTGAAGCTCAAGGAACGCACCGTAATCAGCAACGTTAACAATCTTGCCTTTAACCTTCGATCCGATTTGCACACCTTCTGCAAGGCCTGCCCAAGGATGAGGAGTCAATTGCTTCATGCCAAGGCTGATACGCTTTTTCTCGCCATCGAAATCAAGCACAACAACTTTAACCACCTGATCAAGCTTAAGAACTTCTTCAGGGTGATTAATACGTCCCCATGAAATATCTGTAATGTGAAGTAATCCATCTACACCACCAAGATCGATGAACACACCGAAGTTTGTCATGTTCTTGATAGTTCCTTCCAACACCTGTCCTTTTTCAAGGTTGCTGAGGATGGCTACTTTCTGTTGCTCAAGATCTTTCTCGATCAACACTTTATGCGATACTACTACGTTGTCGTTGGTGTAGTTGATTTTCACAACTTTCACTTCCATCGACTTATTCACATAAATATCAAAGTCACGGATAGGTTTCACATCAATTTGCGAACCTGGTAAGAACGCTTCAATACCAAATACGTCAACAATAAGACCGCCTTTGGTTCTGCGCTTCACGAAACCTTCGATCACTGCATCGTTGTCAAGTGATTTCTGGATATTCTCCCAACCTTTAACAAGCTTGGCTTTTCTGCGACTCAATACCAATTGACCCATCAGGTTCTCACGCTCTTCGATAAACAAGTCAACCTTGTCACCGATTTTCAGGTTGGTAAGATCTTTAAATTCAGCCAATGGCACCAGACCATCCGACTTAAATCCGATGTTCAAAATAACATCACGGTCGTTGATGCCCACTACGATACCTTCTACCAGTTCACCACTGTCAACGGTAGTAACGGTACCCTCGTACATCTTCTCCATCTTCTCGCGGTCCTTAGCGGAGTAACCTTCGCCAAAGCCTTTGCGATCATAGGCATCCCAGTCAAACTCTCCCGGAATTGCCTTTGCCTTTACCGCCTTTCTCAGTTCGGTAACCGGAATTGCTTCTGAAACAATTTCTTCTTTCTGGAGTGCTTTTACCTCTGCGAGTGGATCTACTTCATCGAGGTCTGCTGTTTTTTCAACAGCTTTTTTCTTAACCGCTTTCAATTCTTCGTCAGCGGAAGCAGGTTTTGCTTTTTCCTTAGCCATAAAATGAACTTGCCCTTCAATACATGCCGCACCCGGGCCGGATACTGCAAATTTGGTTAAACTGGCTCCTTTAGCATAAAAAGAGCCCTGCTCACACGAACAGGGCTGCAAATATAGGGGATTTTGATAAAATATTCTGAATCAACCTGAAAACGAGTTTAATCAGAAGTTACTGAATGTCCTCAAATTTTAAGGTTCCTAAGGCGTAATCAAGTGCTACCTTCTGGAACAAAAACCGGTACTTAGCTTGCGCCATATTGGCTTGCGCCTGTACGTAGGTTCTGTTGGCATTGGCCAAATCAACGAAGCTCGTTATGCCCAGATCAAATCTTTCTTTCTCTAACCGGAACGCCATTTCAGAAGCTTCTAAACCTGTTAAGCTTACCGAGTAACCTTTTTTAATGCTCTCAAAATTTTCATAGGCACGAACAACGTCACCCTTTACCAGAATCTCGCGATTCTGGGTAAATAATTTATTGTTTTGATAGGTAACTTTTGATTGTATATACGAATAGCGATTTCTGAACCCGGTGAAAATAGGAATGTTAAGTGAGACACCCAGTGATTGAGCGCGGTTGTCTAATCTAAATTGATTGCCAAAATCGCGGTACGATGTATCGCGTGGAGTACCCCGCACCTGGTTGTAAGCAGATCCAAAATTATATTGTGCATTGAGACTGGGTAGATAATTACCGAATGTCGCCTTCATGCCAAACAAGGAAGCTTTTTCGGTAAACCGTGCTTGCTTCAAATCGCTCCGGTGAGCCTGCGCTACATCCAGCAATTGATCAAGCGTTTGGCCGTCAAGGGCAATAACGTTTACATCCCAGGACGGTTCATCCACCACGATGTTTTCAGTCGGGTCAACCAGCAAGGTTTGTAAGAGTGTTGTCCGATCATTCGTTAAGGTAAACTCAGCCTGAACAACCTGTAACTCTGCTGTGCTTGTCAGAGCTTGCTGATTATAACCATCAACAGGTGACCGGCTTCCAAGCTCCACCTGTGCATTCACCTGCTCAAGTTGCTTTTTCTGCAGATCCAGATTTTCACGCGCAATCTTTAGCAATTCCTGATCGAGCAATACCTGGAGAAACTGAGTTGTCACGAAATTAATTACATCCTGAGATGAGCGGGTTACTAGCGAGAACTGCGCATCCAGTTGATTGGTTGCCTGGCGCACCGTATTGATCCCGGCCAGGCCATTGAAAATCGGCATTTGGATCGTAAGCCCTGCAGAAACTCTATCCACTGTAGCATTTACAACTTCGGCCGTATTCTGAATGAAGTAATTACCGTTATTAATTCCGGCATTGGCATTTAAAGAGGCCTGAGGTCCCAGCTGACCAACGGCAAACGTTTTGTTGGCCCGGCTAAGGCGCAGATTGTTTTGCTGCTGGATAAGGGTGATGTTATTTTGCAAGCCGATGCGCACAGCTTCCTTATAGTTCAATATTTTTGCCGTGCCTGTACTGTCCTGAGCTGAAACAGTCAAGGTAATGACACACAACAGCAGTGTTACTACAATCTTCATCCTCAATTAATTTCCGTTTCCTAACTTCTGTTTTCAACTTTTACATCTGACTGAACAACGCCATCGGCTACCGTAACAATCCGCTTGCTGTACTTTGCATTTTCTTCGGAGTGTGTAACCTGGATGATCGTGATGCCCTCATCATTCAATTTTCTAAAGATCTCCATGATCGACTTGCCCTGCTCGGAATGTAAATTTCCGGTTGGCTCATCAGCCAATAATAATTTGGGCTGGCCTATGATGGCGCGGGCAATGCCTACCAACTGTTGCTGGCCACCGCTAAGCTGCTCGGGAAAAAGATCTTTTTTCGCCACCATGTTAAAACGATCGAGCAACTCAGCAACCATACTTTTACGCTGACTGGCTGCTACTCCTTTATAGAGTAAAGGCGTTTCAATATTTTCATATACCGTAAGCTCATCGATCAGGTGATAGGCCTGAAAGATAAAGCCGATATAGTTTTTATGCATTTCGGATTTCTGCTTTTCGCGGAGCTTGTGAACCGGCTCATCGAAGAAGAAATACTCACCGGCAGAGGGTTCGTCCAGCAAACCAATAATGTTCATCAGCGAAGACTTTCCCGCACCACTCGGGCCCATGATGGTGAGAAATTCACCCTGAGCCACGTCAAGATTAATTCCTTTTAATATAAAGGTGCGCTGAAACCGGGAATCAACGTACTTATCAATGTCGCGTAGTTTAATCATAATGAATTTCGGGGGCTGAATTGCGAATAATATGCCAAGCGCCTAAAGGCGGTTTACACCGGAAATATCGCTTATTTTCAGGGATTCTGTCGTCCGTATTTGCAAAATGGCGTCCTAAATCGGACACCGTACACACCCAAAACGGTATGCTTCAAAGGACGATCGGGAATAAAATTACATCCACCCTGCGGTTCATTCGCATGCCACCTCGGGTCCGGTTTGTGTACACGGCATTATCAAGTCCCCAGTCCTTAATGCTGATTCGATGCTCAGGGATTTGCTTCTGTAAGATAAGTTGCTTAACCGTTTCGCTGCGCATTTGCGAAAGCCACTCATTGTATTCGCGTCCGCCAATCGGATCAGTATGACTGATCAAATGCACTTCATACTTGTCCAGGTTGGGGATTGAGTCAAGCCAGTGATGAAGTTCTATAGCCTGTAGCGTATCAACCGAATAGTCGCCTCCGCCAAAATAAATGCTCATGCGGATTTCCTGCTCCTGCTGCGCGCTAGCAGTAGTAGCGGATATAAGTATGAAAACCCATACAAGCTTTACCATGTTAATCATGTTCACAGGCTGTGGCCGTGTACAAGTTACAACAGTCGCTTTAAATTTTATACACCGTTCGTCACTCAGACAAAAATCCCGAAATCCTGCTTTTTCCTCCTGTTGAGGAGGCCAGCCGTTCACGGAAACGTGCCCTTGGGTGGCGCAATTAATTCACGGTGAGCTTATCCTCCACCATCCGGTTATTGTATTGCTGGATAATGGCTTTGATTCTCAGCTCAAGCTTTTTAACCAGGTCAGGATTTTCTTTTTTAAGATCGGTGGTAAGCATTTTATCCAGCTTGAAATTATATAGGCTTACGGAGCGCTTTCCGTCAAACATCAGCAGATGCTCGCCTTCATACATGTTGTAGATTTCATCGCGGTAATTGAATGCAAATGCTATGGAGGCAGCGTCAAATACATTCCGGCCGTAGCCAACATAAGGCTTATCAAAATTAAGATGGCCAAGAATAGAGGGCATGATATCAATCTGCTGCGCAACAGAGGTATCCATTTCACTCAGGCTGTTATCTGGCTTGAAGAAAATGACCGGCACGGAAAACAATCCCCAGGTAGTATGCGATTCCGGGAAAACAAGGTTCGATGAAACATGATCAGCAGTGATCACAAATAACGTATTCTTATACCACGGCATTTTTGATGCCTTCTCAAAAAACTTTTGCAATGCATAATCTGTGTATTCGATGCATTTTAAAATCGGTTGCTCACCTCCTTTAAACTTTCCTTCAAATTCCTCCGGAACAACGAACGGATGATGTGAGCTCACGGAAAAAATAGCCGACATAAAGGGTTGCGGAAACTCATTCAGCTTATCAGCATAAAAGCCAAAGAACTTATCATCCCAGATACCCCACATTCCATCAAAGTCGGCATCGTTCCCATATTCATCTTTTCCATAATAGTGTTCAAATCCCGCCAGGTTGGTGAATGCATTAAAGCCCATCGAACCATTTGGCGCCCCGTGAAAGAAAGAAGTATGATATCCCTTATCCCGCAGCAGATTTCCCAGACTGTTGATACGGTTGTTAGCGAAGGGTGTCAGCACATACGGCACGCCCAATGAAGGAATGCTCGCCATAACCGATGGTAAGCCATCAATTGACTTGCGGCCGTTGGCAAAAGAGTACTCAAATGTTTTACTATGCTGAATTAACGAGTCGAGAAAAGGCGTGTACCCTGTGTAGCCGGCTTTATCTTTATTGAATACACCAAAGAATTCTTTAGAAAAGCTCTCCAGA
>Ga0209174_10000294_pt1 | contig 38493 bp, 51 predicted proteins | sample JI91814BDNA_FD_187505 | JGI IMG/M metagenome (GOLD analysis project Ga0209174, IMG submission 187505) | Wastewater effluent complex algal communities from Wisconsin, to seasonally profile nutrient transformation and Carbon sequestration -... | ecosystem: Engineered > WWTP > Effluent > Algae...
GAAGAGGGTGGCAAAAAGAGGGTACATAGCCCAATGCTTCATAACATTCAGGCGAAAGAGGAATGACGCAGAGGACTTTTGAAGCAGAATCGGTGAGAGCTGCAATCGAAGACTATCAAAATAATACGGTCACTCTGAAAATGATCGCTGCGCAATTTGGAGTTTCAGAGCAGAAATTCTTGGATTGGTGCGAACTTGACAGACAGTTTCGAGAGAAAGAAGCAAAGAAATTTGCTCAAAAGCCTATGACATTCAAACTGAAGGACGCTATGCCAGAAATTAATTACAAGCAGAATAGAAAGCATCTGAAACACAAAGATCGCATATTAGTCTATGAAGCTCGACTGGCTGGCGGCAGCGTGAAACACATTGCCGAAAGATTTGGGGTTAGCACAGCTACAGTTATAAATATCACCAAAGAACTGAAGGAGTACTACAATAACCAGCCCGTGACTGACCCTGTTGTAGACCCTGAGCCAGAGCCAGAAGCTAAACCGACACAAGTAACAGTGATGGAACCTGTCATATTTAATAAAGCTATTGATGCTTCTGATATTGGAGTATTTTTCGAGGAAGATTTTTTAGTCCTTCGTATCCCTAAAAAGTCGATTACACAGGAATTATTAAAAGGACTCTTATGATAGTCGTGACTGTAATCCTGATATTATCTGCCATAGCTGGCCTATCCGCTTTGATTATTGCTTACTTAAACTACAGGCTTCGTGTAAAAGAATTGGAACTTATCCATCAACAAAATAACGATGTCGAAAACCGCAGCAGAGAAAAAGGCATGCTCGATCTGTAAAGTCATGAAACCGTTGGATAGATACGCTTTACAGAAAAATAAAAAGTCCGGGTATCATTCTCAATGTAAAGATTGTCGAAACCTGAAATTCGCCAAGGCTGCTCATCATCTGACTTCAGTCAGTCGTTACCAAAAATATAAGAAAAAGGAAGACGTGAGGCTCAAAGCTCGATTGGAATATGGAACTCCATCTTCCTATGCTTGTGCGGTTCTGAATTGCAAGAAAAACGCGCAAAATCTCCATCATGTAGATTACGACTTTGCGTATGATGTTATCCCTTTGTGTGTCAATCATCATAAGATGGAACACGCTAGAATAGTTCTTGAAAAATTCGTCTTAAATAACCCCGAGGAGAATGAGTCATGAAAGTTCCATTTATGTTTTCTATGTGTATGCTGATGACTTCGTGCGGCTGCGAGCAAGTTGACACTGGCTATCGTGGTATAGAAACGAGGTTCGGAGAGGTTCAGGGAAAGCCCTTGACGGAGGGACTCTATTTCTACAATCCAATCACGTCCACTATCAAGGAGATCAAGGTACAAGAAGAGAAGATCGAGGGCAAAGCAGTCTCTTTTACTCGGGATACTCAGCGAGTAGAAATAGACTTCGCAGTGACCCTGTACCCAGACCCGGAAGCGATAGAAAAGATATACAAGGAATACGGAGAGCAGTGGGAAGCAAAGCTAGTACCACAAGCTATTCAAAACTCGATCAAGGACGTGGTAGGGCAGTATATAGCAGACGACCTAGTGGGAAAAAGAGATGAAGCCAGAGGCAAAGCCGAAGGTGAGGTCATTGAAATTCTTAAGACCAGAAACGTGCTTGTCACCCGCCTAGATTTCGTAAACCTGGACTTTGATGACAAATATGAAGCCGCCGTAGAAGCTAAGGTAGTAGCGGTACAGCGTTCTGCTGAAGCTGTTAACAAGACTGTCGAAGTGCAGGAACAAGCCAAGCAAAAGGTGATTGCTGCCAAGTCCGAAGCCGAAGCCATGACTATTAAGTCTGAAGCTCTTAGCAAGAATAAAGGTCTTGTAGACTACGAAGCTATCCAACGATGGGATGGCAAACTACCTCAATACATGATGGGAAATTCTACTCCCTTCATTAATATCAAAAAGGATTAAATAACATTGCGGTCGTAATGTTATTTCCATATAGTCCCTGCACATAACAATGGAGTTACCCTATGTCTGATTTGAAAGCTCTCGCTGAGAAAGTAAAGCGCCAGGATGAAGAACGAAAGAATAAGAAGCCTGAAAAGAACAATTACGACTTTGAGAATGTCGAAGTCAAAGCTGAAGGAACAGCTATCATCCTGCCAGTCGGCATGTCTAAGCGTGAAGGAGCTGAATGGCTCGTTAGACGTGACGCTGAAGACGACCAGGACATCGCCATATTCGAAGAAATTGATTGTTTTCCGCTTGAAGGAGCCTATGCTCTATCAAAGGTTCTTCAGCGCATTTACGGTTGGGCTTCGCCTGTCCCGACACCTGGATTTTTCGGGGACAACCCACCCACCACAGTTAACATCGAAATCGCCTACGGACAGCACGCGCAGGTTATTTGGGGTCGATTCGTAATCCCAGGAGTAACAGGTTACCTAGAGACTGGCGTAGCTCGTCAAAAGAACCGTTACAGCTTCAAGCTTGGCGGCAAAGTCAAAAAACGTCATCAAGAAGATATTCGTATCATTGCAAAAGCTGTTAGAGACTTCGTTCATGAAAGCTCCATCTACCGGGGTAAGGCTATTCGAGTCTCTACAACTGATAGCGGGACATTTGACTGGCAATCAGCGCCTACGTTCCTTGATACCTCTAAGACCAATGAAGACATGCTGATCTTCTCTGAAGAAGTCCGTACCCAGGTCTTGACTCACATCTTCACGCCGATTGAGAAGACGGCAAAGCTTCGTGAGCTTGGTATTAAACTGAAACGTTCTGTTCTCCTTGAAGGTCCATATGGTACTGGTAAGACTCTCACAGCTCACGTTGCAGCTAAGAAAGCTGAAGAGAACGGCTGGACGTTCATTTACCTTGATCGCGTGTCAGGGCTGCGAGACGCTCTCTGAAAAAGGCTTTCTCATAAGAAAAAGACCCAGGAGCATCAGCTCTCTGGGTCTTCCTACGCAATATGAGTTCGGGATTCTCTTACATCAGTTGCATGATGAAAACTAGGATAAAACACTGCGCGATTACAAGTGCTAATAATACCCCGAGAAACAGGCGGTCTTTCTTCGCCTTTGATTCTTTGGCTATCGCCAGCACTGTCGTAATAAGCCCTACTGCGAGAGACATCAGCTCGGTCTTTGACATCGAGGCATGGTCTTCTAGGAGCTTCTGCAATTCTTCTCTATTCATCTCCCATGTCCCTCACTTCAGCTTTTTGAAAAACTTCATAAGGTCATCTTCATCATGGTCTGGGTTTTTGCCCTGCCAGAACCATACTTTGACAACCTTGTCTTTCTCCTCAGGTGAGAGCTGCGAGAAGGGTTTACCAAAGAGCCGCTTCGATTGGTCCTTGGCCATCTGATCGGCAGAGTTAAAGAATCCTGAAGGAGCCGTAACAGCCTGCGTGAGAGGGCTTGTCTTCCCACCCAGGACGGCTGTTTGTCGCTCGATAGCGCCACTAGAAGGACCGTTACGATAGCGGAAGTCATTGAGGACACGCTGCTGCTCGCTTAAGTCTGCTGCTGATTTGAACTGATCAAGCAATTGTTGACCTTCCTTCTTGAGCTTTGGATTCAAGTTGGGGTCATCAATGAATTCTTGGAAGCGGCTAAGGTTATCCCTGAAACGCTTTGCAGACTCAGTGTTTTTTAGCATGTTGGCAATTTTATACTTATCTACACCGCCTTCAAAGTCTGCCTTGTTGAACATCGATTTATCGAGACGCTTAGCCTTCGTATACATGGCATCGGCTTCGACCTTTTCTGGACTCAGCTTCAGCTCATCGTCGATCTTATTCACAAGGTCTTGAAGGATATACTCTGCCTCTGAGAGTCCCTCTTTCTTTGCGAAGATCTTCTTGGCGTAAAGCTGCTCACGGGCTTTTTGCAAGCGATTGAACTTTTCTACTCCATCGACTTCGTCCCAGTTACCGGGTTTAAGGCCTTGACGGCGCGTACCTTTGCCCGCTGCTACCTTGTTTTGAATGTCCTGCAAAAGTCCCTGTATCCCTTTTGTCTCGTTCGTAGAAAGGGAGTCTTCCAAGGCATCGCCAATGTCCTGCAAAATCTTATCAGAGCCTTGATACTGCTTAGAGGCTTGCTCCTGAAGCTCGCCAAAGCGTTGACTACGAGCTTCCTTGAACACCTGCCTGCTTTGCTCGAATGGTTTGACGAGATCATTAGCAGCATCATCTCGATTGAAAGTTCTGGCGCGAGTCCTGGCGTCCGTTCCCATCTCATGAATACGGTTAGCCGTCTCAGAATCGAGCTGGCCAGGGAATTGGCTAGCGGCTTTCTCAGAGTAGAATTTCTTCATTTTGCTTGGCCCAGGCTCGAGCATCATCCTAGCAACATATTCCTTATTTGTGAGATTTGGACTCACTTCTGGCGGTCGGTTAGGCTTAGGCTTACTCACAAACTCTGCAAAGCTAGCTTTTGCTCCTTCAGGCTTTGGAGCCGAAAGCATTCTTTGAGCAGGCCCATCGACGTATTCAGCATCGATGAAGTCTTGCCCGCTGCGAGGCGTATCACGAGGGCCAGCAATTTGCAAAGGAGGACGTTCGCTGTACGTCCCCGGCAAAACACTCTCGCCAGAAGCACGTGATTCTTGAACCATTCTTTCAAGGTTGTTGAGCTGTCTGCGTTGATCAACGACAGCCTGAACGCCGCCGATCGGTGCGCCTATGAGAGAGCCGAAACCGCCTGCCCTTTCCTGGCCAGCTTTCGCACCCTCTGCCGTACCTTTTACCGCTGCCCTTAGGTAGGCGGGAAACTGATCAGTAAAGACTTCCTTGATGTCTTTTGCCGTCCTGGACGGTCGAGCAATAGCCCGACCAACAAGCCCGCCAGCACCGCCCATCAAACCGCCACCGACACCACCGGCTAGGCCGCTGCCTAGAGCATTGTCCATCTCCTCAGAGTCACCAACACCTTGGATTGCACCCTGAGCCGCTCCCACCTTAGCACCGCTCATCATAGCCTTACCGAGGCTAGCGCCCTTCGTGGCTGCTGCTCCCGGCATAAGCATACCGCCGCCGACCTGACCGACAAAGTTCGATACAGGGTTATCGCTCGATGATTTATTGTACTCCTTACGGTAAACGTCCCGATTGCTGGTGTAGGCATCACCCATAGGCTTACCGCTTAGCCCAGCTTTAGCTGCTTGAATACCGCCATAAATCTCGTCACCAAAACCCATCGAAGCCGTGTTAGCCGCACCATGAGCCGCTGACATCAAAGGTGAGTACGGTTCCCTTGGCGTCATAGACTTCATTTTGTTAGCGTGCGTCTCTAAAAGGTTATAACCCTTGTCCTGGGCTATCTTCATTTGGTCAGGAGTCGCTTTTATGCGAGCATTTTTCTCACCGTTCGTGACCTCAACATAAGCCTCATAACCCTTGCTTTGAGCAATCTTCTGCTGCTCTGGGTTATCATCGATCTCGACAAATGTTACACCGCCATCTTTCGATACCTTCATAGGTCCTCCGCTCTCATCGTTGGTGCGTTATCCCAAGAGCCGCTTGGGCTATTCGAGTTAGAAGCACCTTCCGTTGCACGCGTACCGCCCTTGTAGCCAGCCATGTTCGCGTTATTTGCTTCGAAGTGTTTGACGGCATCGTCTTGCATCCGCATTTTGCCTTCCATCTCTTTGATGGCACGACGAACGCGAGCAGCGTTCTCTTTAGGTGGTTGTTTTGGGTCCCAGGTGTTTTTGAGGAGTCGAGTACCTTCACCCTCTGTAAACGAGCCGCCTAGCTTTTGTTTAAACGAGCTGGCAATCGCTCCGTTGATAGCCGCTTCGTATTTCTGAGAGTTGTTGCCGATCGCTCCAAGAATGAAGTTGGGAGTGTTCCCGACGACCGTACCAGATCCCCAATTATCCTTGTCTAGCTTGTCTGCGACTTCCTTCAGAGTGTCGATACCAGACTGTACGTTCGAGCGAAGACCTTGCTGTACCCATTCATCATAAGTACCAGCCATGGCTTTATTTCGAACGTCCTGCATTCCTGGTCCAGGTGGTTTTGGAACTACCTTATGACCGAACTCATCAAGGCCTTTCTTAGCCTGATCAAGTTTGTATTGCTCAGCAGCAGTCAGTGGTCGAGCAGGCGGATTTTTCCGAAGATCGATTGCATCTTTTCTGGACTGAGCCAAATTCTTGTTGTTCTCAGCCTGTAAACCAAGTGCTGCGTTCCTACCTGCCGCTGCCTCCTGATAGCCTTGACGCTGAACGCCAAAGCCTTCACGACGCAATTCTGCGTCCTGCTGCATCTTCTTCGCGTCCATCTCTTTGCCGACAAGGAACTGAAGCATTTTCGCCCGCTCGTCTTTGTCAGCTTGCTTGCCAGCCGATGCCTTAGCCATGAGTGACATAGAGTCGTTGTTCTGCTTTTGCTGATCGCTCGCAAATTCATCAAAGGGCTTGCTCGATGCCGCTACGCCTCCGAGTGTTCCCATCTGGTTGGCGTTTCTCATGAGGAGCTGCATGAAGCCGAGGTCACGGTTTTGGCTATTCGTATCGAACTGAGCCTGATCGAGGGCCATACGGTCACCATTCACGCCGCCCTTCCCAGGCTCAGCCATGGCAAGCTCCATGAGACGCTTTCGGGCTTCGCTCTCAGGTTCCTGGGTATTGCTGAGATCAAGGTTAGCGTATGGGTCACTGACCAAGTCCTGACCAGTGCCGTACTCCTGATCTGCCATCTCGGGGACTCCCATTTCGGGAGTTGCTCCTTGACGCTCGTATTCCATCGTATCGGGATTGCCTGACCAGCCGGGTGCTTGCTCAGCCATCGGCTTACCCATCCTCTCAGTAGGGAGAGGAGCTTGCGGGATTTGGCTCTTCATCATCTGCCCAGAAGCAGAAGCCATCTCATCCGGCGTTGCTGTCGCCTTAGAGAATGGGTTCTGACTCTCAGGGATTGAAGCCATGGGAGCGGGGGGAGCCTTCTTCATACCATAGGAAGGGCCTCCACCGTTTGCCAAAAATTGTTTCATCATCTCCTGCTGGCGTTTCTCAGCCTGAGGGTCGCGCGGAGTGTTGGGCATCACCATGGGAGCGTGCCAGGACTTGCGCCCAGCTTCGTCTGCCATGAGGCCCTTGGCTTCGGCCTGCATCTGCCGCTCGACTTCTGGGTCACCCTGCATGTTAAGCAAGGGCTTAGCGTATGCCAGACCAACGGGAGGACGCACCGCGTCTGAGATCTGATCACTCGTTACCTTTGGAGCGTGCCAAGACTTATCGTACTGTTCCTTAGCTCGGTCTGGTTGGGTAAGAAGGTCCGAGATTTTTCGGTAAGCATAGCTGCCGCCGTCTATAGCTGCATCAGTCATGCCTCCTGCCAGGGCCAACCCTGCATCGACCAATTCACCGCCAAATTCATCGGCACGTCCCAAGGGGTTCTCACCACCTGGACTTAAGCGCCTGTCGTTTTCCATCATTTCGGAAGTAGTCGGGTATCGTCCTAAGGACTGCACGAACTTTTCTTCATCCTGCGCCCGCCTAGCTCGAATTTGTTCTGCACGACTAGCCATGACTTTCCCCCTTAAGAGATACCGCTATATTTGTTTCTCATCTCGTCGTCCCACATGCCCGCGCTGTTGCCAGTGTTCCCTGTGCTGTAGCGAGCTTTGAGATAGTTATCCCAGTTCGCCTTATTCGCATCGGTCTGCTGCTGATTCGCATAACCGCCAGCTACAGTACTTCCCACAGCTCCAATGATCGCGTTCCGGTCTTGTGCGTTCTGAGTCGTCTGCTGCATCTGCTGACCACCAAGCCCAGCCATGCCGTTAGCTTTAGACATTTGGTTTTGATAGGTCTGAGTCTTAAGATCATTTTGTCGAGCCTTTTCCTGAGCTGCCCACTGGGCAAGCTTCTCGGCTTGCGTATCAGCGTAATTTCGCTCACCACGAGCGTTTTCATACTGCTGTTGACCCAGCGCATTCTTGTTCTTCTGGTTCATGACAGCGAATTCGTTGCCCTGAGCTACGTTCTTGTTTCCAATGTCTTGCGCGTTCTGAAGGTTGAACATCTGAGCTTGGTTTGCAAGCTGCTGGCGATTATTCAAGTACTCCTGATAGTTTCTGGACGTGCGCTGATTGAATTGGTTGATGATGTCAGCGTTAGTTTGCTGTTGACCAAGCTCGTCTTGAGCAAGCTGCCGTCCCATAGTCCCGGCTTGCTGCGTCCCTTGGAGCTTAGCCCGGTAGGCTTCTACTGCCGCGTCTCGGCCAGCCTGTGCGCCTCCTAGCATCGAATCGGAGTTACCTTGGAGCATGGCGGCAAAGCTTACCCCTGAACCAAGCGTCCCGCGTCTCTGGCTATCCTGAAGGAGTGACTGCTCCCGGCTCTGAGCCTGAGACTGGGAAGCGTTCGCAGCTTCTTGCATCCTGGCTTTCAGCTCGGGGTTATCGCCTGACATGAGCTTTTTAAACTCACGCAGAGAATCGATTTGGCTCTGGCGTCCTTCTTGCCCGGTCGCTGTCTGCTGAACGAGCTGAGGGTTAGCTTCTGCTACGTACTGAGCTGCTTCGGGAGCGTAGGTTCCCATGACCTTGAATTGCTCAGGAGTGATCGAAGTCAGGTCGAGGTTAGCGCCCTGTAGCTTCTCGGTCACGTATTGAGGAGGCGTATTGATTGAGATGTCATACTCAGGCGGCACTATCTGAGCAAACATGCGTTCGATTTCTTTGAGCTTGGCAGAGTTAGCGCCACGAGCCTTTTCGGATTGGTAAGCTTGAATCAGGCCTGTAACGACAGCTACAGCAGCAACACCCCACATAAATTATCTCCTCAGTAATCGGTTAGGTAGTGACTTCGCATACGCTTGAGCTGCTGCTTCGGCTTCGGCAGCTTTCTGGGCATCGACTATCGGATTCACCGTTCTATCTCGGCCTAGGCCCTGACCTAGTTCGCTATTCGATGCCGTGCCTTGATTGGAAGTCATTGGCACTGTCCCATCTATCTCGCCACTGATTCGAGAGAAATTCTTGTTAAAGAGCTGGTCGAAGTACTCAGGATTATAATTGCTCGTATTATACTGCGAACCGGCTGCAAATTGTTGAGGAGTACCAAGCTTTGCCGTGTACTCGTTCATTTGCTGCGCTTCCTGAGGAGTCAGCAGGTCGCTCCACTGCCGAGGGGTCGAGCCAGCCTTGGTCAAGCCGCCCTGCTCGGTGTAATAAGGATTCCAATTCGTCTCAGGATTGAAAAGCTGCCTAAAGACTTCCTGCTCTCGCTGCATCTGCTCGGGAGTCTGACCCTCGTTCTGGTCCAGGTACTTCCGGGTTATGTAGTCCTTGGCGTTTTGGAGCGCATCGCCCTGGTCTGCCGAAGCTCTGCCGGTCGCTGCTGCCTTGATTGCATCGAGCTTAGACTGCACGTCCTGGTCTGAAGTCTGCTGCTGGCCTAGGAGCTGAGCTTTCAAAGCGTCCTTCGCACCCTGGCTGTTAAAGCTGTACTGAGGGCCAGCTCCATCCGCGTCCAGAGTCGCCAGCTTGCCGTTACCTAAAAGTCCGTTTATGCGATTGAACCTGTCTACCCCGGCTTGGTCGAGCATCTCAGACGCATTGACGCCTTTGTCCACAGTCAGATACTTGGAAAGGTCAAACTTACTTGGATCATCAAGGAGTCCAGCCGATCGGCCCAGCGTGGAAGTCTTATCCCCGGCAAGCTCGAGCTTCATCTGCTCAGCTAGCTTCTTGAATTCCTCCTGGGAGAGCTTGGTAGGGTCGAGTCCCTCACGAGCCGCCTGCTCCAAAGCTGCCTTGCCAGCCGCTTCGTTCATCACTTGGTCACTCATGCCGCCCAGTACGTTCCGAGCGTCCTGCGTGGCTGTGGAGTAGGCCTTGCCTAGCTGCTCGTTTGCTGCCTTCGTCTCGTCTATCTTCATCTGGTCGTTAGCCTTGATCGACTTGGCCTGATCTGCGACGAGCTTGTTAGCGTCTGCCTTGAAGCCAGCATCTCGGCCCAGCAGCATCCCCTGAAGCCGTGACTGTCCCTGCGTGTAGTTCGCCGATGCCGTAGGACGGAAGATCTCGCCGTAATCGCCCTTCTGTAGGACATCTGCGCCGTTGGCCAGATCTTCATTCTTTAGACCAGCGAAGCCTTCGAAGGGATCGGCCTGGGTCTTCGCCAGACGTGCAGAGGTAGCGCGCAGTGAGGCATCGTCCCCGCTCGCAGCTTTCTCTAGCTGATTTGGGTCAATAGAGTAGCCAGCAGCTTGGTTAGACACCTTACCCCGATAAGCATCAGCCTCACTTTGAAGCTTTGCATTCGCGTTCGATATATTTTCACCGATCTTTGCTGTCTCATTTCCTGTGTTAACGCTTCCGAGTCCTGCGTAAGCCTTTGAAGCCTGCCCAGGATTTGATACCGCTGCCGCGTTAGCCTGCTTCGGTGCTGCCCTTGCTTGGCCAGAGCCAGACGAAGCTGCGCCTGCTCCAGCACCTCCTCCAGAGCCAGATGTCTGGAACACGTCATTTGCTTGTCCCCCTCCGAACTGTGGGTTAGCTTTCCCCGCGTTCGGATCAAAGATGTTCTGCTTCTGATTGCCGTCTAACTGACTGTTAATCGAATTGAACGTGAAAGCCATTACGCAGCTCCTCTTTCGTTAGGTGCAGCTCCCTGCCGACCAAGGAGGTCAGGAGCCGGGTTAGCTGGCTTTGCTGGCTTCTGTGCTGGACTTCCTTCATTCGGAGGCATAGCCGAAGGAGGAGGCGCGTTCATCGGCTGAGGAGCAGGAAAGCCTCCCTCTGGTATCTTGCCTGTCCTGATCATCGCTGCAAACATCGGGTCGATCTGCTGAGCTTGCTCGTAGTGAGACAAAATGTGAGCAAGGACGCCCTGGCTCATGCCTTCTTGCATCCTGACTTTAGGGTCGTTCAGAAGCATACTGTGCATCATGATGTGATAAGCATGATCATCAATATTAACGACGATGACCTGCTCACCTGAAAGCATGGCTTCGTTCTCACGCTTGACGAGGTCTTCTTGAGAAAGTTCGTTTTCATAAAGTTCCGAGACTGGTGCACCTTCGATGATAGAGAAGTAGCCTTTTATGTTGGTGATAAGCCCAGTTTGAAGGAGCTTATCAGCCTGGGACTCTCTCCCCATCTGAGTCTGCATCAATGGATTCATCTCCATGATGTCAATGTCCCTTATGCCGTCAAGATCTGCGCCTTTAAAAGACTTGCTGTAAGTCTGATTTCCCATGCCTCCGATGTCCATATCCCGCTCAACAGTGGCCATTCGCTTGTAAGCGTTTATGCTTCCCATCATGCAGCGTCTGAGACAATCACGGGCTGCTTTGCTGGAACTTGCGACGCTTTCCAAAGCAGTCGTCGTCAAAGTAGCGATCGCCGCTCCCGATGTCACGCCTGTTGGGGGATCACCACGCAAAGCACTGTTTATCATGGAGAGGTCGAGCAGGTAGCTCTTCAGAGTGTCGATAAACTTCCACGCTTCAGGCGCAGACTGCGTAAGCTGAAGGGCTTCTGGCTTGCCGCCGTTAGCTCCATCCGTAGGCGTATACTGTAGGAAATTCATTCCAAGGATTTGTGCGACATCGATGTTAGACCCTCGTGCAACGGATACGTTCTGAACGCCGAAGGTAGAGTTATTGGTCGCGATGCTGGACAGCGTGTTATCAAGCATCTCCTGAACCTGAATAAGATTCGAGAAGTAAGGATAACCGTAAGAGGAACCAGGAATAGGTTCAGCACGGCAAACATAAATAGGAAGCTCACCATAGATGTTCTCCCGATCGACAAGGACTGTGTTCTCAGAGCAAAACGCCAGCATCCGACCCTCAGGCATCGCAGGGGATGCTACGTGGTAAGCTGTGTATACGTAGATGTTGTCATCATCGGACGGTGAAATCTCATAGTTGACCATGAAGCGGCCCTGCATCTTACGGATGCTAGGGATCTTCAGTAGCTCAGTCTTGAGGTCCGGGAACTGGGCAATCAAGTCCCAGCGGTTGTGGATCTTTCTCACCTGACACCACTGCCAGTCCCTTGGGTCAAGGATTGTCGAGTCGAATTGCACGTCCCAGACGCTTGGCGCAGAGATCTCAAGCTCGCCCTTGAAATGATCCATGCCTTCCATATCGGTCGTGAAGTACTCGCCCTTGTCCGTTCGCCATTGAGCATAGAGAAAGCCCATGCCGGTGATCAGCGAGTGTTCAAACATGTTCTCATAAACCACGTCCATCTGTTGCTTACGGATCACGTCTTTAACAAGCGCGTTGCCGAGCCGTGCCGTCTGTATGGTTCCCGACGAGGTATTGTCTGCGATGACCGAGAACGCCAGCTTTTGCTTCGTTACGATTGAGACAAGCTGCCGAGTCAGTGACCGGGCCATGGGTACGAGCATCTCGATCAGCTCGCCCTGGTTACCTGCGAAGTTTAGGCCTGTGTCCCAATTCTCAGGCTTGATTACGTTCGAGAAGTAGATCATCAAGTTTCGATACCACACAGATCCCATAGAGTTCTGTGTGTAGTTCACTGTCGTATCAGTCAATGGCTGAAGCTGCTGAACGACTTTCTTTGCGTCCTTATCAGCAAACCAGTACATATCGTGCCGAGGCTGTGGTCTTGTCATCATTAGCGTGATGTCCTCTCGTTATAGCCGTGAATTGCCCAGCCCATAGCCTGAATAAACATAGGCTGACCGGCTTGTGTGTGGGTCAGGATGGGCTGTATGAACGTATTCCGAGCTGCAAAGCGGGGAACATATAGCCTGATAATGTTGGATGGCTCTGTCCCTGAAACAAGGTTCGCTCCATCGACGAGTCCCCAAGGAAAGAGTCCCCAAGGAGAGAATCCCCAACCAGACGAGCCAGCGGTAGACACGTTCAGCGAGCGCCAGCTTGTGACCTCAGAACCACCGAAGTAAGCTCCCGCAAATTCGATAGTCAAATCGGTCAAGACCTGCTGCCGTAGATGGATTTGCATCTGGGCATAGTGCTTCGATCGGCTGACCTGACCTGCGTGGAAGGGAGCCATCTTGATTTTCGACTCGTAGGCCTTGTAGAGCGTGACAGTCTGAGGACTCCCGGTAGGGATGGAAGTCATCTGAGCAAAGGTCAGGATATAGTCCCCGCCCGATGGCACGACAGCCGTGATTCGGTTGAAGATGTTTTGCGAGAGGATGACGTCCCCTATACCCGGCTCGACATCGTTACCCCCTGTGATAGTGAAAGTCCCGGTCAGCATCGATGTATCGACCGTCAAGTCCCCGATCAGGTACTCGTTGCACCAATCAACTCGAGTGTTGGTCTTACGTTGCCGCCAAAGGACATTCTTCAGAAGGGTAGAGTCTAGCCTTACCCCAAAGAGAGCGTTGTCAGGCCCAAGGGACAGCTCGACAAAGACGTCTGTGGTAGAGGTCCAGCTCTGATTGAGTACGTTGTAGATCCATGTGACCTGCGCATCCCCTGAGTTAAGTCCCTCAGTCTGGACATAGAAGAGCCGATCGGACTCGTGACCCACGAGGAAGGTATCTGAGAGGTCGCGACCGATGAGAGGCTGTATCACGTCCTCAATCCTGCGAGAGATGACCTGCACAGAGTTCTCAGAGATCTGAACCACGCCCTGGTTACAGAACGCGATGACTGTGTTGTTGATAGTGTTCCCAGGCTTGGCCATCCCATCGATGAATTTGACCGTCTTGTCGATCGCAGTCACTTCAAACTGGTCGATAACATCGCCTACCAGCTTATAGACACCGTCTGTCTTCAGGATGATCAAGGAGTCCTTCAGAGCAAAGATGTCAACGATGGGGGAATTCTCAGACCCTACCGGGAAAAAGTTGATGATCGGCACTGCCTCAGGCTCGCTGACCTTAGAGAAGTAAACCCAGTGAGGCTTTCGGTCGTTTTCCGAGAAGAACTGAATACCTGTCGAGAACGACGAGGGAATGTTTTGGATGAAAGCCGGGTTAGTAGGCGTTGCCGTGTATGCGACATAGATCGGATCTATGTAGCCTTTTGACTCAATCGAGAACGTTCCTGGAAAGTCGGCAAAGGTAGAGCGGTAATTCGCATACATGAAAGATGCTGCGTTACCGTTGATAGCCCTAACGAGGTCTTTGGTCACATATTCGGTCCACTCTGCGATTGTCGAAAATGTGACACCAGATGCACCATAGCCGTTATAAAGCCTAGCCGTGTCATCCGCCACAACTTGCACGTTACATAAGCCAAATGTTGTTGAGACCGTATTTAGGGTTACGGTCGTAGCTGTCACAGCCGTAACCGTATACTCGCCAGGGACAATCCCATCAAATTCTTGAAAGTTGACCTGTACTTTAGAGCCTAAAGGAAAGTCGTGTGTGTAAAATAGATCTATTTCCAAAGGCGATTGATTCACCACGTTCGCCCGCGTTGGGCTTACATTACCAGCAATGTAAACGCTAGAATCTACCGCTCGATAGACCTCCTCATCGACACCTGATTTAAAAATCAGATCAACCCCGATCAGCTCAACAGGATTCACTAGGTTGAGTGTCGCACGCTGCACAGATGCTATATTTGCAAAGGCTGCATAGTTCTTATAAAGCGTAAGGTAGTCGGTCTTAGGGGGTCGTGAGTTTTCCTGTAAAGGCCCCTCTCTCGTGTTTGGATTAGTATAGAGGAGAGCGCCAACTAACTGAGGATCGACATCATCGAATAGATAAACCTGACCCGCAAGTATATCATTCTCGGTTAGGGTAATTTCATTTATCAAAGCAAAATCAGGTGCTGGCGATGTTGTCGAAGTCAAAGACGATGAGGAACGATAAAGCTGGACAAAGTACTCATCGGCTACATTCGTGATCTCAGAAGGAATCTGAGCAATCAAATTAGGACGGTATGTAAACTCTAAATCAAGCGTCCCTGTACCGTTCGCAGCGCCAGTTGTAAAAGAAAGGCTTGTACCAAGAACGGCAGTCACTCCTGGACGATCTCCATTTAGAGCTGGATCAGTAGCATTAGATACCACCCCATCGAATCTATAGTTTGTCGTTCCTGGGTAATAAACATAATTTTGCACAAAGTAATTATCGGGATAGGTGACTGTGACGATACCGCCAGATACTGTGTAGGCAGCACCTACTTTCTTCGCCGGTACACCTATTGTTAGAACGTCCGAAGGAGCACTCAGCTGCAAGTTACCGTTCAAATCTCTACGCCCGAAAACGACTCTATACGCTGTCTGTGAGTTAGCGGGTAGGATGCCGTCAAAAGTGTAAAAAGATCGAAGATAATTGATATCAAGACCCAGCGCGGGAGGAACACCGGCCCGCCTAGCCTTGTCCGAGAAGGACTCAAGCTTGTAGACACCCTCGTTCGCCGTCATATAGAGATTTTGATTCTGCTCCATAAACTCGGTCGATACTGAGAAGCTGACCGTGTAGTCGGATGCATCGTTCTCGGTCAGTACTCCGACCGAGTTAAACGTCCCGCCGTAGGGGAAGGTATCAGTAAAAAAGCCGATACCCTCCTCAAAGAAGCCGATAAGGACTCCTTGGTAGGTATAGGTGGCACTAAGCGTGTCCAGAGGGGAAACACCGTCTGGACGCCAGTACTCGAAAAGCCCGTTGGTCTTAGAGATCACTTCATCAGACCGTATCACGACCTTAGAAGCGACCTCCATAGCACCGTCTGGGACTTGAAAGCTGTTCTGCTGAAGATAAAGACCCGCAAAGCTACGAATCTCAGGAAAGGTATAAGGCATCGTTATCCCCTGTAGAGTCCAGCCCAGTTTCTTCGGATACGCCCACGTAGTAGACCACGGTCGTTTATGATGATGTTCGGTTCCCCATCGATACGCGGAGAGATCACCTTCAGGAAGTTCTCTTTCTGAAGCTTGATCTTCGGCTCTAGGCGCTGCTGGCCCTCAAAGTCTGAGATTGTACCCAGCACGTCATAGGCAGTAAGCGTCTGAAGCAGAGGCGCACCCTCATCAGGGATCTGAAGCACAGGAGACTGGCCAGTGAGAGCGATGTAGTCCCCGACAGCCAGATCGGTGGGCACTGTCCCAGTTTCAAAGGTCAGCGTGTTACCCGCTACGTTGGTAACGAGCGCGGAAAGGCCCAGATACCAGTTACCAGACACCCCCTCGATGAAGTCCATCCGAGTGTTGGCCACGTAGGTCGCTGGCAAGGCATCGAGCGTCACATCATCGCCTGAGATGTTGGTGACTACGGCAGCTTCTTGCAGCTTGACGAATTTTCCAGGCTGTCCTGGCCAGTAGAACAGAAGACTGTAGCCGGTAGTCGCTGGCGAAGGTACAAGCTCAACCCGATCACCAAGAAAGTGAAAGCCAAAGGGAACAGAAGAACTGCGATATACCTGAGTACGTTCAATGTTGATTTTTGGAAAATCACTGACAATACCTCCCTCGTTCACAATCTTGATCTCTCGCAGCTTACGAGCTACCGCTCTGGACGGTATACGGTAGCTCGTCTGGCCAACGACGATTGGAGTCGGGACACTCTTCATGATGAAGTACTCTTCATCGACCGACATGATCATCGGCGTTAGCGTATCCCTCTGAATATCCGTAGCCAGGGCTAGGATATCTGAGTCTTCCAATAGGCTCTGGCTTGCCGGTACTGTGACAAGCCTTTTCACTGAAGCTAAAAACTCGTCACAGGTGACAGTCATTTGCCTTTACCTTTCTTTGGAGCAGCAGCGACAGGGAAGGACGCTTTCAGAGCTACGATAGGACGCCCAGAGCTTTTGCCCTTGCGCTTCTTGCTCATAAAGCCCTTCATCTGTTCCTTAAAGTCATCCATGCTGTCTTTAACCATTTCCCCAGCCTTGCCAGCTCCTTTGGGGACAAGGTTAGGCTTAGACTTATCGTCTTGAGCTTCGGCAGCTTCATGCTTTGCGCCTTCCTCTTTGTCTTCTTTCTCTTCTTTCTTCTCAGACTTGAGGTAAGACTTCGCTCGTCTACCGCGCATCTGGCTCTTCAGGTCTAAGAGAGCTTCTTTCAATGCCTGTTTAATCATTTTGTCGCCTTCATTTTAGCCGAAGCAAGGTTTAGCTCAGTCTTGATATCGGCCCAGCATGCGTAAGCGTGCTTGCCGATCTCGATACCGTCCCATACGTCTAGGTCTTCTAGTTCTGGGATTACCTTAGCAAAGTCCTCAAGAATGTGTATCGCTCCTTCCTGAAACGTAGGAGAGGACAGCGGTGCAAGCAGGTCAGACGCTTGGAAGCCGTCCTTAGCTACCGCTTGAAGGACTGAGATCCCGCCTAGCTTGGCGACAGAGATGATGTTTTTGACTGAATCGACGCCTAGTTTACCTGACATAAAATCTCCAAAATGTGACGACTATCGAATTGTATAAGCAAAGGACACATCGTAGTCCCAACCAACGTTCGTTACTGAGGCACCAATATTTGCAAGGTCAGCCGAGCCATACATCTCAATTACGCCTGCCGTAGTTATGCGCCACGCGACTGCCGTGCCTACGTTGTTTACAAGTCCGTACTGAATGAATGTCAGGTTGGCTGTAGGTCTAAAGTCCGAGGGAATAGCTGTGATGGATAGTGCGCCCGGGCTAGCCGTTTTAATGACCTTTGCGGAAGGGCTGAGTGTTAGAGTTACTTGGTCGCCATTCCTGACTTGTCGAATGTTGATCGTTGGGGTTGTGGTTGCACCAGCTAGAGAATAGGCACCAATGCTGCTCTGCTCTCGGCTCACAAGCCCAGCCTTCGCACTTGTAGCTAGGCCAGCGCCGTAGGCGGTAGTTTGCGTTAGCGAATAGCCGACCGTTGGTATTTTGTATTCGAAATAGATAATCTGACCAGAAGAGCCAAGTGCTGTCCCGGTTATACCGTTGTCCGGGTACTCGGCTGTAGTGTAGTCGTCGCTACCGAAGGCTACCACACCACCGGCTGACACCCAAATAGTGCCGCGTTTACGTGTGGACGCGGTATTGATACTCTTATACCAAGTACCGATTTGTCTCGCCGTTCCGTATGCGCTCACTTGAGAGAATGGGAGTGTAAGAACCAATGCCGTAGCCACTGTGGTCCCAAGTGTGAACTGGCCGTTTGCAACAAGAAAACGCCCCTTCTGATCATAGTCAACAGATACCCCAGTAATGGTACCAACATTGGATATTGCAAGGTTTGCTGTGGTAGTAAAGTTGCCAATGAAAATATCGGTCGGCAACACAACCGGAACACCGACCTTAGCGCCTAATGAATTGTCTGCCATGTTATATCTGCCTCGCTTGGATACGACCAAAAAAGTTACAAGTACCGCCTGTGAAGGTGGCGTTTGCGACTAAGTAGTAGGTTGTGGATACTGTGATATTTACCTTGTAGGTCGGTAAGACCAATGTTTCATCAAACGTATTTAAGTTTCCAGTCGTGAACGTTGCAGATCGAGAGCCGTCGTTGCTTCCGGCTGTACCTGACACTTCTGAAATCGTTGCCGATCTAGCTGTGATAGAAGTAGCTGTTCCCACAAAGCCCACGTTCGCATTGATTTCGTAACGACCAGGAGCAAGGGTCAAAGCCGTTGCGGTCACGTTTCCTGCTACAGTACTGGTCGCTGCTACAGGAGATGATCGAAGCCTAGTTTGCTCGGTGTAATAGCCTAGATACCCAGCAGACGGCTCTGTTCCGTTGGTCAAGCCTGGGATAAGACCAGCCTGCACCATACTCGTAGCCTGATACTGCACCTTCCAGCTGGTAGCACCCGAAGCAGCAGTCAGAACAATCGCTGCCCGGACGTAGTCCATAACAAGGCTATCGTTCACCGCGTAGCCATCGATGCTTTGCCCTGTGGCTGGCGTCACTCGCACAAAGTTCGTGGCTGACATCGTCTCGCCAGCATCGAAGATCGCGATTGTCCCCCCGCCTGTCGGTATCGTCGGCAAGGTAATCGTGAAGCCGCCTGAAGACGTACACTGGTATATCGTGCCGATCACAGCTGTCGTAACGTTGGCAGACGCTGCTACAGGATTGAGGCCCTTAGGTGCCCAGAGAAGCCCTGTGGCTTGAGTCGAGTCAGCTGTCAGCGCTTGGCCGTTGACACCAACCGGGAGACGGTCGTCAATGGTCGAGAACGTGTAGAGATCGCCCTTCGTCGTCAAAGGCGAGACTGTAGACCCAGATGCCGCTGCTGCACCAAACTTAGATCCGCGTGTGAACACGGCTTGTGCTGTATTCGACAGGTCAGTCGCATCACGGCGAACCGATATTGTACCGAGGAGGCAAGAGACGTTCGTGATGAAAGGGTTAGCCGTGTACGACTCTGTACCTACCGCTGCCACTGCGTTAGCCAGTGTCGTATAGATGTTCTGGCCATACTGAACTGTGATGATGTTGTTAGCGTTCAGCCATACACGCTGGTTGGTCGAGCGTGAGCCAGCGCCACCGATCGCTGTAACCACCCCGGCAAGGTCATAGTTTGCAGGGTCGATGACGGACACTGTACCGCCAGAGCCAGCCGACTGCGTGATTTTCAGGAAGGTCGCAGGAGTCAAAGCCGCAGATGTGTATACATTCGGGTCTTTGATGGACGTGCTGAAGTTAGAGCCAGCCGAGAAGAACGTCCCGACCGTCTTGTTAAAGCTTAGGTTCGCACCGTTCGCAGATATCATGTTTCCAGTAAGGTTTAGAGTACCGATGGCGTTAGCCAAGTCCCTGAACTGGTTCTGTGGGTCTGCAAGCACGTCTGGATTGATGTTGATCGAGGTAATCGACGTGTTGTTCACATGCCCCAAGCTACCTACCCAGATAGTCCCTCGTCTCTCCGTATTGGTGGGAGTCGTCGTCTGCTGAACGATAGCGCCAGAGGAGTTGATACCGATGTAGCTAAGCTGAGCCGAGCCAATGTTAGTAACTGTTTGAGCTGAGAACGCAGACCAAGTCACGACCGTCTTCACAGGAGCGGAAGGAGTCGTGTAGTCGGTGATGACACCTGAACCGGCGCTTAGGTCAAAGAGCGCCGGGTTAGCGTTGATCGACAGAATACCGCCGTAAGTGAGCCCTGTGCTAGAGCTAGAAGCTGGGACATCAGCATCCGTAAGCGTAGTTCCAGATGTAACAAGACCCTTGGCATCATAGGTAATCTTTGTGTTGGTGCCAGGAGTGATGGCTACGTTTTCATCAACCTTGCCATCAAGCTGGGCTTGAATGTTGCCTGTCACACCTGATAGGCGTTCGAACTGAGTGTTACCCACCGAGCCATCAAAGATCTTCGTCGCGTTGATGCCGACAGGTATGTCTGCTGCTGTGAGATCTCCTGCCGAAGCTACGCCAGCGGTAAACTTCAAAAAGCCAGTGAACGCGGAAGCGTCTGCACCCAGACCACCACGCACCACAGCGAGTTGAGCTTCCTCCGACAAAAGACCTGAGCCATTATTGATTACTACATAATTCGGCGTAGCTGCATCGATAGCAGCACGCGATATCCCACCACCGGAACCTTCTCCTGCTGCTTGGGCGATGATCACCCAGTTCCCAGAGCCATCGAACGCGATGATGACTGAAGCACCGTCCTGGTTCAGGACAAGGGTAGCGCCACCGGCAATCGTCTCAGCACCGAAGGGCGTAATTGTGATGTTATTGGTAGCTGCATCTCCTGCTCTATCCATGATGCAGAACCACTGACCAGTCACGCCAGCAGGGAGAGTGACAGCGGCAGCGCCCGGGACGGTCTGATCTATACAGACGATTGCATCAAGCGCAGAGGAGACAGTGATAGGGCTTGTGGTGGCTACTCGGATGGCGACCTTTTGCGAGGTCGTGCCTTGGGCGTTGGCAAGCGCCACGAGGAAATTGGTCAGCGTAGGCCAGTTCGTCTCGCCAGACGTAGGAATAGGATACGTGGTCCCGCCCACAGGCGGCCAAGATATATTGGTAGGCATCTTCTCGCACCTTTAGGCAAAGGCCCAAGGAGCCATAAAGACTCCTCAGGCCAGATTTGGGACTAGTTGCTATTAAGTCGCAGACTCGTCATTGATACCTGTGAACAGGATCGATTTGGCTGGTGCGTGACAGAATACGTACTGGTCAGAGTACGAGCGGAAAGCCCAGCTTGTGCTGTTTTGTAGTGGGAAGATGAGATCTTGGCTTGAGCCAGGGACTCGGAAGCTGATCTCAGCAGAGCCAGAGCGCGACCAGTCATCAAGGTGAAGACCGATGGCCATACCTTCCATGATGAATCGATTTGACTTGATTCGGATCATGCCACTTTGACTGTAGTATGTCAAAGCTTCAGCGCCATTTTCCATCTCAGAGGACTTGTACCCAGCATCGTAACGGCGCAGAGCCGCTTGGTCGGTGAGTAAAGTTGCCCAGGAACGCGGATTGACCCATAAGTCAATGTCGCCGTCCAAAGCGCCGCGTCCGACAGCTTGTGCTATGGCTTGTTGGATCAGTGAGAGGGAGAGCTTGAGGCCACCGCAAGCGAAGACGTTACCCTTCCACAGAGAGTAGGTGCTTGTGCTGATACCGAAGAGCGTACCAGTGGCGCTAAGAATGTTGATGATACCGGGAGCGTCTTTGGAGGTAGCTTGACCTTCAAAGCAGATACGGTGCGAAGTTGTGGAAGATGCTGCTGTAGGAGTGAAGTCAACGGTGATGTATCCGTAGAGAGGCTCTACAGAGACGAGCTTGCCAGAGCCGACTACGTTGTTAGACGCATCGATTTGCTGAACGATAGCTCCCTCAGTACCAACCCAGATACCAGCAGCGAAGTAACCAGGAGCGAAGAGGATCGCCTTGCTAGCCACGTTGACGCCGTTAGTGAACGCAACACCGTTCAGTGTTCCTGTCCCGGTGGTGAAAGCCACGCCACGATATGTTGCTGTCGCATAGGAGACATAACCCAGAGCAGCAGCAGATTGACCGTAGATACGGAGAATCTCAAGCAATTTACCGTGTGATCTTAGGTTGTTACGAACGATATGCTTAGTTGCCGCATAGAACGCTTTGTCGCCCCCGCCAGCAGAACGAGCGATGACACCCCATGGAACGAGAGAGGCAAGGACAGTTTCATATGGCGAGACAGATGTTTGCTGAACCGCGCCAGCGATAGCTGGATTGAGTTCTGCGTTGCCCGCTACTGAGCCAAGAAGTGACCAGCCAGTTTCATTCGTGAGGCATATCGCTTCGACGTACACTTCACCGACTTTTTGAGATTCTGCGAAGGGGATCGCTTGTTGGAACTGGTAATCTTCTGGGAGCAAGTCTTGAAGATCGCCATAAACTTTTTTGAAGAGATTGAGCACGTTCGCGGTTGATACGCTCGACATATTTTAGGTCCTTCCCTGGATCTATAAATAAGTTTGAAAAATACGTAGGGTCGCAGTCACGTCCTGTGAAAGCTGGCCCGATTATTTTGAGATGTAGCGCACTGTGATGACGATTGTTCCTGCGGTCAGGGCGTCAAAGTCAGGAGTGTTGCCGAAGTCTACTTTAAAGGCCAAGTTACCGGCTGTAGAGATACCAACGGCAGTTTCGAGGGTCGAATCTGTGAGGGTAGCTACGTTGGAAACTTTGCGGATAACGGCAGTAGAACCGCCTGTGCCTGAGTAGCAAACCGCTGTCAAGTCAACGACAGAAGCCGCTTGGCCCAACATGTTGATGATACCGCCAAAGGTATCAGCGCCCATTGCTGTCGCATCAAAGAGAGCAGCAAGGAAGTCGTTGGTTGATGTGAGTGTTGGGTTAGAGAGGTAGGCATCGATTTGAGCCTGTGTGATTGCATCGAAGAAGGTAAAGCAGTCAGCGCCTACAGGAATCGGAACCACTGTTTTTGCGGCAGTGATTTTAAAGCAGAAGTCCATGGAGCGCGGCTGAGTTTTGTAGTGTTTCTCGTTGTTGTAATACGCAGGGGTTTGTGCAGACATTATTTTCTAACTCCAAGTTTTTTATCCATCTGCTTAAACCAGTCATCTGATTTGCGCGGCTTGGATTGATTTTCGTCTTGATTTGAAAACGGCTTAATGACTTCGTCTGCTTGTTGGCTCGTTCTCCGAGGAGAATTAGAACCGTAGAGACCGTCAATTTCTTCTTTTCTTAAGTCTGCAAGCTGCTCGGGGCTGAGCATCGACTTGAGCTGTTTGGCGTTCAGCTTTTTGAGGTAAGTACCCGATCTCTCTTCGTACTTACTTTGTAGCTTCTTCACTACGTCCTTGGCCGAAGGAGGTGGCGAAGTAAGCTTTCTACCTTCCTTTTCCTCGCGTTCCATGAATTCGAGGAAGGCGAGCATCTCATCTACAATACCTTCGGCAATCTCAGGAAGATCTGCTAGGGGTACTCCTTCAGCCTTGGCAAGTGCGAGAGCTTCGCCGATTTCGTCATTGATGACGTTATACGCTTCGATTTGGGCTTGCTGCTGAGCAGCTTGCCTTTCTTTACCTTTCAGGGCTTCCAGCTCGTTTAAAGCTGCATCGGCCTTTTGGCGATAAAGCAGGTCTTCGCGTTCTTCTTCAGAAAGTTGGTTCCAGTATAATTCTTTTTCAGAAATCGTGTTAGCAATTTTCAGAACCTTGTCAATGCCAAGCGTTTCGATGATCTCGTCAAGGTTATCGGCTTCGGCATTGGAGAGGCGACCAAGCTTATCCTCAAGCTCTTTGCGCATGGCCTTGGCTTCTTGAAACTTTTGGTTCGCTCCTTCGGCAAGGGAGGCTTTGGAGAGAAGGTCATCGTAATCGACCTCTATCTCTTTTCCGTTGGCTTTAAATTTGTGCTTTGTGCCCTTGTAGGGGTTCTCGGGAGCGGGCGGGGTCGCGTCTTCGGGGGGGGTAATGGCTAGATCTGGCGCATCGACAGCGGGAGCTGCTGCAATCTCATCCATGAGAAGATACCTCTAAATTGTGGGAAATTTAGGCTTATCTTCGTGGTCTTGCCAATTTGGGTCAAGTTAAAAAGGCTGTGAGTTAAAAATACATGACAAATGTAAGACTGACGGGAGCTGTGGGCGCTCCAAGGAATTGGGCTTTGATCTCGATGTCCCCCTTAGCGTTGTATTGCCAAGCTAGCGAGGTTAGCGGATTAGCAAAGGGTATTACACGCGTACCTACGATGTGCTGTACGGTCTTGAGTCGGAGGGGGTTTTCAAACGTATACGATGTGTCGTGCTTGAGTTCTAGGGTCTTTACTCTGCAATCGATGTTGTCAGCGAGGGAGACGTTGTTTCTAAGGACGGTAATAACTTGGTCGGAAAGTGAAGATATTGAGGAGACAAAGTCATCTATACCTGTTACTTTTGCGTCATTAAAGCGTTTTACAATGACATCGGTATCGAAGAGCTTTGAAAGGGTCATTTTCAAGGTGGGCGTCTCCTTTTGCTGAAGCCGAGAGGATAGCAAAAAAGAAAAGCCTAGTCATCGACTAAGCTCTCCTGCTTCCTAGTTTCAATGCTGATATTTCTATCGAGCCTCATGACCTCTATAAAATCTTCATACATCATCACCATAAAAATTACATCAATCAAAAACGTCCATAAAAGTATGACGAGTTTGTTTGCGGGATCGAGATCAACTTGGAATAATATCCCAAGCCCTAATCCCATCGCCAAGCCGCAAGCCATAGCACCCAATGAATACCTCAGAGTGAGCCTTTTTCTTCTTCGTTTCCAATTACGGATATTAGGAAGCAAAAGGTTCCCCTCCTTACTTAAGCACGACTTCCGGTCTTTTCATTGTCATGCACAAATAATAGCTCTTTTCCTGAAAAGTTAAATCGAGAAAAGATTTACGTCTTTGAAATAGCCTTTTGAAAGCCTTTAGCATTTTTCCTCCTTAGCGATGTTTACCAAAACGCTTTGGCTGATAACTATGTGATTGGCTCTGAACTATTCCACCGGGAATAACATTTTGCAATACCCGAATGTTATTTGTGTCTTGCAGTATCGTGTCTGGGTCGCCAGTGTCCCTCATTCGCACAGCGTATTTCATCGCAGCAATTCCATCGCAATGGCCGAGAACGGTTGACCTATCATAGTCACTTTTCGTTTTGTTTAACATTCCTGAACGAGCAGACAAGGTAAGGAATTTACAGCGAGAATGGATGACTGCTTTGCCAAGCTTGAACCTATTATTAAGTGTGTTGACGGCTGACTTCCAATCGGGCTTGGTCGGTATCGTCGCAGGGTAATTATATTGAGCAACAAGGTCAACATAGACGAATTGATGAGGCGCATCGATGAAGCGGCTTGCTATCGTATGGTAGTCACGAATGGCTATATATTGAGCTTCCATGGCTCGACACTCTTCAATGATAACTGATGATGGCGTGTTAGGTTCGAATACTCGTTCATCCCAGAAGACATCAACATCGCGCAGATAGTCATAGTAATGGAGGATGGCGCAGGTCTTATCTCGGACGCCACCCCAGTCGATAGTCGTGTGCATCCGAAGTGCTGCCGGAAGCTCAACGTCTTTGACGTTTCTCATTTGGTCCCAGTCTGGGAGAACGACAAGGTTTGTGTCCCTCACGACCTGACAGAGATACTCGCGCTTAAAGCCTACTGTGTGCTTTCCACCGGAACGCTCGACACAGGCATCGTACTGTTCTTGTGAGAGGGCCTTGTTATCGTCAATCGTGTAGATCTTAATCGCGTTGTTCTTCTCGGCCTTGACCATGGTCTGCGTGATGAAGGGATGATCGGGAATGGGCGGTACGGTTGTGAGGTAGGTTATCTTTCCATTCTTAGAGTGAGTCAGGGCAGGGCCAAGGTCTTGCTCCATGGACTCTAGGAAGTGATCGCCGTTTTGATCTCCGATTTCTTCTACAAATATCTCCTGTACGGTCTTACCACGCTGGCTTGTGGAGTTTTCGTTCATCCCTCCGATGATGATCTCTGTGTAGTCGGAGGCGTTCTGGTCAAGGTCATGATAGATGTGGTAGCGGTTTTCGGCTTTCATCTGCTTGATAAGGCCCTTGGGCGCTGTCTGGGTCAGCAGACGCATCTTAGGACGCACGATGTCCTTGGTCTGCCGTGTGTCCGGTCCCATGATGAGAATACAGGAGTCGCGATGCTTGATAGCTCTCGATAAGGCCCTGAGGACGCCAAGGCTCGACTTACCAAACTGACGCGCACAGAGCAGGATAAACTCTGTGATGTGATTTGGTAAACCGTCCATAGCCTCCCAGATGGGTAGCTGTTGGTCCCAGAGGAGGAATTCGAGATCGCCACGCATCCAAAGGACTTCCCTCAAGTGCTTGAGGGGGATGCCCTCAGCTAACGCCAGCTTCGTTGTTTTTCTTGACGACATTCATATGCTCTCTAAGAAGCTTGTGAAGGACTTCGCTAGGGACTACTTCGATAGCTTTGGTGATGGCTTCTAGTTTTACATCGTCATCGCTGTCTTGTGTCGGGTCGATATCAATGGGCTTGCCGTAGAGGTAATTCATAAAGAACTGGGCGCGGGTCACGCATCCAAGCTCGATTCCCTTTTTCATGACTGAAGCCATGAGGACTCGGCCAGATGCCTCATTGGGGTTATCTGCGAGGAATTCGACATCGCTCGACTTCATGGCGATGACTTCATACATCGCAGTCATCATCGCGACTCGACCGAGCTGCTTTACGTGCTTGATACTGTCGGGCAAAGGAGGGCGTCCAGCTACGTTTCCAGACTTACCTTTTTCGTAGCTGGAATTCTCGTTAGCCTTGCGGTTTGCCATAAAACACCTTTCAAACTATAATTCTGAGATACATTTTTAACTGAATATACCAAAAGGGCTGTGACATGAAAAGCATCGCTTTAATTGCTATTCTTGCGTTCTCTTGTAGTAAGACCAAGTTGGTCGAAGCTCCCGCTACTGGTTTGCTTCCTCCTCCATCATCGCTGCCAACCGATGAACCGCCTGACCTGACTCAGCTTGGCGACAGTGTTGTTCAAGCTGACGAGCTTGATTTTTACGGGGTCGATGACGTCCTCAAGCTCCAAAACGTAGTCGCAGCAAATACCCGCTACCTTTCGGTAGCAGACGATATTAACTCTGGTCGAAGCCCAGAGGATGCGAAGGCGGCAGCGGAATTAGCTCTGAACACGCTATCGAATCGCGCAACACTTTGCAAGACAAGGCCAGTAGGCGCTAAGTCGAGCATCCTGGCCTTTGACCTTCGGGACTGCTTTGGGTCTAAGGGTATTGCCATATGGAAACAGATCGAAGACACGGCAGTGCTTAAGATTCAGTCTCAGACGACGAGGAACAAGCAGCTTCAGTTCGTGACTGGGAGCCGTATCCCTATCATGCACCTAAAGATCTTTTTGGAAACTGCGTTCCTTGCTGCTAACTATTATTCTATCGCTGAAGTGCCTTTGACAGAAAACGAATTCTGGTCTAAGCAGGGGATCGACCGACAAAAGGATTTTGACGAGCGTGACCCGGCTGTGTTCATGGCAGCGTTCCAAGTCTCGCAAATTGCTCCTGGCCATAACCGGGCAATCCGAAGGATGGAAAACGCTCTCGGTCTTCCCTGTTATAATACTTATGATATCGACTCGAATTTTCTCGTCGCCCAATCAAACATGTTTGCCTTTCCCTTCCCTGTGGAAGCTAGGCGGCAAAAGAATTTCGTCTTTAACGCGGGCGAGATCATCTGTCTAAAGCAAAACGGAACGATGCTCTTTGCTCTTTATGCAGCGAACGGCAACAGGGCTGATGTCGCTCCCACCACTGTCGTCGTCAACACACGAGCCGCGCAGCTTGGTCTTGACGCAGACATTCGCCCGCGTGACTGCCTTGGCTGTCATGCTAATACCATGGTTTTAGCGTTCAACGATGAAATGAGAAAGAATATCCAAGATAATCCGTTTTCTGCCAATGATAAGTTGGTCGGAAACATATTCTTTCAGCCACAAATCAAGATCGACGCTTTCATCTCGGCTGATAACAATTTGTATGAGGAAGCTATCGCCAGACTTAACATTGGCGCTGGCGGTATCGACCCTGTGAACGCGCAGATAGACGAGCTTCGAAACGGCTACGACCTTCAGGAACTAGCCGATTTCCTCTACTTGTCAAAAGATGAGTTACTGACTAAACTGAATGGATCACAGAACGCTTCATCTAAAGTTGGCGCTTTGCTCCAGGGGGGAAGGCTGCCTTTCTTCGCGTTGCAAGACTCGCTTGCCGATATTATCGCTGACCTGAATCTTTTCCGGGACGTTAACCAATAGAGGTGTAGGCATGAGAAAGCTTTTGCTGCTTTTGACTTTGGTAGCTTGTGGCTCTGAACGAGAGATCACCCCTGTTGGTGGTGGTCAAGGCTCGGTCGAGGTTCCGGCTGGCGGTGAGACTTTGACCTTTAACGAAGTTAAGCCGGTTATCCAAACCTATTGCGCTCCTTGCCACAGCTCGGATGCGTTTATCAAAAGCTCTACCGGCTGGTTTCAGTCGGCAGCACCTACGCGTGTCAAAAACTTGACCATGCCTCCTCCTTCCTCTACACAAGGTAAAGGCCTGTCTGCTGCTGACAGGCAGAAACTTTTAAATTTTAAGTAAAGGTAGAGCTATGAAATTCATGCTTTTGGTTCTCGCGTTTTCCTCTGAGATGGCCCTTGCTGCTATTTGTGGTAAGGCTTCGGCAGATGTCGAAGTTTCGGGCGTAGGTATCAACTTTACGGCAGAAGACGCCAAGGTCGATTGCGAATTTACCAAGTCCGAGGGGAAGCTAACAGGCGCGTTCAAGGTAAAGCTGAAAGAGCTGAAGAGCGGCATGGAAACACGCGACGACCATATGCGAGAGGCTTTGAAGGTCGCAGAACACCCAGAGGCTACGTTCAAGCTAAGCGCCTGGGATATGAAGTCAGGAGAAGTATCAGGCGACTTTACGTTGAACGGTGTAACTAAAAAGGTGAAATGGAAAGCCGAAGTCAACGGAAGCTCCATCCTGGTCAGCGGAAAGCTAGACTATACCGATTACGGCTTGCCACAGGCGGCTTACAAGAAAGCTGGCGTGTCCTTGGCAACGGTCGATAAGGTAGTCGGAGTTCGCGTTGAAATCTCCATCTAATCTCCTTATACTTATCTTATCTGTCATAACAACTTCCATTTGCTATGGCTTTCCCGAGTACATTCGGGAAGGCTATGGGTCTTGCTCGGCTTGTCACGTCCAGCCCAACGGAGGCGGGCCTCTGAAGCCCTACGGTAGAACTATCTCAGGTGAAAACCTTTCGACATTTGGCACTGAAGAGAAAGGAGGCGTTTTCTATGGTCTTCCTGATTTGTCTCCTTTGTTTGATGTGGCCGGTGACTTTCGTTATTTGGATTTCCACCATCGCGATGAGACTGTGGACATTCGCCAAAAGTTCGTTATGCAAAAAGAGATCTCCTTAGTCTTCACTCCTGCGTCTAATGTCACGTTCGTTGCGAGCGGAGGATATTATGGTTTTGAACCAAAAGATGCTGAGTATCGTCGATATTTTGGAATCGTTAACCTGGGACGTCTTTGGCTTCGTGTCGGACGCTTTTTACCAGCTTTTGGCTACAATATTCCTGACCACACGAAAGGTATTAAAGAGCTTTTCGGGCAGGGGAAGGAAACGCTGAATTCTGAGATTGGTTATCAGGGGAAAGCTTTTGAAATCATAGCGACGAGGGTGGTGGCAGGTGATGCCCTTTTCAAGACTGGCACGAAACCAACAGTCAGACAGCAAGAAGCCAAGGACGGCGCTACGCTTACGCTTGGTCTTCATCCTTTTCAGAGGCTTCACCTGGGCGTTAGCAGTGCTTGGCTCGAAGATGCTTCAAAGGTGCAGCGATACGTCTCATACACGGTTAGCACCGGGCTCGCACGAATCTACGCCCTTGGCGAGTACCAATCCTACCCAAAGAGCGGAGACTATCGAGCATATGGGGAAGTAGGCTTTATTCCCTTCAAGGGCTTTCACATTAAGGCTGAGTACGATGCTAACCCGCTAACGCAAAAATGGTATGGGACTGTCCAATGGTTCCCATACCCTCACTTTGAGCTAAGCTTTTCCAAGTCGGAGAACGCTAGTATTTTTGTATCGCATTATTATTTGTGATGCTAAGAATGGCTTGAATCGGAGGCGTGGGAAGCTGGGGAGCTAAAGAGGAGGCTTTAAAAGGCAACACGTAAACAGATACCCCTAGAGACACGCTTGAGCCTCTCTGTCTGGTTAGTCGTGACTTAAGGCACGATGCATGAGGACTAATACGGGATGGCATTGCGCCTACTGAATCTCTGGCCAGGGGTTCGACCGAAACCAGAAGCCGGAGTCGCGACCGGCCCGATTCACTTTCCCCTTGACCCTACTGGCCCGACAGGCTAGGTTTTTATTTCCTGGGCTTTGTTGCTTTACTAATTTTCAACGATTAGAGACATAGGGTAAGCAAGGTCCAGGAGACAATGGTTTGGTAGCTCAATTGGTAGAGCGCTTGGCCCGTAAAAAGGCAATGAGGTTGAAGGTTCGAGTCCTTCCCGATCCACCTAATGATTCCCCCGGTTGATCGTAAAACCCTAAGCCAGTCTTAGGCTCGCGGTTGGCCGGGGGATTCGCCTTTTCAAGCAAAAGCTCGATTCAAATCCATAGAGTTATCGACGTAAGATTCTTCCCACACATACCCGATACACAGGTAATTGCCTAGAAGCTCTGAGTTAGGCATCAAATCGATTTTGGTATAAAAACCTTCGTCCCAACTATCTGGGTTGTCAATAGCATCGTTTTTGAGTGCTTTAATCATTGTTTCGCGTCTGATCATCTCCGACCCCCTTGTTACGAGAGTCTTACCCTTGCTGCCCAAGGCTTACAAGGGTTTTTTTTCAGGTATTTCTAACCACTGATAAATGTGAAGCTTCTTCCTCTCCCTCAAGCAAGCGGTTATCCACTAAGGCATTGTCGTAGGCTCTTAAGATGTCGAATACTGTACGTCTGCTCATGCCATACCGCTGTTCGCATTCATCGATCAGCCGATTCATGAGCGTTAGCCTTATGTCCAGGCTTGTTGGCTTGTTCACGTCCAATCAGAAATCCCCCACGCAAACACACATTGCATGCTCATTCGTTGCCTCTTTCTTCTTGAAGGTTGGTTTGCCCATCTGCGGTTACTTGTGAGTCTCTCAATGCTTTGCCGACCATTGCATAGGAGATCTCGGAATAGTGGAGCGCAGCTTTCCAATATTCTTTCTCTCGCTCTGGTAGATCGAGAATGATGCATGATTCTAATGCTTCTTCCAGTTCAGTGAAGATTTTTTTGTAGTTTGCCATACATATCGTCGTTAGCTCGTCAAACTTCACATAATCGAATCGGCTCATTTCACACCTCTACGTAAACATGAAGAACCAGCGGCCCATTCATGACTGTTGCGATGTGCTGTAACTGATCAAAATCGTGTTCTTCCCCTGTCGTGATGCTCCATATACCAAACATGGCGGTATCCTCCTCGGTATCGACTTCAGCCCATATACACATCTGAGCGTTTTGTTGATTGGCCGAGATGATATTGCAGCTCTTAGGAAGTGGCAGCTCTGTCCGACCAAACATATTTATCGGATATTTGTAAATTTTCATTTATGCCTCTTCAGCTAGTTTTTTCTTCTCACGGTAAGCGGCAGACTTCTCAGCATTGCAAGGCCTACAGTAGCCTAGAAACTTGATTCGCTTTCTCTTCGCGCACATCGGACACTTGCCGTCTTTCCGGTAAGTCTTCGCCTCTGGGACTTTCTTTGCCCGGTAGGCTCGCATGTAGGTCGAGCGGCAGCTAGCGCAATAGGCCTGACCTTTGGCCCTTATGCCTTCTTCACAGCGGGGACAGATGGGCTTTCCTATGATGCGTTTTGGCATTAAAGTCTTATTCCTTTGTCGGCATAATGATCTACCAAAAAATCAACCATAAGCCCTGAGACTCTAGCAGCTTCTTTCGATAGCTCGATCAGCGTTTCGTCATCGGCTTCATTGCCAGCGAGCATACCCTGTACCAGAGCAAGAGCCAACAAAACTTCGTCTAGTGGGTCGAGTTTAAACTTCGCTGTCAAGGCCCTGTGGGCAAGTGCAACCATTGATGGCAGGTTTAGTTTCATGTCGATTTGCATTGTGGTACCTCAATCTTGATGTCGGAAGTAAGCCGAAGCGTCCTTTTCAGTTCTTCGACATCGTTTGTGACTTCGCAGAATTCCGCTGCCCCTCCTTCTTCAGCCTCCATTAAACAGCGGGCTGCGTTTAAGACTTGTAGGAGTTTGTCATGCTGTACGGTCATTCGGTAAGCCCTATCGATCAAACGCTCATATGCAGCTTGACGCTTTTTATCGATCTCTTGAAGAATTCCTAGTTCTGGCTCCAGTTCGCTTATCCTTTCAAGCAGCTTTGCACGCTCCTCACGCATCTCGTCTAACTCCTCCAAAAGATCACCAATTGGTTTTCTCACAGCGAGGCCCTCACTGCTGCGTCTTTGGCTTCTAGGAGTTTTCGCAGAGCAACAGAAGTCTCAGGCCCAGGAGGGACTTTCATCGTGAGGAATTCAGCGAGATCACCGAAAGGCTTAGAGACGAGCTGAAGCCTTACCGGGAGATGCTCGTATTGAAAGAATTGCAAAATCGGAAACTCAAGCCGAGTTTTCGCATTAGAGATCATAGGTTTTTCTCGCATCTGTGAAGTCCGCTAGTTCTTCTTTCCATTTTCCGCTGTCGATCTCATCACAGGCCTTGACGATGCTCGCCGCAAACTTCCGGGCTTCCCGAGACGTGTAGGAGATGAAGTCTAGGTCATTGCCCTCTTCATCGACCAATCCAAGGAGGACTGAGGGAAAGTCATGGTCTTCTGCCATTCCATAGCCGATCTTGATGCCATGGCAACACTCTAGGGGGGACTGTTTCTTTCTAGTGGGCATAAAAGTCCTCATCATCGTAAGCGGTTTCTGTATTCCAACTTAATCTCTCTTCTCGCTCTCGGAATTTCTCCTCAAGCCTCCGTATCCTCTCTAGGCAATCAGGCTGGTAAGATTGCTCTGAAATGTCAGTACTAATCGCACAGGCAAGACATAAGACGAGAAAGATCACCAAATAAATCATCGTAAGACCTCCGAGTTAAGGGGGTCTTCTATCGTTAATTTTGCGGTACTTCAATTGTTTACAATTGCGGGCGATGGATAGCAAGCTTTTATGACTTTCGCTTCTTTTTTCGATTGGCTGGCTTTTTAGCCTTAAACGCTTCCATGGGAGATAGACATGGCTTTTGTGTCTCTTCGACTTCAGGTAGGTCAGCAATCCGCGCAGCTTTTCCTACACAGCATGGACAGCCTTTTTTGTTCCTGGGCATAAGACCTCCTAATTTCGATTCTGAGACGTTTTAATACCCCGAGCCTAACGAGACGCTAGGGTCATAGAAATCGGTCGTTGAGAGCTGCGGTGGGGACTTCCAAAAGGCTTTCTCCTTCGACTTGTCCCATTCGTTCAAAAACATGTCGATTGTCCGAAGATTGAACTTAGGCGAATCTCTGCCCTGCATCCACAGCCGATCTAGCTGCGCCTTTGTGTAATCGAATATCTGTTGCATCTCCTCAGGCCCTCTCTGAGTAAAAAGGGTCATCAACTTCATGTTCAGTTTTGGGAAGTCTACAAATTCACTGGCCCGGAAAAGGGCTTGGTAGTCTTTGGCGAAATCAACAAGCCGAACCTTCCTAAATGGCTGGTCTTCGGCTTTCTTAATTCCATCCATTCTTTCATCTATTCTTTCATCTAACCTTCTATCTAAAGAACCTAGTGCCTGATCAGGCAGTTGACTAGTGCCTGACTGAGCAGATGGGGGGTGCTTAGTCAGGCATGAGCTAGGTTGACTAGTGCTTGACCAAGCATGAGTCGATTCGATCATTTTCGCTATAAACTCTGGGTGGAATTGCCTATCCATGCCCGCTTTGGTGCGAGTCGATTTTACTATGTTGAGCTTCCCAAGTTTTGAGAAAGCTTGGCTGACACGAGCAGCTTCTTTGATGTTGAGCTTGTCGCAATATTCCGAAACTGACTCATCTAAGATCTGAGCTAGATCTAAAATGACTCCACGAGCGCCAAAAGTTAGCTTCTTGGCCATGCGAGATAGGAGGACAAACATGATGGGCGAAAGCTTGAGAGGGATAACTACGGAATCTATGTAGTGGCTGACGTCTAGGGCTGTAATCTTCGTCGGCTTTACTTGACTTTGATCATTCATGGCTGTAGATACCGGGTTAGTTGTTTATCTCTAAAAGCCGCGCAAAGTACGAAGATGCGCGGCTTTTTTATTTGGTCATTTTTGACAAAACGAGATTGATTGAGATTTCTTACACCTGCTTAGCCAGCTAGTCAAATATCTTTCATGGCAGCGTGCCGAGAAATTCCAGTATTGATTTCTGCTCCTTAGGCTCGTTCTCTGGCTGATCTTTAGGCTCTTTAATAAGCTTGAAGCCATGGAGAAAGCTTTTCCCCTTCCTACAGACGCAGTGCGTTTCGGTTATAGCAATCAGGCTATCCCCCTTCCCACACAGCTCCCAACAAGACACCCACTGGCCTGACCTGACCTGCAATGTTATTGGCTCTTTCGGCAGTTCTTTTTTGGTCACGCATGAGAACAATGCTAAACTCAGAAGTACCGAGGCTTTTTTCATAGTTCGACTCCATTCGTGGGCATGCGAAAGCGTGCCTATAGTTCGTGAGGCATTATGATAGCAGGGCAATCCGCATATGACATTATCAAGCATTTTGAAGGGCTGAGACTGAGGAGCTATATATGCCCAGCGGGATATCCTACGATTGGATATGGTTCGACTCGTGACGTAAAGATGGGGATGGCCATCACGCACGAGGAGGCTATTCAGAGGCTTATCAGGGATATCGACGAGACAGAGTACGGTTTGAACAAACTGATAAAGGTCGATCTTAAGCCCAACGAATTTGATGCCCTAGTGAGTTGGGCTTACAATATCGGACTGCCTAAGATCTCTACCTCTACCCTTATCAAGCTTCTCAATGCGAAAGAGCCATACGCATCGAGGGAGCTTCTTAGGTGGAATAAAGCGCGGGACGGCAAGACAGGGCTTCTTAAACCGTCTCCTGGTCTGACTCGTCGTCGCTATGCTGAGAAACGTCTCTTTGATACAGGGGATTTGTTACTGGACTGAATTCCCTGATATGTACCTCAACATCAGTTAAGATCAATGCCCTAGGTCGGTTAAAGTACTCGTGCGTTGCGTCCTCATGGTCGTAAGCCAGAAATAAATAGTGCTCAGTAGCTTTACGAGTCACAGGGTCTACCGAAATAGCCTCAAAGAGCTTACGTTTTGCCTTGATCATTGAAAATGGCCTTGTTCTTATAGTTCGCTTCAGCTAAGTATTCATCCATGACATATGCAGCAGTAGATTTATCGCTTTCTGCTTTTAGAATGGCTTCCAAATTGGTGGAGCCATTTTTTTCGTCTGCTGCTTTGAGCTGTCTTCGGACTATTTCCTCTGCGTAGCGCATCTGTGAGTTGATGGACTTCTGAATATACCAGCGCACAAATTCCGGTAAAGACTCTTCATGAAAGGCAGCGGCTTCTTCCGGCCCATGCTCGGCTAGGACTTTCTCGTAGCCTGCGAAGCGCGCCTTTTCACTTTCCTTGATGTGCTTGTTTAAAAAGCTTTGATCGATGAGCATTAAAAGCCTCTCTTTGGCTGACCCATGACACCCTGAAGTCTGATCTCTAGGTTTTCTACCTTCTCACCTATGACCTTCACCCTTCCGACTTGCTCGTTGTGAAGCTCGCCCAGGATCTTCCCGGCTGACTTCATCTTCTCAGAGCCATCATGGTATTCGTCCATGACTACTTTCAGGCGATCGACAGTAAACTTGAGGAACAGAAGCGCGGCGACAGAACTGCCAAAAGAAATGAAGCTTATGATAAGCAGAGCGATGTCCATCAAGTCCCCCTATGGAGCGGTATAACTTCAGCAAGCGTCACGTCTGGCTTCGGCTCGAACTGCCTTAGATATTCAACTTCACCCATAACTATGTCAAGCCGCTTTAGAAGCTCCCGCTGAGAATATCCCATCATCTGCGTTAGCGTCTGCTCATCAAGCTTTGCTGTGACTCTTCGACACATTTCGTTTTCATCGTGAGAAATAACAGTCAGCGATGCGTGACCATGGATATCTTCATCAAACATCACTTCGAATATATCGAGATCTAATTTAAAGAATCCTTGTGTCATCATGAAACCTATTATTGGCTTGCTATGGACTAATATTTCGAATAACTATCATTCAAATAATATTTGAGGTTTACAATGGAATACACTACGCTCCCTTTCAGCACAACCGTAAAACAACGCGCACAAATTACGAAGCTCGCTAAATCATTGCAGGTTAATCGTAGCTGGCTTATGCGTGAGCTTTTCCAAGACGCTATGAACAAGGCTTCTGTAGGCAAGCTTAAGCGCAAAGCAGACAAGGACGCTATGAGTGTCCCTCGTGGAAGCATTCACTAATGACCCGCGATGAGATGATCAATGCCTTGAAGACCTCCGATGATACTTGGCTTCAAGGCGGCAAAGATGTCGTCATACTCTTTGCCTGGGAAGCACGAAAGATTGCTGCACAACTAGAACTAGACAGACCAGAAAGCGATAAAGATCATGAACGTAATACAGAAGATCGCCAAAGCTAGAGCGTCCTTTGAAGAGATAAGCAAAAGCACCTCAGGATATGACTACAAATATGCTGACCTTGATGCCATCATGAAAGCGGTTAACCCCGGCTTGATCGAGCAAGGCCTGCACGTCTACCACACTTTTGAAACTAAACTCATCCTGAACGATATCCCCTATCTCCTTGTTACTTGCCATATCAGTGATGGAGAATCCGAGCTTACGAATACTATATTTCTGTCCCTCTCGGGGATTGAGAGAAGTAGGAATAGCGCGCAGGAGATGGGAAAGCTTATCACTTACGGAAGACGCTATAGTATTGCCGCGCTACTCTGTCTTACAGCCGAGGAAGATACGGACGCCCAAACATCTGAACAGCGCCAGCGGGTAGTCACACAGGACAAAGCTGCCAAGCAAGCTCCCAAGCAAGACATCGAAGCCGTGAAGGCTGAACCTAAAAAGCCTTGGGTATTCGAGCCGAGCGAGAAAGCACACGCTTGGCTAGACAAGCTACTTGACGAGATCAAGGTTGCCCAGGACGTACGACCTGCTATCAGGGATCAAGCTCCCGGCAAGACCGTATCTGAGATTAAACAATTAGCCTTAGGAGTCATCAGTGGAAACACAGCCAGCCCAGGAATATCGATCCCCGCAGGACCAATTAAACGAAGCGTTATCCAAGCCTCAGGAGAAGCAAGCAACGGACCTCAGGGAGCAGGTGGCAGCTAACATCTACGAGACGATGTTTGCGAGCCAGATCGAAGAGGTCAAAATCTTCTCTAAAGACATCTTCCAAAAGAACGCAATCATGGCTGTTGACGCGGCTGACATTCTCATCAGACGCTTGGCCACAACGAGAGGTAATCCTTTATGATTCAAGGTAAGAGCCTAGAAGATCTCGAGCGCGAGCTTGGAGAAGACACAGGACCAGAGGGGGAAGCAAAGCCCGCGTTCGTTCCGTTCATTCTCTCTAAGCAAGACATCGCAGAAATTGCCTACGATGCGTCAATCCCCTTTCAGGTCCGAGTGTCTCAGTATGAGAACGAAGTCGAGCCTGAGTACTGGGATGGACTCTCAGAGGAAGAACAAGGCGAGTACGTGGAAATTGCTTACCTTGCTCTACGGATGCAAAAGGAAAGCGACGAGGAATTTGCGCGCATCGTTCACTCCAAGCGAGCTATGCAGTACCTCACCAAGGGCTATACCTTCTCCGAGAAGCACGAGCCAGAGTCACAGAAGACTTGGATGGTAGCACCCTTCGATTCTTTGCCTCAGGAAAGACGCGTTGGCTTGATCACCTTCCGAGCCTTCGTAAGAGCGTTACTGAAGATCTGGGACCAGGATAACCCATACTTCGCCAAGAACTAAGACCCAAGGCCCGATGCGAAAGCAGAGGGCTTTTTCAAAGGAGCGGCATGGACGCCATACGAAAACGAGACTGCTTGTTGTGTTTTAGAACATTCTACGCTTTGCCACTGACAAAGGTTTACTGCTCTATACGCTGCAATCGAAAAGCCAAGGACAGGCGGAAAGCGGCAGCTAAGAAGCTATTGAAGGGAGAGACTCTTTTGCAACGACAAGCGAAGATACGGTATGAGACAGAAAGAACCAGGAACTACATGATTGGCGATACTGTGCGCTTTAGGAACAAGACCGGCGTGGTTATCCTGAAAATACCCGCTGGCTCTTCTATCCCTATGGCATGGGCTGACCTATTGAGTAAAGACCCAGAACTATTGCCAGCAGCTAACTCGACATTTGCATCTGTTCGAGCTACTAACACACCAAGATTTTTTATTCTATGCGAAGAGGGTGGCAAAAAGAGGGTACATAGCCCAATGCTTCATAACATTCAGGCGAAAGAGGAATGACGCAGAGGACTTTTGAAGCAGAATCGGTGAGAGCTGCAATCGAAGACTATCAAAATAATAC
>Ga0209174_10000296_pt1 | contig 38367 bp, 35 predicted proteins | sample JI91814BDNA_FD_187505 | JGI IMG/M metagenome (GOLD analysis project Ga0209174, IMG submission 187505) | Wastewater effluent complex algal communities from Wisconsin, to seasonally profile nutrient transformation and Carbon sequestration -... | ecosystem: Engineered > WWTP > Effluent > Algae...
TTGCCAAATTGCGCCGGCCGGTTTTTCAGGTAATCCTCCATGAATAGTCCACTTTGAATTGAATGTCCCATCTCCGTATAGTTTCGGGCAATTTCTTCCGGTAAACCGGCCTGCATCATTCCATTCAATGAATCCTCATCCGTAAAGGTAATCCAGGGCAGTTCCGGCTGACCAATGGCATTTCCCAGTACCGATGCAATTTCGCTGGTGGGTCTTTCATCACTGGCGATATAGCGATAGGAATGTCCGGTAAAATCCAGTCTGCTTAACTCTTCAAAAGCAACTTCAGCAATATCGTCAGGATGGGTCAATACCATGGTAAATTCCGGTCCCCCAAAATTGCTGCCAATGATCTTCATATGCTTAACCATTGGTATACTGGCCAGCAAATTGGTATAAAAATAAACCGGCCGCAGGTGCTTGATGGACAGATTCGTCAGTTCATTCAATGCCTGTTCAGCCCGGTACAATCCACTCACCGGTCCGGCTCCTTCGGGTAAATGGGCACCCACACTACTCAGGTTCACCACATATTTCACAGTGCTGTTCTTCAGCGCGGCGGCAAAGTTTTTTCCAATCTGACCGATATAACCCTTCCAATCGGTAGCACCGAAATGCGGAGGGACCATGGTATACACCGCATCAGCTCCTGTAAATGTCTTTGTCAGGAAATCAGTATCCTCCACTGAACCGATGGCCGCATGGGCGCCCAGACTGATCAGGGATTGAATATTCTTTTCATGGCGGCTGATCACAGTAACCTCGTGGCCGGCTTTCAATAATTTTTCAGCAAGGGGTTTGGAAATATTTCCAGCAGCCCCGGTAATAACATACTTCATGTGTTTGGGTTTAAATGTTTGTATATACAAATTATAAATTAAAAAAAATCAGGGTAGTTTATCCGCCAGTTTGTTGATATGTCCTACCAGTCTTGAACTTTCCTCCCGGCCCAGCAAACTGGTATATGCCTGGTGAAATTCCTGGAGGCATTCTTTCAGTTCAGGCAGCATGGCTTTTGCTTTTGGGGTTGGGTACACATTGGTCAGTTTACCTTCTGTTGTTCTTACAATCAGTTTTCTGGTTTCCAGTTTCTCCATCAACCGGGTAATGGTACTCGGCGTAAGTAATAAATTTTTGACCAGCTCCGAAGGCTGAATACCCGGTCGTTCAATGGCCAGCATCAGTATATAAGCATGACTGGCAGTCAACCCCAGTTTTTCCCAGCTGGCATTGGCCAGTTTCTCCATTTTACGGGCCAGGGCATTACTGGAGAAATAAAGGCATTGGCAATATTTACTGTCGGTAGCTTTCAACAGGACAAAGATAAGGGGGTATTGTTTGTATATACAATAATATTCGGTAAAATATTTTTAACCCTGTTTCCGGCCCCTCTTGTTAAATTTACAGCATGGCGAACCCCAACCTGAATAGTGATAAGGGAAATCTGGCAGTGGCCGACCTGGCATTTGAGAATTCCATCCGCCCTGCGGCCATCAGTGAATTTGCCGGCCAGGAACAAATCATTGAGAACCTACGCATTTTTATCAAAGCCGCTAAAATCAGAGGGGAAGCCCTGGATCATGTATTATTTCATGGCCCTCCCGGCCTGGGTAAAACAACATTATCCCGTATTGTGGCACATGAACTGGGTGTACAAATCAGGGAAACCTCGGGCCCGGTAATTGAAAAGCCCGGCGACCTGGCCGGTTTGCTTACCAGCCTCGAACCCAATGATGTTTTATTTATTGATGAAATTCACCGGCTCAGTACCGTCGTAGAAGAATATCTCTATGCGGCCATGGAAGATTACCGGATAGATATCATGATCGACAGCGGTCCCAATGCCAGGAGTATCCAGCTCAACCTCAATCCATTTACCCTGATCGGCGCCACTACCCGGAGCGGCTTACTGACAGCTCCACTTTTATCGCGTTTTGCCATCAAGTCCAGACTGGAATATTATTCCGCCCCGATACTTAATAAAATTATCACCCGTTCTGCTGCTATCCTCAGCGTCAGCATTTCTGTGGAAGCCGTGGAAGAAATTGGGCGCCGGAGCAGGGGTACCCCACGTATTGCCAATGGACTCCTGCGGCGGGTGCGTGATTTTGCCCAGGTACTTAACGATGGAAAAATTGACCTCGGCATCACCCAGCATGCATTAAAAGCACTCAATGTGGATGAACATGGGTTGGATGATATGGATAACAGAATCCTGTCCACCATTATCGAAAAATTCAAAGGAGGTCCTGTCGGCATTACCACGATTGCGACAGCAGTAGGAGAGGAAGCAGGTACTTTGGAAGAAGTATATGAGCCCTTCCTGATACAGGAAGGCTTTCTGCAAAGAACCCCCAGAGGCAGGGAAGTAACGGCCAAGGCCTATGAACACCTGGGAAAATCAAGACCGGGAAATCCGGGAACTTTATTTGCATAAAAACAGTCTCAACACACTGCTAAAAAAAATGCCACGAAGGCACAAAGACACAAAGAATTGAAAAGGTCTTTTCTTTAATTCGTGTCTTTGTGCCTTTGTCCACAGGACCCTGCGGGTGGCAAAAGGAGTACTGTTTATACAGCCTCTTTCGAATGATTATTGATTTTTGTTACTGTACAACCAGTCTGAATCCGTTACCATGAATATTCACGATTTCAATTTTGGGATCGTCCTTCAGGTATTTCCTGAGTTTGGCAATATACACATCCATGCTTCGGCCATTGAAATATGTATCACTGCCCCAGATTTTTTTCAGTGCCTGTTCCCTTGGTAAAAGATCATTCAGGTGCTCAGCCAGCATCTTCAGCAATTCATTCTCTTTAGGAGAAAGGGTCTGGGTCATCCCATTATGGATCAGTTGCCTGAGTTTGGGATTAAAATGATAAGTGGAGAGGTCAAATTCCTTGTTCTCACTTTCTTTATTCTGCTCCTCATTTCTTTTCAGGATCGCTTTGATCTTCAGCAACAATACTTCACTGTCAAAAGGCTTGGTGATATAATCATCAGCCCCCAGTTTGTATCCCTGTATCACATCTTCCTTCATGGTCTTAGCACTGAGAAAGAACAGCGGAATATCAGGATCCACATCCCTGATTTCTTCTGCCAGGGTGAAACCATCCATATTAGGCATCATCACATCCAGCAGGCAGAGTTCAAATTTTTCCCGCTGAAAAGCTGCCAGTCCGAGACGGCCATCCCTTTCAAGGGTCACATCGTAATCATTGAGTTCAAGATAATTTTTCAGTACGCTGCCAAGGTTAGGGTCATCTTCGCACAGGAGGATCTTCGGTTTCTTAGTGTCCATGTCTGGTGGTTTTATATTGTTGACAAATAAAGTTAAAGCATTCCGGCGGTTCAAATGCAAGGGTTCAATTTTTTGTTAAAACCCCGCTGTTTCAATCGAATAGCGTTCTAATTTTGCCCGGCAACTGCCTTTCTCCATATATATATAATAAAAACTGTGCCATGCATATCACTCCGGATAACCGCTTAAAAAAACTGATTGTGATCGGCGACCGTCTGCTGATCAAACCCAGCCGCCCGGACGAAAGAACGGCCAGCGGTTTATACCTGCCTCCCGGTGTACAGGAAAAAGAGAAAGTGCAGCAGGGACATGTGATCAAGGCTGGTCCCGGATATGCCATTCCCATGCCGGTAGAAGACGAACCCTGGAAGTCGGATGAAGAAAAAGTCAAGTATGTCCCCCTGCAGGCAAAAGAGGGAGACCTGGCCATCTTCCTGCTCAGCGGTGCAACCGAAGTAATGTATGAGAGCGAAAAATATTTTATCGTTCCTCAAAGTGCCATCCTGATGCTGGAACGGGAGGAGGAATTGTAAGAACGGGTACTTTCACTTAACTTTCATCAAAACTTATTGCATGGCAGACCAGGCAAATTTTCAGGAACTCGTCAAAAACGGATACAGTTTCAAAGGGGAGCGTTTTAAGATCGGCGGAGCCATGCTCGATGGCGCAGTGGTTACCGGCGCTGATGTACTGATTCCACTCAAAACATTGAATCGCCACGGCCTGATTGCCGGCGCCACGGGTACAGGTAAGACCAAGACTTTACAGATGCTTGCAGAAGGACTCAGTGATGCCAGTGTGCCGGTACTGATGATGGATATCAAAGGAGACCTGAGCGGGATCGCCGCCTCAGGTACCGTGAATGATAAAATCACCGAACGTTGTCAGAAACTCAATATCGAATTCAAACCCGCAGGCTATCCCGCCGAACTGCTCACCCTGAGTAATCAGAAAGGCGCCAGGCTCAGGGCTACCGTCAGTGAATTCGGACCGGTACTGCTCTCCAAAATTCTGGGTCTTAATGATACACAGGGTGGTTTTGTGGCCATGATTTTCAAATATTGCGACGACCAGCAACTTCCCCTGCTCGACCTGAAAGATTTTATCAAAGTACTCCAGTATATCAGCGATGAAGGAAAGGCGGAACTGGAAAAATCCTATGGCAAAATTTCCACCACGTCCACCGGCACCATACTCAGGAAAGTCATCGAGCTGCAGCAACAGGGCGCTGATGTTTTTTTTGGTGAAAAAAGTTTTGAAGTAGATGATCTGATGAGGATCAGTGAGGATGGCCGGGGAATGATCTCTATTGTACGGGTTACCGATTTGCAGGACCGGCCCAAACTGTTCTCTACTTTCATGTTACAATTACTGGCAGAACTCTATGCCAGCTGTCCGGAAGAAGGAGATTTGGACAAACCCAAACTGGTGATGTTTATTGATGAGGCCCACCTGATTTTTCAGGAAGCCAATGATGCATTGCTGCAGCAAATCGAAACCATCATCAAATTGATTCGTTCCAAAGGAATCGGTATTTATTTCTGTACTCAGAACCCCATGGATGTGCCGGCCTCCGTACTGGCCCAGCTGGGATTGAAAGTACAACATGCCCTGCGGGCTTTTACCGCAGCCGATCGAAAAGTAATTAAACAAACAGCAGAAAATTATCCGGAAACAACCTTCTATAAAACAGAAGACCTGATCACACAGCTCGGGATCGGGGAAGCCCTGGTTACCCTGCTGAATGAAAAAGGGATTCCTTCCCCGCTGGTACATTGTATGATCCGGCCACCGCAAAGCCGGATGGATATTTTGACTGATACAGAAATTGACCAGTTGGTGAGCCATTCTAAAATTGCCGCCAAATACAACGAACTGATCGATAGCAAGAGCGCCTACGAAATTTTAACTGCCAAACTGGAAGAAGCTGCTCAGAAAGAACAGGAAGCGCAAACCGAAAAAGAAGAAAGAACGGAAAAGAAAACCACGGTGAAGAAAGAGAAAAGCATTTTTGATGACCCAACTGTGAAAAGCATGACCAGAACTGCGGGCAATACCATTGTCAGAACATTATTGGGTGTGCTGGGACTTGGGGGCCGGTCAAGAAAGAAAAGTTTATTTTAATTGTATTCGTCCCGTTGCATCGGGAACTATTTTGTCTTCCGCCTGGAGAAATTCAATCACTTTCCAGGCTTTTTCTTTTGAAGTGCGCTCCATTTTTTGCAACAATTCCTTGACCGGTATCGGTCCGGCCCCGGCCAGTTCCAATACCTGTTTACTGATGGTTTCAAATTCTTCTTTGCTCAGACTGATGGATTTTTGCCGCAGACAATGATCACAGGTTCCACAGGGCTTGATAGCCATATCCCCGAAATAACGGCCAATGATTACACTCCGGCAGGCAAGTTCTTCCTTTACATAGTCCACCATTTGGTTCATCCTTCGCTGGAACTGTTCTTTCCGGGCAGCATAAGCCTTTGCATCAATCCTGATATCTGCAGCAGCAACCCGCTGCCGGGGAAAATAGATTTGCGGTTTATCTTTTTGAGGAAGATAAGCAATGATGCCATGCCGGTGCAGCTGCCACCATTGTTCTACTACCTGCTCTGCCGGGATGCGCATCAGGGAGGCAATGGCTTTTTCATTCACCGCAGTGGGCTGATCAAAAATACCTTCATAAGCCCTGAGCAGGGTCTTGACCGCATCATCCATATCCGGATTTTCTTTTTCAAAGCGATAAAGCGAATCCTTACTCACGAGGAACTGGATCGTGGCTGGCAGAAAAACCTGTTCATTAAATGATAGCCAGCCTTCCTGTTCAAGGGCTTTCAGTGCATACATCACCGTATGCCCGGCCCATTGAAAGTTTTTGATGAATGCGGGAAAATCAAAATCAAAATACTGTCCCTCACCTGTCCCACTGGGTATTTGTAAAAAGTTAGCAACTGACTGGTAAACCTTTCTGATTTCTTCCAGAGAAGGAAAACGCAGATTGGCCTGTTCCTGTAATTGCTGCAAACTACTTTCATCATAGAGCAGCACGGCATAGGATTTTTTTCCGTCCCTCCCGGCTCTTCCCGCTTCCTGGTAATAATTTTCAAGACAATCCGGTATATCCGCGTGCAACACGGTTCTTACATCCGGTTTATCGATTCCCATTCCAAAAGCATTGGTACAAACAATCACCCGGATTTCGTTCCTGATCCATTGGTCCTGTTTGCTGCTCCTGATCTCCTGATCAAGACCAGCATGATAATAATCGGCTGATACACCATGCAATCGCAGCAGGTCACTGATCTCGCGGGTCCTTCTCCTGCTTTTACAATATACAATGGAGGAGCCGGGAACTTTTTGAATGATATCAAGGATCTTATTGATCCTGGCATCTGCAAGGAATACACTATAAGAAAGATTCGGTCTTTCAAAAGACTGACGGAATACAGTTTGATTGCTGAATTCCAGTTTGTCAATAATATCCTGTTGCACTTCGGGCGTGGCCGATGCGGTAAGTGCCAGAAAAGGAATGCCGGGCAGTTCTTCCCGGAGGGCCGCAATTCTTAAATATGGCGGACGAAAATCATAACCCCATTGAGAAACACAATGCGCTTCATCAACTGCCACCAGACTGATGGGTAATGCAGGCAGGTATTCTTTGAATAAATTACTTTCCAGTCGCTCCGGTGAAACGTATAAAAACCGGCAATTGCTTTCAGCGGTTATCTTAAGCGTATTGATCACTGCGGCACGGCTCATACCGCTATATATAGCAAAAGCAGTGATGCCCCTGCGGCGTAAACCTTCCACCTGGTCCTTCATCAGGGCAATCAATGGAGAGATCACAAGGCAAAGTCCTTCAGTAGCCATTGCCGGAACCTGGTAACAAATGGATTTACCACCTCCGGTTGGCAACAGGGCCAGGGTATCTTTTCCTTCCAGCACAGACTGAATGATCGCTTCCTGTAAAGGTCGAAAGCGATCATATCCCCAGTAATTTTTGAGGATGGAATGGATCCGGTTGTTCATCTCCTGGTTCATATCAGTTGTGCCGGCGAAAGATAATCAATTCCACTCTGCGGTTCAGGGCCCTTCCGGCAATGGTTCTATTGGTAGCAATGGGACGGGTTCTGCCAAAAGGATGGATATAAAGTATCGGTGTTTGTTCTTTCCAGTAGTTACGAAGCCAGGCTTCCACCGTTTCACATCGCTGCCGGCTCAGTACCTGGTTGCGCTGATCCGTGCCGATTGAATCCGTATGCCCTTCGATGAGGATACTGTCTATTTCGCCCGGTTTATTCTTACTGAAATATTGCGTGAGCAGTTTTGCTGCTTCAGGTTTAAGAATGGCTTTGTTGAAATCAAATAAAACATCACCCAGTAACAAGGTATCCGATTGTGGTGGCAATGGCGGCGGATCCCGCCGGCGGGTGACTAACAAACTATCTGCTGCCGGCAAGCGGATATCCAGTTCCCCTTTTCCAAACAATGAATAATCCATTTCCCGGTGCCGGTAATCATACTGATAAATCGCTTCCTGTTGAATGAGAAAGCCAGGGCAATAAGTTTCTTCATTATCGGCAGGAATCAGTTCAAACTGATCCAGCACCAGGTTCACCGTTTGGGTACCGTATAGTTTCTTTTTCGCACCGGTCGTATCTTCCCGGATATAGGTACCAAAAGTGAGATAGCGTTCCTCACCATTGGCGATAAAGCGGTATTCAAATGCAAACATCCCAATGGCTGCTGATTTCCGGATGGAAGGGATGCTGTCAGGCTTCAATTCTTTGGCAAAGGGTCTTCCGGGAACATAAAAATTATTGCCAACACAAATGCCCGGAACCAGTATTAACTGATGATGCAGTTTGGCAGAAATAAGGCCCTTGAAAATATATTCTTTCCCGGCCTGCAACCGGCAGGGAAGCAGGGTGCCGATCACCGGGGTAAAACCGGTAAATTCTTTCCAGTTATAAAAAATACCAAATGAATTTTGACCGAGCAGGTTGCTGCTTACTTCATTGCTGAGCATCTGTACTTTTACATCCTTCAGGTAAAACCAGGCTTCCACCCCGCATTCGGCTTTGTATTCTGTACAGGTATTGATTTGCTCAAACCCGCCATTGAGTAAAAGATTGGTTTGTGCTGTACCTGTTTGTGCCATGATCAGGAACCAAAGCAGGGCCATGCTGCCAACCGTTTTTTTTATCCGGATCAATTAAAGTACTTTTTTGATAAAGAGCCTGACGGAATTTATAGCCAGTACCACATCACTCAATCCCATTACCAATGCCCCGAAAGTAGGAGTGAGCAAGCCCAGCGCAGCAACCGGGATAGCCACGATATTATAAGCAAAGGCCCAGAAAAGATTTTGTTTAATTGTCAGGTAAGTGTGTTTCCCCAGCCCTAATGCCATCGGCAGATTTTTCAAACCATGATTCATCAGGATCACTTTGGCAGTTTGCACGGCAATTTGTGAAGCCTCATTCAGGGAAACGCCAATACTGGCTTTTGCCAGTGCAGGCGCATCATTGATACCATCACCCACCATGGCAGTGGGTGCTTTTGCCGTCATGGCAGCAATCTGCTGTAATTTTTGTTCCGGGCTTTGTTCTGCTATAACGGTATCAATGCCAAGAGTAGTTGCGAGTTCTTCGCATTTATCGCGACGGTCGCCACTCAGCAGGATGGTTGTTATATTTTTACTATGAAGATAGTTGATCACCGTTTTGGCTTCTGGTCTGATCTCATCTTTCACATCGATCCATCCAATAAGTTCTCCATTCCGGGTGATGTAAACATTATGGTTGGCCTCCGTTGTTAATCCCGCTGCAATTTTATAAGAACCCGCCCAATAGCTGTTGCCTTCCATATCTGTTGCCTGCATACCCAGGCCCTTCACCTCTTCAATTTTTTTCCAACGGATTTCTTCTTTTAGTTTCCAGGAGGATACAATGGATTTGGCAATGGGGTGATTGGAATATTTCTCGAGGCTATACACTGTTTTCCTGAAGATATCCGCATTGCTGGTAGCATGAAATTGACCAATCACAAACTGGCCCGTAGTCAGTGTGCCCGTTTTATCGAATACGACTTGTTTGATATTCTTAAATGTTTCCAGGCTGGTGGCATCACGGAATAAAATTCCATTACGGGCAGCGCGGCCCAATCCCACCGCAATAGCAGCCGGCGTGGCCAGTCCCATGGCACAGGGACAGGCAATCACCAGTACGGCAATGCTGCGCATCAGTGCCGGGGTGAAATCTTTTAAAATAACCCAGTTGGCGATAAGTGTGATGGTGGCAATACCTAGTACGGTCGGAATAAAAATGGCGCTGATCCGGTCGGCCAGTAATTGCACCGGTGGTTTTTCCCCCTGGGCCTGCTTCACCATATTGATAATGCCGGATAGGACAGTATCATTTCCTATTGCTGTTACCTGGGCCTTAACTGTTCCATCTGTTACCAGGCTGCCACCAATCAAAACATCTTTTGCTTTTTTATGAACAGGGGCACTTTCACCCGTTATGATGGCTTCATTGACATGCAGGTCACCCCATAAAATTTTACAGTCGATTGGAACCTGTTCGCCGCTTCGGATCAAAATCAGATCGCCCACCCGCAACAGGGTATTTTCAACCGGAAAAATCTGCTCTTTATGTTCATCATCAAATGCAATCATATTCGCCATCACTTTCTGTGATTTGGCGAGTTTGTTTAATTCTCTTTGGGTGGAAGCAATGGACGCTTCTTCCAGGTAATTACCCAGGAAAACCAGGGTGATGATGGTGGCAGCGGTTTCATAGAAGAGATACTGTTCGGATTGCCCGGTCAGGGAGCCATACAAACTATATACAAAGGCTGCAGTAGCGCCAATAGCAATCAGCACATTCATATTGGGCATGCCGTTACGGATACTCTTCCAGGCACTCTTTCCAAAAAAACTCATTCCTACGAGATATACCGGAATGGTAAGGGCCAGTTGTACCCAGTGATTCATCAGCCAGTGAATATGGACCCCTGGTATCATGTGCAACATCAGAACGGCTGTAAAAGGAAAGCATACCCAGAAGCGCTGCAGGTGGGTGGTCAGGAAGGGGATAGCGGATTTTGATCCATGATCATGGCCATGGGCCTGCGCTTCACCTCCTTTATTGACGACGGTGTAGCCAAGATCACTGATTCCTTTGGTAATCTTCTCTTCAGGTAAACTGCCGATGGTTTCAAACAGTACATCACCGGTGGCATAGTTCACTTTCACATTCTTCAGCCCCTGTTTTTCCAGGTACTTATGAATATTGATGGCGCAGGTATTGCAATCCATTCCTTCCACCTTCCATTGAACTTGTTCCATACCCCAAAGTTATTAAAGGGGTGGCCACATTGTTTCTGATTTCAGTAACAGTATTACAACATGGTTGCAGTCATATTATCTTTGTGCCATGGATAAAATCGTTACGCTGTCTGAGATCCCGGAACTGGCCCGGGAATGCTGGAAGACGGTGAATGACAGTAAAGTGATTGCCTTTCACGGAGAGATGGGAGCGGGGAAGACCACCCTGATCCATGCACTTTGTGATGAAAAAGGGGTAAAGGATACCGTGGGCAGCCCGACATTCTCCCTGGTGAATGAATATAAATACGACTGTAATGGTACTTCCCGGCCCTTGTTTCACCTGGATTTGTACCGGCTAAAGGATGAGGAAGAAGCGATCAGGGCGGGCATGGAAGAATTGCTCTTCAGCGGGGAAATCTGTCTGGTGGAATGGCCCGAAAAAGCGCCCGGTATTTTCCCGGAAAACACGGTTCATGTGTATATCACGCTGGCAGAAGGAGGGGCAAGACGTATTAAAATCACCGATTATTAATTACATTTGGAAAGCTGAAATAAAACAGCTTTCACAAACCTTTCCCGGTGGAAACCGGGTCCAGCAACCCGCTTCATGAGTCAGCTAAAGCCTATAATCAGCACTACATTCAGTTACGAAACCCTGGAGGAGACCCTGGATATCAAACCCAAAACCGAGGGGATGATGATTGGGATTCCGAAGGAAATCGCTTTCCAGGAAAACCGGGTGGCACTGACCCCCGATGCCGTGAGTGTATTGATCAGTAATGGCCACCATGTGATGATTGAACACAATGCAGGGGAAGCTTCGCATTTTCGCGACAAGGATTACAGTGAGGCAGGAGCCAAAATTGTATATAGCCGGGAAGATGTGTACAAGGCCCCGATCCTGGTCAAGAGTGCACCGGTGATTGAAGAGGACCTGGATTTATTACAGCAGAATCAGTTTATCATTTCCCCTATACATTTATCCGTTCTGAAATCATCCATCCTGGAAAGGATGATGGAGAAAAGGATCACAGCGATTTCATTTGAAAACCTGAAGGATGATAGTGAATCCTATCCCATCGTCAGGAGCATGAGTGAAATTGCCGGCAGCGCTGTGATGCTGATTGCAGCGCAATACCTCGGATCTGCCAATCATGGCAAGGGTGTTTTGCTGGGGGGTATTTCCGGTATTGCTCCAACCAAAGTCATTATTATCGGAGCCGGTATTGTAGGTGAGTATGCTGCCCGCGCCGCCCTGGCATTAGGCGCTTCGGTAAAAGTGTTTGACAACAGCGTATCCAGACTGAAAAGATTACAGAATAATATCGGGCAGCGGATGTGGACCTCGGTGATCGAGCCGAGGATGCTGGCCAAGCAACTCAAGACCTGCGAAGTAGCCGTGGGAGCCCTGGGCAGTGAAACCGGCCGTACACCCATGGTGGTTACAGAGGAAATGGTGAGCAATATGCGTCCCGGCTCCGTGATCATTGATGTGAGTATTGACCGGGGTGGATGTTTTGAAACATCGGAAATCACCAGTCATGAACATCCGATCTTTATGAAGTATGGAGTAATCCATTATTGCGTTCCCAATATTCCTTCCGGATTTGCCCGCACGGCTTCCCAGGCCATCAGTAATGTACTGATGCCTTTATTACTCGAAGCTGGTGATGAAGGCGGATTTGAAAACCTGGTCTGGCACCGGCTGCATCTGCGCCACGGTCTTTATTTATTCAAAGGGGCGCTGACAGATTTTTACCTGAGCCAGCGTTTTGATTTAAAGTATACTGATCTGAATTTGCTGATTGCGAGTCAGCGGTAGGTTAACGAAGAAGTTTGTCCAGCAGACTGCCCAGATTCCCTGTATGAAGGGATGTTTCCACTACCTGATAATGACTGTCCAGTAAAATTGTAAATGGTACCGAAGATACCTTGTATTTTTTGGCCAGGCTGTTATTCCATCCATTCAATTCAGATACCTGATCCCATTTGAGCCCGTCTTTTTGAATGGCATCTAACCAGTCTTTTTTATTTCTGTCCAGTGAGACGCCTACAATAGAAAATCCTTTGTCTTTGTACTGGTCATATATTTTTACCAGTGACGGGTTTTGAGCACGGCAAGGCAGGCACCAGCTTGCCCAGAATTCAATCAGAATATATTTTGCATGGACATTCTTCAGTTTAAATTTTTTGTTTGCCGGGGTTTTCATTGAAAAATTTTCAAGGATAACGCCTTTTTTCAGCGTTACACTTTGCTCCAGGAATTTCCTGATTTTAAGTCCGGTCTCATTATTTTGTAAGGATTCATTGAGCCGGTAGTAGAAATGGCTAACTGCTTCTGGTCCCAGTACTTTTTCATACAACCTGATATAGTATGGTAATACCTGGGATGCCGGATAGGCAGTAAATAAACTGTCTATGATATTATAAAAGAAAGTAAAACGGTAAGCTTTCGAGATAGAATCTCTTTCCTGAGCGGTTGAATTGACCGGGAGCTTGATTGAAAAGGATGTAGGCTCGGTCATTTTTAAGTACAATGATCCGTCTGCTGATCCTTCATAGGAATCAATTCTAAAATGGTTATTTCCGAGTTTTGTTTTTTCTTCTTTTAGGACAAGTTTAACCGGAAAACTGTCCACCCAGAATGGATAAGAGGGAACAACATCTGTTGCTATTTGAAAAGGCCCTGGTTGATTGTGTTTGCCAGAATAGTGTAAAGTGTCATTTGCAGGGTAAGGGATGCTATCCGCTGTTGTGGAACCCGGCCGGAATATTTTTATATAGCTGGCCGGGCTGATTTGTTTAAAAGAAATTGTCAATGAAAATGGAAATTCCTGTGCCCTGGATATCAATGAGCATAGTAAAAAGAATATGATCATTCCTTTTTTCATGCTATAAATTTAAGAAAGGTTACTTCCAGTCGGCCATATTGATCCGCTCGGTACAAAACCCATACTCCACTTCATCATTACTGCTCACCACCACCAGCCGGTTGGTACAATATTGCTGTATCAGTGAGTGATAAAGATTGATACCCGTACTATCCAGGTTCGTGCAGGGTTCATCTAATAATACCAGTGCTGAATTGGAAAAAATACATTGCGCGAGTTTCACTCTTTGTTTCATCCCGGATGAATAAAAGCGGATTTGTTTGTGCGTGGCTTTCTCCAGTCCAAGGATTTCAATGATTGACTTTGTTGTAATTCCGGGCAGAAAAGGTTTGAAACCCTGGTGAAAATCCAGGAATTCCTGGGCAGTCATTTCCTCAATCAGTTCCAGGTAAGGCGCACAAATGGAAACATGCCGGTAAATATTTTCAGGTGTCAGATTGAATTGGGGAAGTGACCAATCACATTTTCCTTCATTGAGCAGGAGGGAACCGCTGATCGCCTGAAGTAATGTGCTTTTACCGGATCCGTTAGGACCTGTGATGGCATAGGAATGACCGGGTGATAATTGATAAGTCACATGACGGAAGATCCAGTCACGGTTATACCGTTTTCCGGCATCAGACAGGGATATCGTCATCATGGTTTCCTTTGCTAAAGCGTTTGATGATACCGCGGCCGCTTTCTCTTACAAAAGTGACGATTTCATCCCTTTCGTCTGTTGCGGGCATTTCTTCTTCAATATATTCAATGGCCTGACTGGTATTCATTCCTTTGTTGTAAAGAATGCGGTAGATATCGAGGATATGATTGATGCGTTCTACACTGAAACCCCTGCGTTTTAATCCGATCGAATTAACGCCGGCATAGCTCAGCGGGTTGCGGCCGGCTTTTATATAAGGAGGAACATCTTTACTTACCAGTGAACCACCGGCAATAAAAGAATGGGCACCGATTTTTACAAACTGGTGAACGGCACACATACCGGCCAGGATGGACCATTCGCCAATGATCACATGTCCGGCTACCTGGGTATTATTGCTCACGATCACATTATCACCGACAATACAGTCGTGGGCAAAATGCGAATAAGCCATGATCAGGCAGTTCTTGCCAATCACGGTTTTTTCCCGGTCAGCCGTTCCGCGGTTCACGGTTACAAATTCACGGATCGTGGTATTGTCGCCAATTTCTACGTTGGAATATTCTCCATGGTATTTCAGATCCTGCGGTATGGCAGCGATCACAGCGCCTGGAAAAATGCGGCAGTTCTTACCGATCCGGGCTCCTTCCATGATGGTCACGTTCGATCCGATCCAGGTACCATCCCCGATCTCCACATCCTGGTGGATCACGGTAAATGGATCCACTTTTACGTTGGTAGCCAGACGTGCATTTGGATGAATATATGTATGCGGATGGATCATAATAATTTGAGCGGGGTTTTCACTCCTTCGATACTGAAAATAGCCATATTTCCGGAGCAGGCAAAGTTAGCCTTTCACTTCAAAAGCGGGATTTTTTTTATCGTATGACCTGTTAAAAATCAGCCCGGAGCATGCTATTTGATGTTGAACCATTGAAATTGCTGGAAAAATCGTAAATTTGTCAATTCATGTTTAACCCTCCGGATATATTATCATTGGTGCAGCACCAGCCCCTGATGCAGGGTGATTTGCAAATGCTGCAACAACGGCAACAGCAGATACCCGGCTCGGTACAATATTCCATTTACCGCTACCGGCGCCAACCCCAGTGGAGCATGGAGGATACGGGCATGCTGGTCTATCATTATAATTCTTCGACACCCAAAGAGAATTATCTGGAACTCCGGTTCTGTGTCAGTGGTAATGTGTATTGCCGTAAAAAAGATACAGAGTGTGATATGTGCCAGTTCAGTGCCTCCAAAACCTGTATGGAAAGGGTGGATAGTGTGGATGCGGTTAGTTTCCGGTTCTCACCCATGCAACTGAGTCAGTTCATCAAACCCAGAAAGGGGAATACCGGTTTTACAGATGATATCCTTGCATTTAAACACCGCTCCTCTTTTACTAAAATACTCCCGCTCTGTGGTAAGACCCGGATGGTACTGGAAGGAGTCCTCAATCATACTTATAGCGACAGTCTGGAGAATATTTATATTAATGCGCAAACCCAGATGCTCCTACTGTATAGCCTGGATTGCATGCTGGGAGAAAAGCAGATTGATGTGGTCAATTGCAAGTTCCTGGCCAATGAAGCAGACCGGGAAAAAATTGTAAAAGCACGAGAGATCCTTGTTCAGCATATTGGTGAACCCATAACTATCAAAGAACTCAGCCGGAAAGTGGCCATCAATGAATGTTACCTGAAAAAAGGGTTCAAGGAATTGTTTGGCACTACGGTATTTGATTTTTACCAGAGTCAGCGGATGGAGCACGCGAAATACCTTTTATATGAAAAAGGCCTCAGTGTTACAGAAGTGTCCATGTTGCTGGGCTATTCTTCTATTTCCCATTTTTCTACTGCGTTTAAAAAGCACACCGGTTTGAAACCATGCGAATTACTATTCCGGTAATCCGCCAATAGTATTGATCAGCGTCAATATTCTTCTTCCGATACCGGACTTTTACTATTAAATACCGCTTATTGCATATAATATTCTGTTGGTGACCCTTGTTACAGATCACATGGCATCATTTTTGAATATTTATCAAATCAATGAAAAGGGCGCTGATGATAGTAATGGTGGGTATTCACCTGGCCGGTAATACCGAAGTGGGTCAATTACTCAGGTTACCTGAGCTGATGACTCATTATTTCCAGCATCATCGCCAAAACAGTGATATCAGTTTTATGGAATTCCTGGCCATGCATTACGGCGGGGATGATGGTACCAATGCTGATAATGATTATGATAACCAGCTCCCCTGTCACAACCTCAAACACAATACGATCAGTCTGGTATTTTCCCCAATGATCAATGAGGCTGAAATCGCTGTTCAACCCTTCCAACCGGAAATAAGATTTTCTTCCTGCCTGCCCAACAGCAAAGCAGATAAACATGTCCCACTGATTCTCCAGCCTCCGCGGGCCTGATCCGCATTTTCAACACATGCTGAATGAGTTTACAGTTTGCCTTACAGGCCTCGCTGTAACCACAATTTAATGGCTATAACCGGACCATCTGGTTCCTGGTATCCGTATCATTCTTTTTAACTGAAACCAAAAAATATGAAAAAGGTATTTATATACCCGGCTTTGATGCTGTTGGGACTAGTAGTCCTTTTATATGCCTGCCGGCATGAATTACCGGTTCCCAATTCCGGAACGGGAGGTACTGGCGGAGGAGGAGGTATACCGGTGCCTGTATCCAACTGCAATCCTGATTCGGTCTATTTTGCCAACCAGGTGATGCCCATTATCTCCTCCAATTGTACCATGAGTGGTTGTCATGATAATATCTCGCATGCAGATGGGGTCAACCTTACCACTTATACGCAAATCATGAAGTATGTAAGAGTGGGAAATGCTGCCAGCAGTAAATTATATACGGTCATCATCAAGACGAATGGGGACAGGATGCCTCCTCCTCCAATGCCGGCATTGACCACTGCACAGAAAAACCTGATCCAGAAATGGATCAATCAGGGAGCAAAGAATAACAGTTGTATCGGTTCCTGCGATACAACGGTATTTACCTACAGTGGTGCCGTAAAACCAATCATGGATGCCAAATGTTCGGGCTGTCATAACCCCGCTAACCTGGGCGGTAACATTGATGTATCCACTTACAATGCCATCAAAGTGGTGGCATTGAATGGGAAATTATACGGATCTGTGGCCCACCAGACGGGTTATTCCCCCATGCCAAAAAATGCGGCTAAGTTATCTGATTGTGAAATCAGGCAAATCCAGAAATGGATCCATGCTGGAGTATTGAATAATTAAAACAAGCAACATGAAATTATTTTTTTCAATGATCATTCTGGGAACATTTTTGGTGACGGTGCAGTCCTGCTATTATGATAAGGAAGACCTGTTATACGGCAATGGCAATGTTCCCTGTACAGATACAAGCGCCGTTTCCTATACGCAAAAAGTGGTTCCGATCCTGCAGCAATATTGCTACAGTTGCCACACTGGCGGCTTCCCTTCCGGTAATATCCTGATGGGTACCTATGCAGCTGATAAAGCAATCGGACAGAACGGCTCATTATACGGTTCCATCAGTTATGCAACCGGGTATTCACCCATGCCCAAAGGCATGTCGAAAATGACAAGCTGCCAGATTGCGACCATTAAAAAATGGGTCGACAGCGGTATGCCCAATAATTAACCACCTAATCAGATTGTATGAAACGAAAAAAAATTGTCCGATTTGTTGTACTCCCGCTGATGGTCATCATCGCCGGAGTGGCATTCTATATTTATAAGGAATACAACCGGACACACAAGGACACCAGTAAAATAAAACCTGATTACGAGGTTACCGCCAACAGCCTGCTGACCGAGTTTGGCAGCAATGAAGCAGCATCGAATAAAAAGTACTGGGACAAAGTACTCCGGGTAGAAGGGCTGGTGAAAGAAGTATTACAGGACGATAAAGGATTTTATTCCATCGTGCTGGGTGATACAGCTTCCATGTCGGCGGTTCGTTGCAGTGTGGACAGCAGTCATAGTGCCGAAGCGGTGTCCCTGCAAAAAGGAGCCATAATTACCGTAAAAGGGATTTGCTCCGGTTATAATGCCGATGAACTACTGGGCTCAGATGTGATCCTGGTACGGAGCGTGGTAGACAAAAAAAATTAATCAATTAAAAAAGTATCCGAACATGAAAAAAATTATTACAGTCATGATCATTTCCATCCTGGCGGTTGGATCACTGTCAGCACAAAAATATTTTACCAAGACAGGCACCATTGAATTTGATGCCACCACTTCTTCCTCACCGGAAAAAATTGAAGGCACAAACAGAAGTGCTACCTGTGTAGTTGATACAAAAAGTGGCGCCATCCAGTTTGCCGTGCTGATGAAGGGATTTGCTTTTGAAAGAGCATTGATGGAAGAGCATTTCAATGAGAACTATGTCGAGAGCCATAAATTTCCCAAATCAGAATTCAAGGGGAAGCTGAAAGATCTGGAGCAGATTGATTTTACGAAGGATGGTACACATACTGTGAAAGTTAAAGGCGACCTGACCATGCATGGCCAGACAAAGGAAGTGGAAACCACCGGTAAACTCGTGATACAGGGAGGGAAGATCAGTGCCAATGCCACATTCAATGTAAAGTTGTCAGACTTTGACATTTCCATTCCGGGACTGGTGGCTGATAAAGTGGCCAAAATCGCAAAGATTACTGTGGCCTGCTCACTGGAACCATTAAAGAATTAATCCCTCAATCAATTCAAGCATGAAGCAATTAATATATACAATGCTGGCCGCAATGATGCTGCTGGCTGGAACCAACCTGCAAGCCCAGGATGAAGACCTGTTGAAACTTGTAGGCGGTGATGAAAAACCAAAAAAGGAAAGAATCAAATATGCTTTTAAATCACCTAGGGTGATCAACGGTCACTCGATCGAATTTCTGAATCCGGGCACCATGGATTTCAGAATCCTTCACCGTTTCGGGCAACTGAATAAAGGGTATGAAAATTTTTTCGGACTCGATCAGGCCAGCATGCGGATGGGTTTTGATTTTGGCATATTGCATAACCTGATGGCCGGGATCGGCCGCAGTACCTATAAAAAAGAACTGGACGGCTATATCAAATATGCTCCGATTCGGCAATCCACCGGACCCTGGAGTTCACCGGTTACTGTTGCATTTGTAGCAGGAATGACTTTGGATGGATTGCCATGGTCTGATCCCAACCGGAAAAATTTCTATACTTCCCGGCTGGCTTATTATTTTCAGGCCATCATTGGCAGAAAATTCAGCGAAAGCTTTTCCCTGCAGTTGAGTCCGACCATGGTACACAAAAACATCGTACCGCTGGAAACGGATCCTAACAATATATACGCACTGGGTGTGGGTGGCCGCCTGAAATTATCAAAACGGATTGCCCTCACCTGGGACTATTCCCATGTGATCATAGGTATGCCTGACAGTGGTTATTATCATCCGCTTTCTGTTGGATTTGATATTGAAACCGGAGGCCACGTATTTCAGTTGCATTTCTCTAATTCAACCGGAATGAATGAACGGGCCTTTATCACTGAAACGACCAATCAGTGGGGAAAGGGCGAAATCAGGTTCGGATTTAACCTCTCAAGGGTATTCCAGATCAGAAAGGGTAAAAAAGAAAAAAGCAAGCATTAAGCATACACCATCTGCAACCACTACGGGAGGAGTTTTATTCATCAAAACCAAAATCCGTAGACATGAAGAAATTAGTATCAATCAGTATGTTGCTGGTGATAGCAGCATTGATCCTTTTGCTGAACGCCTGTAAACATGAATTTTCCGGCGATCGTTGTCAATCGGAACCCATTCGGATCACCTTATTAAAGACTGATGCAACGGGTAATCAAAACAATGGCTCGATCAGGGCCTCAGCAACAGGGGGAGAAAATTTTCAGTATAGTTTAAATGGGGCCGCATTCAGGGATTCGGGAAATTTCTCCGGGCTGCAGCCATATATGAATTACAATATCGTTGTTAAAAATTCCTGGGGATGTACCGATACCGGTGAAGTGTCAATCGGTGTCTTTGACCCCTGTGCCGGAACAACAGTTGCGGTAACTACTACAAAAGTGGATGCAACCATCAACCAGAATAATGGCTCGATTACTGCTACCGCCACTGGGGGAGCCGGATTTACTTTCAGTCTGAATGGCGGTACATTCCAGGCATCAGGTTCATTTGCCGGACTGGCTGCCGGTAATTATACTGTGACCGCCAAAAACAATGAAGGCTGTACCGGCACATCAGATGTTATTATTGGCTCTGTGAATCCATGTACGGGTATTACCATTACTGTAACTACGACCAAGGTTGATCCCACGGCTGGCCAGTCCAATGGATCTATCACAGTATCGGCGACTGGAGGGACCGGGTTTACCTATAGTCTGAATAGCGGTGCATACCAATCTGCGAACACTTTTACCGGATTGCCAGCAGGTAGTTATACCGTAACGGCCAAATCGGCGGCAGGATGTACGGGTTCAGCAGTGGTGATCCTGGGTACTACCAATGCATGTAACGGCGTTACCATTACCGTTACCCTGACCAAAACAGATCCAACAAGCGGTCAGTCCAATGGATCCATTACCGCTACGGCTACTGGTGGAACAGGGTTCACCTATAGTCTGAATGGAGGGGCTTTTCAGACCAGTAATACTTTTACAAATCTTGCCGCCGGCACTTATACGGTAACAGCCAAAAGCTCCGCAGGTTGTCTGGGAACGGCTTCCATTACCCTGGTTGCTGCCAGTCCCTGTACCGGTATTAATATCACAATATCGAATGCAGTAGTTACCTATACACCCTGTACCACACCGGCTACTGGTAAAATAACGGTCACCGCTACCGGATCCACCGGATTTACTTATAACCTGAACGGGGGAGCTTATCAGGCCAGTAATATTTTCTCTGGTCTTAATGCAGGTAACTATACAGTAGGAGTAAAAGATGCAAACGGGTGTACCAAGTCTGCTGCAGCAACAGTAGGCACCACGGCAATGGGCCCCATGTTCACCAGTATGAGATCTTTGATTTCAACAAGATGTAATGGATCTGGTTGTCATATGGGCGCAGGTAATAATGCTGCAGGATATAATTTTGATACTGACTGTAGTATTGTTACTTACTGGAGCCAGATTAACCGCTCCTGTGTAACCTACACGATGACAAAAATGCCTAAATCGCCCCAGTCCCTGCTGACAGCAGCAGAAAAACTGATCATAACCAACTGGGTCAATGCCGGACACCGCTATACGGATTAAATCATGTTTTTTGAATGCTGGTTTGCCTCATATTTGCAAATATGAGGCGAACCATTTTTTTATTGCTGATGATTCCTGCGCTGCTTTTAATTCATTCTTTTTCGCAGGAAAATCTCAGGGATCAATATACCAAAGCCCCTGCCGAATGGCCTGCACCATTGATTGATGAAGGGGTTGCCTGGACTGAACTCGGGCCCCTGCCTCCCAGTCCGCTCGCTGGCAAAGAGGACTCACTCAAACATATCATTGAATTGGGTAAAATTTTATTCTTTGATCCAAGATTGAGTGCATCGGGTAAAATCAGTTGTTCCAGTTGTCACCAGCCTCAACTGAACTGGACCGACGGTAAAGCAAAAGCAGTGGGACATGAAGGGGCGATGACCAAAAGGAATTCTCCCAGTATTGCCAATACCTGGTTTTACCGCCGCTTATTCTGGGATGGCCGTTCCCGTGACCTGCAGGACCAGGCTTTCGCTCCCATTATCAGTGAGTCGGAAATGGCCAGTGATATGCCGGATGTCATGATCAAATTGCGAAGGAATCAAAACTACCGGGAGCTCTTCAAAAAAGCCTATGGTGATGATCAGATCAGTCCTGACCGCATGACGGGAGCCATTGCCCTCTTTGAAAAAACAGTGATCAGCCGGAAAAACCGTTTTGATCAGTTTCTGGAAGGTGATCGCAAAGCGTTGACTAATGCAGAGATCAGAGGGCTTCATTTGTTCCGCACCAAAGCCCGTTGTATGAATTGTCATCACGGACCTTTAATGACCGATAATCAATTCCACCGTACCGGTTTTTCCGGGGATGATGCAGGGTATTATAAACTAACCCATCAGGATGCCGACAGCGGTAAATTCAAAACCCCTTCATTAAGGGATGTGATGCAAACAGGACCCTGGATGCATGACGGCATGCAGCAGGATATGACGGCGATACTGGAGGCATTTAACCGGCCCAGCCAGCCGGGTATCCGGAATAACCTGATAAAGCCCCTGGGGCTGACCAAGAGGGAAAAAGCTGATTTACTGGCCTTTTTAAAGGCCATTTCAGCCCCGGCAGTGGAATTTATTCCGCCATCCCTGCCTGAATAAGCAACCAATCCAATCAAAAAACTATCTTTGTTATCCTGAAAATTAAATAATGATCAATATGAAAAAATTATTCCTTACACTGATGATTGCGGGTTTTGGATTCCTGGCCAATGCCCAACCTCCGGAAGGCGATGCCAAAATCGGAGAATGGTATGGTGAAAAAGTAGACCCCAAAGGTGCAATGCCCATCAGCGATGCAGTAACCAAACTCAACGATGGTAAAGAAGAAGTAGATGGTAAAGTAAAAGCTAAGATTATCGAGGTTTGTGAAAAGAAAGGTTGCTGGGTGAAACTGGATCTGGGAAATGGTGAAACGGCCACCGTGAAAATGAAAGACTATGGATTTTTTCTTCCCTTGGCTGCCAAAGGAAAAACAGTAGTGATTGACGGCGAGCTCAAAATGAAAACCACTTCAGTAGCTGAACTGAAACACTATGCCGAAGACGCTAAAAAATCCAAAGAAGAAATTGATGCCATCAAAGAACCCAAAAAGGAAATCAGGGTTATGGCAAAGGGAATTGTGGTAGTGGATTAAATTGTTTTAAACCTATAGAGAAGCTGTCCTGTTTATTCAGGGCAGCTTTTTTTTGCCCTTAATTTAAAAATCAGCATAAGGCCAGGTGACAGACCCTCTCGGGATTTTGATTTTGCCGGTCAAAAATATTTTTGTAAAACATTTTTTTTATTCGACATGATTAAAGTCAGACAGATGTATGATCGTGTATCGAATGCGGGTCATTTGTTTGTCAAAGAATTTTTCATCATCATTTCATGACAAACATGTGATAAAAGAATGGCGGGTCAGACAAATCTTTGTGTCTGTAATAAAAGTTTATGAGAAAAATAATTTTACCCGCAATTGCTGTTTTAGCTTTTTCTTCAATTCAGGCGCAAAACATCAACTATACAAAAGCAGAAGATACCACCAGGGTCAAAGAACTGGAAGAAGCAGTGGTTACCGGACAATACCGGCCGCAGTCTGTAAAACAATCTGTATTCCAGGTGAAGGTGATCGGGAAAGAAAGAATATTGCGGCAGGGTGCCACCCGCTTGCAGGATGTGCTCCGCAATGAACTCAATATGCGCTTTTCACAGGATGTATCAACCGGGGGTTCTTCCATACAAATGCTGGGATTGTCCGGACAGAATATAAAAATCCTGATGGATGGTTTACCGGTGACCGGCCGGCAGGGAATCAATAATGAGTTTGATATCAGTCAGGTTGATATCAATACTGTGGAAAGAATCGAAATTGTAGAAGGACCCTTATCTGTTATATATGGAGCAGATGCGCTGGCTGGTGTCATCAATATCATTACTAAAAAAGCGAATAAGGCTGGTTTCAGTGTTAATGCCAGGCTACAGGAAGAAACAGTGGGGAATGAATACGGCTGGGAAAAAGGAATCCATAATCAGCAGGCAGGTCTGACCTGGAAAAAGAATAAATGGGAAGCCGGTGGTTCCTTTGCACATAATTATTTTGGAGGCTGGAAGGATACGGCCGTGGAAAGGGAGCTCGTATGGCATAAAAAAGATCAGCGTATACTCAGCGGTTTTGTGGCCTATCATCATAGCAAACTCAGTCTCCGTTACCGGATCGATGGTTTGGATGAAGTGATCACCAACCCCGGAAATTTCTCCGCCTTTCCTGATCCGATATCCGGAGAAACCCTGGCAGTAGATCAGGAATATCTTTCCCGGAGACTGATGCACCAGTTACAGGGTTCTTATTTCATGAACAAGGATCTTTCTTTTCAATTACAATCATCTTATACCGATTACAGCCGGCAGGTTTTTTCAACTACTCTCAATAAAGCCAATGGAGATATCCGCCTGGATCCGGGAGAAGGAAAACAGGCCCTGGTTAATTTTTCCAATTTTACTTTCCGCGGTACAGCATTATACAGGTTATCATCCATCTTGAGTTTTCAACCCGGAGTGGATATCAGTCTCGACCGTGGTGATGGCGAAAGATTAAAAGCAGGATCGAATGCTGTCAATGATTTTGCCGGTTTTCTGACAGCAGAAATTACTCCAACCAGTTCCATCAGTATTCGTCCTGGTATCCGGGTGATCCGGAATTCAGTGTATGATGCTCCACCGGTGATTCCTTCCATCAACACAAAATTTATATTATCCAAAAACCTGGATCTCCGACTTTCTTATGCCCGGGGATTCCGTTCTCCTTCCCTCCGTGAACTTTATTTCAGCTTCTTCGATGCCAATCACCAGGTGGTGGGCAACCCCGACCTGAAAGCAGAAACCTCCCATAGTTTCACCGGTTCATTGGTTTGGAACCGGAAATTAGAAAACGGTACAACCTGGACCAGTCAGTTCGGCGGTTTCTATAATGATGTAAAAAACCTGATTGATTTTGTATTTACCCAGGGTTCTGATACAGCTAAATTGTATAATGTATTAAACAGCACTACGGCCGGCATCAACCTTTCTGCCACTGTAACATTTGGTAACTGGAATATCAGTGCCGGAGCTGCAGGAACCGGATTTCATAATGATCTGTATGCCACCGCTGACAATCTTCCCCGTCAGCTCTGGTCTGTTGAAGCCAATAGCAATATCGGTTACCGGTTTAACAAGGCTGGCCTTGATCTCGGTATTTTCTACAAACTGGTTGGTCAGCGTCCAAGATATGTAACAGACGGACCCGATGTGGTTTTATCTGAACAGGATGCATATCACCTCGCAGATTTCACCGCCCTTAAAAAAATGGGGAAACTGTTTCGGGTCAATGCCGGTGTTCGAAACATTTTTGATGTAAGCCGGGTACGCAGCAGTTTCACGCAGGGTGGTATCCATACCGGTGGCGGACTGAATGTGGGCACGGGCCGTTCTTATTTTGTCGGTCTTGTTTTTAACTGGAATTAATCAACAGCAACCAAACTCAACAATTAAATATTTGAACATGCGTAAAATATACCTGATACCCGCACTGCTTTTTATGATGCTGCTGATCGCATCCTGTCGTAAAAGGGATGGCCTGACAGCAGATAACTATGTTGTATTTGAAACAGCCGCACAGGGTATCACGGCTGCTGAAACTTCTATAACAGTCCGGTTGAAACTGGCTATTCACAGCACACAGGAAATTCCGGTGACCATTGACCTCGCAGAGACCGGGGTTCAGTATGGCGTTGATTACAGTACCAGTCCGGCTGCGGTAAACGGTAAAATACAACTGACTGTTCCATCCGGAAGCAATGAAGCCAGTTTCATCGTGAATAAAAGCAATGCGGTTTTGTTTGATGGTGACGAGCAGCTTGTTTTTGATATCAATAATGCAGCCGCACCAGTGCTGATTGGGGTAACCCGCCGCTTCAAACTGGATTTTGGAGAAATCGTTGCAGCGAATGCTTCCCTTACCATTAATGGAGGAGGTACTTTATATCCCAACAAAGTGTTTGTTGATCTCAGCGCCAACCGGCAAACAGTGGTAAACAGGAATGCATGGGATCTGGGTTTTTATACTGCAGCTGGTGAGTACCGCGTGATACTGAATTCATCAGCAGCCATGATGGCAAAACAGATCAGCAAAAATGACCTGAACACGGTGACTGCTGCCGATACGGTTGGTTTCTCCACCGACGTGGCATTTAACCAGTTTGCACCGATCACCGGTTCTCTTCCCTATATCGACTATCCAAGCGGTGACATGAACCGCACGGCTATTGCAGCGGTGAGTGCTATTGCTGAAGATAATAAAGTCTATATTGTAAATCGCGGACTGGCACCCGGTAGCCCGGCTGCATCCAGGGGCTGGAAAAAAATCCGCATCCTGCGCAATGCAAGCGGCGGTTATACACTGCAACAGGCAGATATCAGTGCCAGCTCATTCACTACGATTGATATTGCTAAAGACGATCAGTTTTTTTTCAGGTATCTCTCTTTTGAATCAGGCATCGTGAATGTGGAACCGACCAAAAAGAAATGGGACCTGGCATGGACTTATTTTTCCAATGTCACCAATTTCGGCAGTGGGGAAGTGCCTTATCTTTTTCAGGACATCCTGCTGATCAACCGGAATGTGCAGATTGCACGGGTCATGAACACTGCAAAATCATTTGCTGATTTTACTGAAGCAGATATTGCCTCTCAAACTTTCCTGTCTACACAAAATGCATTTGCTGCTGACTGGAGAAGCGGTGGTGGGCCGACCACCTCACCGGCGGTAAGATCTGACCGGTATTATATCATCAAAGATGGCGATAACAACTATTATAAATTGCGATTTACCGCCCTTACCCAGAACGGTGAACGCGGTTACCCGGCATTTGAATCAGTGCTGGTGAAAAAAGGATAACAGTTGTCAGCAGCGTTATGCTGTCCATGCCGTAAAAATTTTCATAGCCGCCCCCCGGGGTGGCTTTTTGTTTCCGAATTGCAAAAGCGGAGATGATTTTATATTGTATGGAGCCCGGCTGATATCGGTTGATAAATAACTCATGGTTTAGTAAGATATCCCCTGCATCAGCCTTTCAGATAAAATAAAAGTGATACTTTCAAAATCAACTTACATTTGTCACCTGCCTCCGTAAGCGAACCGGCAGTTTTTTTGTCCGGCCTCATTATTTTGGTTTTTGCCTCAGCCTCTAAAGTTCATTGATAAGTGTGCGTGTCAGGGATTCGTCTCTGCCAACCACAGGTTTAGTAATTGCATTTTTAACCTAACAGTTTTAAAACCAGCATTTATGAAACTATCAGAATTTATTGCGTTGTCCGAGGAAGAAAAAAGAGCGATTGTTTTGCAAAAAGGGGTTGCCATTGCAAAACGAAACTTACCAGATTACATGGTATTTCTTTTCCAGCTCTCTTGCTTTTATGTTGAAACTTTTTGTTGTCATCAGACCAAAGAAATCCAGGAGTACAGGGTGCTTTACAGTACGAAGCATTTAACACCATACCTGGAAACTATTTCTATCGATCATTTATTGAATAGCTGAGTTATTCAATTTTTTGTAACCACGATCTGAAATAAAGGAGCAAAGTGTATTCTTTGCTTCAGGCACTCCTTTGCTTTTTCTTCATGGTTCGTCAGTTGTTGTTGGATTCCTGTTGTAACAGGAACTTATGATAGGGACGGGCCGTTCATTTCACCTTCTAAATCACCCCATTATTCCGTACCTTTGCCAACATTTTCTAAACGGATATGAGTGCTACTTACAGAGAATTTACCGGCTTGAATTTACCGGCCTTTGAGGCGGAAATGCTGGCTCAGTGGTCTGAAAAACAGGCATTTGAGAAAAGTGTATCCCTTCGTGAAGGGGCCACTCCCTTTGTTTTTTATGAGGGGCCACCCAGCGCCAATGGGATGCCCGGTATCCACCATGTGATTTCCCGTACCCTTAAAGACCTGGTTTGCCGTTACAAAACCATGAAGGGTTTCCAGGTAAAACGGAAAGGTGGTTGGGATACCCATGGATTGCCAATTGAACTGGGAGTGGAAAAGGAACTGGGCATCACCAAAGAAGATATCGGGAAGAAAATATCGGTTGAAGAGTACAATCAAAAATGCCGGGAAGCGGTATTACGCTATAAAGACAAGTGGGATGATATTACCCGCAAGATGGGTTATTGGGTGGATCTGAATGATCCCTATATCACTTTCAAGAATGAATACATTGAAACACTCTGGTGGCTGCTGAGTGAATTGTATAAAAAAGGGTTGTTGTATGAAAGTGTGAGCATACAGCCTTATTCACCTGCAGCCGGTACCGGTTTAAGTTCACACGAACTGAACCAGCCCGGAACCTACAAAGACGTAAAAGATACCAGCTGCGTAGCGATGTTCCGTGCGGTACAGGATGCAAAAAGTAAGTTCCTGCATGATGCCGTTCATGGGGCGGAAGTCTTCTTCCTGGCCTGGACCACCACTCCCTGGACCCTGCCTTCCAACCTTGGATTAACCGTTGGCGGAAATATTGATTATGTGCTGGTAAGTACGATTAATCCTTATACTCACCTGCCGGTGAATGTGGTACTGGCCAAAGCTTTACTGGGTAAATACTTCAAACCGGAGAATGAAAATGCCGATCTCTCCGCTTACAATAACGACGGAAAGAACCTGCCTTATACCATCATCACTGGTTTTAAAGGAAGCGATATAGAAGGCTGTGTCTATGAACAGTTGCTTCCTTATGAAGCTAATTCACCCAGAGTTATTGAATCCATCACACCCGGTGCGCAACCCTTCCGTGTACTGGTGGATAGTTTTGTAACGACAGAAGACGGTACAGGTATCGTGCACACGGCTCCGGCCTTTGGTGCAGATGACTATAAAGTTGGAAAGAAATACAATATCGGTATCCTGACCATGGTGGACCGGGAAGGAAAATTTGTAGACGGACTCGGTGAATTCAGCAACCGCTTTGTAAAGAATTATAAAGATGCGGCTGATTATGTTGATGTCAATGTGGACATCAGTGTAAAGCTGAAAAAAGAAAACAGGGCTTTTAAAGTAGAGAAATACGAACACAGCTATCCGCATTGCTGGAGAACAGATAAACCCGTTTTATACTATCCGCTCGATGCCTGGTTTATCAAGACCACGGCCATCAAGGAAAGAATGGTGGAGCTGAATAAAACCATCAACTGGAAACCCAAATCAACAGGCGAAGGCCGTTTTGGTAACTGGCTGGAGAATATGGTGGACTGGAACCTGAGCCGCTCCCGTTACTGGGGAACGCCTTTACCCATTTGGCGGACGGAGGATGGGGAAGAAGTAGTTTGTATCGGATCTATTGAAGAACTGAATGCCGGCATCCGTAAGGCAAATGAAATACTGGGGGCTGAAGTCAATAAGCATTACCTCCATGGTGGCATCCTGGATCTGCACAAACCTTATGTGGATGAAATTATCCTGGTAAGTGCTTCCGGTAAACCCATGAAAAGGGTGCCCGACCTGATCGATGTATGGTTCGATAGTGGCGCCATGCCCTATGCACAATGGGGGCTAGATCAATTGAAATTAAAGAATGGCAGCTCCTCCCCATTTGGGGGAGGTTGGGAGGGGTCTTTCCCCGCAGATTTTATTGCAGAAGGAGTAGACCAGACCCGCGGCTGGTTCTATACCCTGCATGCGATTGCTTGCCTGGTTTTTGATTCTGTAGCTTATAAAACCGTGGTGAGTAACGGACTGGTGCTGGATAAGAACGGTAATAAGATGAGCAAACGCCTCGGAAATGTGGTGGATCCATTTGAAACCATTGAAAAATATGGTGCGGATGCCACCCGCTGGTACTTGATCACCAATGCCTCTCCATGGGATAACCTCAAATTTGATATCGAGGGAATCAGGGAAGTACAAAGGAAGTTCTTTGGTACCCTCTATAATACCTATCAGTTTTTTGCATTGTATGCCAATGTGGATGGGTTTGCTTTCAAAGAAGCCTATATCCCGGTAAAAGACAGACCTGAAATTGATCGCTGGATTTTGTCCTCACTCAATACGGTGGTGAAAAAAGCCGGCGAATACATGGATGATTACGAACCCACGCAGGCGGGCCGGGTGATTGAAGATTTTGTAGACGAGCAGTTGAGCAACTGGTATGTGCGGTTATGCCGCAGGCGGTTCTGGAAAGGAGAGTATGAGCAGGATAAAATTTGTGCTTACCAGACTTTATACGAGTGCCTTGAAACACTGACCAGACTGGTAGCTCCTATATCACCCTTCTTCAGCGACAGTCTTTTCAGGAACCTGAATGCGGTGACCGGCCGTTTCAATGTGGAATCCGTGCACCATGCGGACTACCCGGTAGCTGATCCGGCCGTGATCGATACTTCCCTCGAAGAAAGAATGCAGCTGGCCCAGGATGCTTCTTCTCTGGTATTATCACTCAGAAAAAAAGTGAATATCAAAGTCCGCCAGCCTTTGCAAAAAATACTGATCCCCGTTCTTACAACTTCCATGAAAGAGCAGTTAATGAAAGTGGAGGACCTGATCCGGGCAGAAGTAAATGTGAAAGAAGTAGAGTACCTGGAAGCGAATAATACCTTTATCCGTAAAAAAATAAAGCCCAATTTTATTGCCCTGGGTAAAAAACTGGGCCCTAAAATGAAGGCAGTATCTGCTGCGCTTGCGGAATTCAGTCAGGAGGATATTGCCCTGTTGGAAAAAGAAGGTCAATATAATTTGCCGGTTGATGGCGAACCTGTAATATTACAACTTGCCGAAGTGGAGATCAGCAGTGAGGACATTCCAGGATGGACGGTGGCCGGAAAGGGTAGTTTGACAGTAGCCCTGGATATCACGGTAAGTCCGGAACTGGAAGCAGAAGGAAATGCCAGGGAATTTGTGAACAGGATCCAGAAAATCCGCAAAGACAGCGGATTTGACCTCACAGACCGGATCAATGTGACTGTAGCAACGCCAAATGAAGCCGGGGCAGGTACCGGGCTAAAAGATGCTTTGGCAAGCTTTAAAGACTATATTTGCGCCGAAATTCTGGCGGATACGCTGGAATTTTCGCCTGAAATACAGGCCGAAAATGACCCGAAACTGATCGGGATCGAGATTAACGATGTTTTGCTAAATGTGATTGTTTCAAAAAAAGGGTAAAAATTATGGCAACTAAAAAGAAACCAGCCCCTAAGAAGCCTGCCCGTCCGGCAGGCGGGGCCGCCAAACCCGCCCCCAAAAAAGTGGCCTCTAAAAAGCCGGCCGCAAAGAAAACTGTGAAAAAATCTGCACCCAAACCCGCCCCGAAAAAGGCAGCCGCCAAACCGGTTGTGAAGCCAGTTGCGAAAAAACCGGCTCCAGCCGCTAAACCGGTTGCAAAACCTGTTGCGAAAAAACCTGCACCTGTTGTTGCGAAGCCTGCTGCCAAACCGGCTGCGAAACCGGCACCAGCACCCGCTCCGGCACCAGTAGTAAAGGCAGAAGTACCGCCGCCACCTCCTGTTAAAAAAGGTGCGGTTGACCCGAAATCCCTTGTCTCTATAAAACCTAAAGTACAACCTGTGATAAAGAAAGAACCTCCGAAGCCCTCCAAAGTGGTGATCCCGAAAACAACGACTAAAAGCTCAGTGAAATACGAACCTGAGTTTACCAAGTCAATTCTGGATGCTCAGCCAGCAATGTATCAGTCTACCGGACCTACCATGCGTTATTCCGATGCCGACCTGACTGAATTCAGAGAAATCATCCAGAAAAAACTGGATGCCGCTAAAAAAGAACTGGCCTATCTCCAGGGGCTGATTACCCGGAAAGACGAGGGAGGTGATATGGACGAAGCCCGCTACATGACCATGGAAGATGGTAGTGTGAGCATGGAAAGAGAACAGCTGAGCCAGATGGCCAGCCGCCAGATCACTTTCATCGATCACCTGGAAAAAGCCATGATGCGGATTGAAAACAAAACCTATGGCATCTGCCGGGTTACCGGAAAGCTGATCGACAAAGCCAGGCTGCGGGCCGTGCCCCATGCCACGCTGAGTATTGAGGCGAAACAGATGATGAATAAATAGGTGTCTGACGGTGTCTGACGTCTCGAAGAGCGTCTGACACTTTAGCTCGTAGAGCGTCTGACACTTTAGCTCGAAGAGCGCCTGACACTTTAGCTCGAAGAGCGTCTGACAACTAAAAAATATAAAAAAGCCGCTTCACCCGAAGCGGCTTTTCCTTTCTCAATTATTTATCCCGGCGTCTTACTTCTTCTTCCTCAAAAATACCTGGAACCCCACTCCCAGAAAGAACCCATGATTCGTAAACTTAGTCGTGGTTTTATTTTTCAGGGTTTCATCAATTGTTCCGTCATTTCCATTGTCACGGAGGGTGTTTTTATCAAATTCATTTTTATTATACCCGTAAGTATAGCCGAGGTAAAAATCCAGACCGGCATTTTCACCGACCATTTTGGTAAATCCCCCCTGCAGGCTGGCATTGGCAAAGAACCCACCGCTTCCATCTCCTTCATAACTGATTTTATAAGCAGAACTGCCGCTGCCACCATAAAAGAAGCCATCCGTTTTCAGACTGCTGATCCCCAGGTTGAAACCGAATTGACCAAAAGGCAGGAGTTTTCCAGAGTTACCCAGATAATGTCTTACAAAAGCACCCAGTCCGATATTAAAACTGTTGGATTTGTCGCTTTGATACGTAGTTCCGTTCTGCTCATAAGAAACCTTGCTTCCGTATGGATTCAGGTTTAAAGAAGCTCCAACGGCTGTGTTTTCCGATAAAAACCACCCTAAACTGGGCGAAATGGAAATATTATGGCTGTTACTCACTGATTTATTAGTCCCTATCTGGTCCACTGAAATATCCGAAGACCCGGAATTATAGATAGCCGACCCCAGGGTAGCGCCCACCATCCGGTCGCCTTTGCTGAATTGAGCATTGACGGCTACCCCGCTCAGCAGCGCCAGGGCCATGAAATAGTACTTTCTAAGCATTTTTTGATGTTTAAATGATGGGCAAATATAACCGTTAGAAGGTACCTGTCCACCCATGATTTTTGACAGGCAGGTATAGTGAATTGATTATTTTTCCTTTACCTTTAAAAACTCTTTGGTGGAAAGGGAAATTCCCTTTATTTTTAAACCGAAACTAATTAACAGCCAAATCAAACTTTTATGAGAAAGTTCAAACTTCTATCTCTCTTAGCGCTCGCTATAACTTTTTTAGCCGTTAGCTGTACAAAAGAAGGTCCTGAAGGTCCTACCGGAGCTACCGGTTCACAAGGTCCTACTGGTAATACAGGTCCTGCTGGTCCAACAGGTCCTGCTGGTCCAACTGGTCCTGCTGGTCCAACTGGTCCTACCGGTCCGCAAGGTCCTGCCGGAACTGCCAATGTAATTTATTCTGCCTGGGTAAACGAGCCTGCTAACTGGGGTGCTGATACTTTGATGTCATCTATAGGTGGTAATGCTAAACGCTTTATTGTTGCGGCACCCAGTCTCAGTTCTGCTGTGATTAATCAGGGTGTTGTACTTGCTTATATGAGAAGTCCGATAATTGGTAATGGTACGCTGAACTTACCATGGACTTTTGCAATTAATCCAGGTCAATTTGTTCAAGCTGATATAAGGACTGATGTAAACAAAGTCATCTATTTCGTATGGGTTCCAACGGATGCTGCTGCACCCATTACGTTCGCTGCGATTGGTAGCGCACAATTCCGTTATGTGATCATTCCCGGTGGCGTATCAGGTGGTCGTTTTTCAGGAAAAGCAGCTGAAATCAAAGGTCAGGTTTACACTGAATCACAGCTGAAAGCCATGTCTTATCAGCAAATCTGTTCTTTGCTTAATATCGCTCAATAATTTTTTGATAGCATATTTAAAGCCGTTCCTTTCAGGAGCGGCTTTTTCATTTCTGACTTACCTTGTGCCGATAAAAAGATTGTCATGAAAAAACTATTCTTCTTCGCAGCCTTATTTTTTCTGACTGTAACAGGAAATACACAGGCCCGGATCATCTCAGGTCCCATGCTTGGACCCGTTGAACTCAGAGATGCCAAAATATGGGTGGAAGTATCATCAGATGTGAAATCGGCAGCGATTCAATATAATAAGAAAGGAAGTACAAGCTCAAAAACGGTGACCTATAAAGGCACGCTGGGAAATGAATTCAACCCGATCCAGTTTACCATTGGCGGATTGGATTTTAATACCACGTACCAGTATAAAGTATTGATCAACGGAAAAGCATCCGGCAGTACGGCAGAATTTACCACCAAGGATCTCTGGCAATGGCGGAAACCCGCTCCGGATTTCAGTTTTTTAACAGGATCCTGTTCTTATTTCAATGAACCTGTATTTGACCGGCCGGGTACTCCCTACGGAAAAGATTCTTCCATTTTTGAACCCATGGCCAAAGAAAAAGCCGCGTTTATGCTTTGGCTGGGCGATGCCTGGTACACCAGGGATGTAGATTATTACAGCGATTGGGGATTGAACTATCGTGCCAGTCATGACCGGGCTATTCCAGTATTACAACCTTTTTTGCGCGCCATGCCGCAGTTTGGCATCTGGGATGATCACGACTATGGGCCGAATGATATCGGGAAGAATTATATCCTGAAAGAAACCAGTCGCGAGATCTGGAAAAAATACTGGTGCAATCCTTCTTATGGAGAAAATGGTCAGGGCACTTATACCATGACCACCTGGGGAGATGCTGATATCTTTTTAACCGATGATCGCTGGTGGCGCAGTGCAGACAGGATGAAAGATTCTGTAAATGGATTCCCTAACCCTGAAAAGGAATTACTGGGGCAGCAACAAATGGAATGGCTGAAAAATTCTTTGTTGTACAGTACTGCCACATTCAAAATTATTGTCCTCGGCAGCCAGGTGCTGAACCCGGTTTCTCCCTATGATAAATGGCATGATTTTCCGGCAGAGTATGAGGATTTTATGAATTTCCTGAAAGAATACAAAATCAATGGCGTGGTATTTCTTACCGGCGACCGGCATCACAGTGAGATCATTAAAGTAGACCGGCCAGGTACTTATTCTTTATATGATATTACCGTGTCACCCCTCACTTCGGGTACGCATAGTTTTGGAGGTCCTGAAAAAAACAACCCCTACCGGGTACTCGGCATTGATCAGTTACAGAACTATGGAAAGTTTTCTTTCAGCGGCCCCCGCAATGACCGCAAACTGACGGTGGATTATTTTGGTCTCAAAGGAGAAAAACTGGGCAGCTGGTCCGTTTCAGAAAAAGTTTTAAAAACACCATAATTTTCAGCACATGAAAAAAATCACCCTCCTCCTCCTGCTTTCCGCAAGTTTACTTGCCTGCAAGGATCAAAAAAAGGAAAAAGAAACAGCGCCACAAGAACCGGTGGAAACTGCAACTGCCGTTCCATTTGCGGAAGATTCTGCAGCCATCCGCAATGTGATCATGGATTTCTACAAGTGGTATACGGCGAATTATGAAAAGCTGATGGATTTTAAGTTATACGATGGCGTCAAAAAACCGGATATGCCTCCCTATCAGATTAAATGGGATGCAGTAGATAAATACCATGCTTATATCCGGGAAAAAGTACCACAATTGGGAGAAGCATTCCTGGCCAGACAGAAAAAGTTCTTCCAGGAATGTGATTCTGCATTCAAGGTAGACCTGGAAGGAGAATTGCCTTATGGATTTGATTATGACTGGTATACCAATAGCCAGGAGGATCCATCTTATTTATTGGAAGGACTGCAGGCATCCAACAACTGGGTGATTCAGGTGAAAAATGAGGAAGCCACGGTTGAAATCGGTGCTCCTGAAAACAAGAACTATGCATCGGGTTCCCTTTTAATATTTGTTGGATTGAAAAAAGAGAACGGTCAGTGGAAGATGGCACAAATCGGTAATGACTAAATCAGTGTATGACGATACAATTCGGATACGAAAAGCCTAAAGTATTACAGGCCCTCCGTTATCACTTTATCAGCCGCCCGGAAATCAGGATCATGCTGATCCTGGTGAATGTATTTGCCCTCTTATCCATCCTGCTATATGCTTTGAAAAAAGTGGGCCCCATGGCATTCCTGATCGGCTCTTTTTTATGGATCGTGCTGATGATCAGTTTCTGGTTCCTGCTCCCGGCCCTGGTGTACCGGAGAGCTGTAACTTTTAAACATTCCTTCAGTATGGATTTTGATGAAGCGGGGTTTACTTTAAGACATGACAGGGGACAAAAAAACTGGGGCTGGTCCGCCTTATCTCACTATGTGGAAAGCCCGCATTTTTTTCATTTGTATTACGATACCCGTTCCTTCTTCCTGGTACCCAAAAGCGGTTGCCGGGATTCGGATGAAGTGCATGAATTGCGGATGCTGATAAAAAGCAAGGTAAAAAAAGGATGAGGGTCAGAGATCTTTTTCCATGACATAGTGCGGGATGGTCACTTCGGTAAATTCTTCACCGGCGACCCGGTAGCCCATCTTTTCATAAAAACCAATTGCATTCTTCCGGGCATGCATGGAGAGGGTTTTATATCCGCGGTCCCGGGCGATATTTTCTGCAAAGCTCATCAAAGCCCGGCCAATCCCTTTGCCCTGTAAATCGTTTAGGACAGCCATTTGGCGAAGCCTGACCGTCTCCCGGTTTTCTTCCACCAGCATACAACAGCCCAGCATCTGCTCTTCTTCAAAAGCCCCGATCAGCATATTATCCCTTTCCGTTTCCAGTTCACCTGAGTCAAAACCCAAACCCAGGGGTCTGCGCAGAATCTCTTCCCGCAGTTTGATCATCTGCTGGTACTCTGGGGAACCATGGTCAATAATTTTCAGTGCCATAACCGGGGTATTCTGTTTCTGTAAGCCGTACTCGGGAGGAGTAGTATGGACAAATTACAAAGATCCGGCAATACTGCCAACGGTATCCGGGGATATTTTGAAAAGATCGGGTCCCCAAAAAAGGGCTTTAGGCTTTAGTTTTCAGCCAGTTGGCCTAAATATGGAAAAATGGACGATAAAGATGGTGATTAGATCAAAAAGTATATTTTTGCACCCTATAAACAAAACTTTAAGAACATGTCAGACATTTCATCAAGAGTTAAGAAAATCATCGTTGATAAACTGGGTGTAGATGAGGCCGAAGTTACCAACGAAGCATCTTTTACCAACGACCTGGGTGCCGATTCTCTGGACACAGTAGAACTGATTATGGAATTCGAAAAAGAATTCAATATCTCCATTCCGGATGAGCAGGCAGAGACCATCACCACAGTTGGCCAGGCTGTGTCTTATCTCGAAGAACACGCGAAGTAATTCCTGATTGTTCTGCACTGGCAGAACCTGCAGGAAAAGCACTCATAATATCTTACCGCCTTCTGACTGTTTGAACAGGGAAGGCGGTTTCTTTTCTGATGACGGTTTACAAAGGCAGATTGTATATTTGACGAACTATATGTAAAGTCTATGGAATTAAAAAGGGTAGTAGTAACAGGAATGGGGGCCATCACCCCGCTTGGAAATACCGTTGATGAATACTGGAATAACCTCATTGCCGGTGTTTCGGGAGCCGATATGATCACCCTTTTTGATGCGTCCAAATTCAGGACCAAATTTGCCTGTGAGGTCAAAGGGTTTGATGCCACACAATATCTCGACAGGAAAGAGGCCCGCAAGATTGACCGCTTTACCCAGTTTGCACTGGTAGTGAGCGATCAGGCCATGGCTGATGCCGGATTGAACAAAGACAATATCAACCCCGACAGGGTAGGAGTGGTTTTTGCCAGTGGTATCGGCGGACTGATTACTTTCCAGCATGAAGTCACTGATTTTGCCAGGGGTGACGGAACTCCCCGTTTCAACCCGTTCTTTATTCCCAAGATGATCCTGGATATTGCAGCCGGCCAAATCAGTATGCGGCACAATCTCCGCGGTCCCAATTTTGCCGTGGTCAGCGCCTGTGCCAGCAGTACCAATGCTATCATGGAAGCCTTTAACCTGATTAGACTGAACAAAGCCAGTGTGATCCTCACCGGAGGAAGCGAAGCCGTGATCAGTGAAGCCGGTGTGGGTGGATTTAATGCCATGAAGGCCATGAGTGAAAGAAATGATGACCCCAAAACAGCCAGCCGCCCCTACGATAAAGACCGGGACGGATTTGTAATGGGAGAAGCCGCCGGGATGCTGGTACTGGAAGAACTGGAACATGCCAAAGCAAGAGGAGCAAAAATCTACTGCGAAATCGCCGGAGGCGGTGCCACGGCAGATGCCCATCATATCACCGCCCCACACCCCGAAGGACTCGGTGCCAGAAACGTAATGCTGGTAGCACTTGAGGATGCGGGTATGAATGCAGACGAAATCGATTATATCAATACACATGGTACGTCTACCCCCATTGGTGATGGGGCCGAAG
>Ga0209174_10000298_pt1 | contig 38228 bp, 40 predicted proteins | sample JI91814BDNA_FD_187505 | JGI IMG/M metagenome (GOLD analysis project Ga0209174, IMG submission 187505) | Wastewater effluent complex algal communities from Wisconsin, to seasonally profile nutrient transformation and Carbon sequestration -... | ecosystem: Engineered > WWTP > Effluent > Algae...
ACGTTGCCTAGCTGTTTAGCTAATTCTAAAACACCTAGCTTTGGTTTAATAATTTTTTGTGCTACATTGTTCATAATGACAATCCTCTTATCTTTAAGCTTTAACCATTTGAAGTGCGACATACCTCACTATAGTTAAAACACTTGAAAATTCCAGGATTGTCAGATCTTATCTAAACTTCTACATATAAATTACGTGAATACTACCAATTCCCCATTTAATTTCCCCGAATTCTAGGTAATTAAATTGATTATATACCGTAGCTAGTATTGTTAATCATCAATTGACGTTATAGTAAGTTCATGAATCAAACCTGGGTATTCTGGCGTTAGGAAAAATTTAACTTTTTGTTTTGATTTCTCACCTTCTAGAATAAAATAACCGCGTAGTTGATTCTCTGGAGTGATCTCGCTCACACGCACAGATTTTCCTAACTTATCAAACAAATATCCATACTGTTGCCGCAATTGCTCCAAATCATTGTCTAAAAAAAAGTTTGCTGCAAAGATTTTACTTTTTTCAGCATCTTTCCAGTCTGGCAATAGTTTAAGTAATGCTTGTTGGCGTTGATGCAACAAATCTGATGGCGGTAAGGATCTAGGTTGCAATTTTGCTTCCTTCACCAAGGTGTTTAATGCTTGCATATTATAATCAAAGCGTGGGGCATTTTTAATATTACCCATGACAATTACTGCAACACCATAGTCAGGCAGCATGTTCCAATGTGCATGGTATCCTGGTAAGCTTCCTGGATGTAGAACATATGCTTTGGACTGTGTATCTTGAATTCTATATAAGCCGTAACCGTACATTTTCGTATATCCTAAATTTGTACCATCTAATAGCTTATAATTAGCATTTAATTCGGCAAACACATGTGGTTGATGCATAGAACGTAGAGTTGCTCTTGATACTGGGGAGTCGTTGTCTTCAGAATTTCGCGGAGGCCACGCATCTTGATGTAATGCTACATACTTACTGAAATCTTTTATTGAAACATACATCCCACCCATTGAGCCATGCACTCCGTTATGCAGCATTGGCTCTGCTATCCAGTGGTCGTTATTCCAACGATATGCATGTGCTAAATTTTGTGCTGGCACATCTGCAAAGTCCCATGCGGCACTAGTCATGGATAAAGGCTTCCATATATTTTGTGCAATATATTCTTGATACGGCATATCGGAAACTTTAGAAACTATATATCCTAGTATGGTGTAACTTAAACTTGAATATTCAAATTCGACTCCAGTTGCGTTAGAGAAATACATACCTTCTTTGACCATATCCAAAAACTCTTCAGTACTATCGCTGAGTTTACGATCGCTCCATGGATCTTCTTGTGGCAGACCAGAAGAATGAGTTAATAGGTCTCTAATGGTAATTGTTGGCGAATCATTGGTTAATCTTTGCCCCTGCATTGCAGGTAGATACATGCTTACGGGATCATCTAGCTTTAATTTACCAGCGTCACGTAATTTTAGAATGGACATAGCTGTAAAACTTTTTGTCAGGGATGCAATGCAGAATGCTGTATTTTGCGTCACTGGTGTTTTATGTTCCACATCAGTGTAACCATCACATTTTGTATGTATTAAATTTCCATCTACAACAACGGCATAACAGTAACCGGGAATATTATTTTCTTGAGCATAAGTCGTATATAATTTATCTAGTGCTGGCAGAGCTTGTTTTATTTTTGCCAAACGATTTGGATCGTTAAATTCTGGTTTTGAGTATTTTTATTGAAGTGTGGCAGACGCAATTAACGGTACAAATAGCGCTGCAAAGAAAATTCTATTGAATTGTATCTTTGACATTACAACATTCTCTTTATCTATCTTACCCTGTAGTGCTGCTGTACATAGCTCTAACAAATCATACTTTAAACGTAATAATAATGCTATTGATTCAGGATCACCGGGACGACAGTTGTACTCCAGAACTTGTGGGCCATCTTTGGTTATTATTAAGCTTATGTAAACGAACCCTACATATGGGATATTATCTTTTACAAATCCACGTATTGTAGGTTCTACTTACAGTGCTCATAATTATTTAGTTATGTGAGAAAGTGGCGGCTATGATTGCAAATCATTCATATTATGTCAACTTATTAACTTTTGTAAGATCATCATAGATTGTGAAAGACTACTGGAAAATATGTTGTTTGAATACCTTCGTTCTGAGAAAGAGTAGCTTGTTTTATTTTTAGAACAATAACATTGTGTTCTGCATCTCACAAAACTAGAATATACGCATCATGATACATAAATCATACCAAGGCCTATTCAAGGAATAACGATGATCTTTAAAGACGATTGGGAAAAAGCCACAGGCATCCATTCACTTACAGAAAATACTGTGGCTAATATGGTTGCTCTAGCATATCCAGAAAAAAGGCTTATATTACAGGAGTTGATTGCCGATGGCTGCGCAAACCTAAATATTAAGGTTCAGCTGGAAGGGGAAAAGAAACCACTTCTGTTAAGGATCTACTTACGGGATAAAGATGCTGCTATGCGTGAGCAAAGTCTAGCCTCTATTCTATTGCCAAGCGTACCAGCACCACTGGTGTTACAAGTAGGTGATTATGAAAATTACCGTTTTGCTATTACTGAATTTGTCCCTGGCATTACTCTGCGTGATCTTTTGCTCTCGGATGAATTGCATGATGTGGGTGCAATAATGTTTGATGTTGGAGCAATGCTTGCCAAAATTGGAGCACATGTATTTCCTGTATCTGGGTTTTTTGATGAAAATTTAAGAATTAGAAAAGAATTATCGCAACAGTATTATCTGCAATATGCCAAAGAACTTTTACATAAAAAAATTGTTACGGAGCTACTTGGTTATACGGCTGTAGCAAATATCAATCTTTTGTTTGATAAGTACGCACATTTGTTTCCCACAGAACAAGAAAGACACTTAGTACATGCAGACTTTGATCCTGCCAATATTTTAATCATCAAAATTGGCAATGACTGGCAAATTAGCGGTATTTTAGACTGGGAGTTTGCTTTTTCTGGATCTATCTTGTGTGATGTAGCGAATATGTTGCGTTATGCGCATGAAATGCCAGCTATATATGAAGAAGAGTTTTTACATGGGTTAACTCATAGTGGGGGTGTTTTGCCAGATTATTGGAGGGAAACAATTGATCTTCTGAATTTATTTTCTCTACTCGATTGTTTGGCTAGAAGTGATCATAATTTGCGTCCACAGCAATGTGCAGATATTTGTGCATTAATTGTGTTTATTGAGGAAAGACTAAAATATGCATAAAGTTTCAAAATCAACACCATGTCCAGCGGATGAACTTGAAAAATTATTACATGAAAGAACTAACGTAGAAAGAACATTTCAGATTGATACTTATACATTTGATATCGTAAAGGCTTATCGTGAAGACTTTTTGGAATAGAATTATTCGTGATTATACAAATGGTGATTATATCGAATCTATAGAGAATAAATCTGATCCAGGCCCACACGATATGAATGTTCTTAGATTTAAGAGCTAGGAGTTATGTTGAAGACCTTGAATACTAAAAATTCAATACAAGCTAAGCGAATAATGATATTCGGTCGACCAGGCAGTGGCAAATCCACATTTGCGCATGAATTGCATAATATTACCAAAATACCTCTATTCCATCTGGATAAGTACTTTTACACGTCGAATTGGATGCAAAGAGATTACGCGGAGTTCATGAAAATGCAACAGGAAATTGTAAATAATGATACTTGGATAGTAGATGGTAATTGCACGAAATCTTTTGAGACTCGCTATAGCCGTGCTGATTTATGTTTATATTTTAACTATCCTATGATTGTGTGTTTATGGCGAGTGTGTAAACGCCTATTGCAAAACCGTGATCATATAGATGATAGGGCGGAGGATTGTCCAGAAATAGTGCGTTGGCAGTTGATCAAATATATGTGGACCTTTGAAGATCGTGTTAAAGATAAAATAGCTGCGTTGCAGGCAAAATACCATCATGTGCAATTTATTGAAGTAAACAATAACGCACAAGCGAAGAGTATTCTACAGTCCATAGAAGCGTAAAGGGGGGGGGTAAGATGAAGCTAATTTTGCTGGATTGCGATGGAGTGTTGGTTGATAGTGAAATATTGGTAACTAGCAAATTCATACAATATGTTGCTCTGATTCCTTATGCATAGTCTGATAAAACCTTGTCCCAATCTTCACGAGTAAGCGCATATTTATAATGATCACGCCATGCACCATTTATATACAGATAATTTTTACTCATACCCTCAGGTCTGAACCCAAAGCTTGTAAAAAGTTTTTTGCTTCGTTCATTTTCGCATATTATGTTTGCTTCAATTCTATGCAGTTTTAACTCGAAAAACGCATAACCTACAGTGTGCAAAAGCGCCTCACGCATATAACCCTGTTTGTGATAGGCAATATTTGCGTAGCACCCTAATATTGTATTTTGAAAGTTGTGGTAGAATATTTGACTTAGATTAAATATACCAATTATTTTGCTGTCTCCCTTTGAGCGTACCGCAAGAGATATAAAATTATCCTTTAGTGTTCTACTGAATAACTCTTTGAATTCGGCCGGGTTAATTGGCGGGAAAGTCCATGGATTATGTATAGGTTTACTATTAGTGGTCATTTCCAAAAAGTTTTGCTCATCGTCCAAAGATAGTTTGGATAACTCAATGCGAGGGGCTAATTTTGCGATTGTTTTTTTAATTGCTAAATACTCATTATCCATTATAACTTCTCGTTGTTGTGATCACTAAGAACCGCATCAATCGTGCGCCAGGATTCTTCCGCTCTAATTGGGTTTATTCCCGGCAGTGGTGCGCATATGATCAACGCTTTCCATAATGCCCAGCCACGCCCTCGAGCCCAGGTATCTTTGTCCAATCGAAGAGCAGCGCGGAAAGCATCACGACTTTCTCCTTTGAAGAATGTCCAAGCCATAACTAGATCGCATGCAGGATCCCCAATCCCCAGTACTCCAAAATCAATTACGGCATTCAGGTCGCCATTTACAACCAGAAGATTATCAAACGCTACATCGCCGTGTACCCAAACTGGAGCCCTCTGCCATGTCGAAGCTAGTGCTGCATTCCATACTTCTGTCACAGCATTTGCATCAATCTTATCACCAAGGATCTCGATGGATTTCCTAGTATCGGCATCATAAGTTGCTAGCGGCCCGCCACGATAAAAATTATGTGATCCTGCTAATGGCCCACCGGTGGCATCGATTCGCTGCAGTGCAGATAGAAATGTTCCCAACTGTGTTGCGAATTGCGGTAAATTATTAATACGATCTATAGTTGCGATATCACCTTCCAGCAATCTATAGACTGACCAATGCCATGGATAACCAAATTCCGGATTTCCCATAGCCAATGGGGTCGGTATGGCATATGGAAGGTGTGGTGCTAATTTAGGTAGCCATTGATGCTCTTTTTCTACTTGTAGTTCATAACATGCTGCTGAAGGCATACGGATAAGCATTTCTTCGCCTAGATGGAAGGTTCTATTGTCCCAGCCAGATGTTTCAATTTGGTGTATGGGTAAGTCATGCCAATGTGGAAATTGTGAAGCGATTAGCTTATCTGCTAACTCAACGTTGATTACTATATGTTCTTTGTCATTCATTTGCTAGATTATATTTGTTACCCTATTTTCATGAACAATTATACCTGATTTGGATTTAGAAAAATAATGATAGCTAACCATTTAAATAACTATTTTGATGATCTGGAAGACAAAGCAATCTTTGCGAGTGTTCTTGGTACAAATGATGCGCAGGCAGTAGAGCAAGAGATTTCTCTCTTAGTTAAAAAGCATTTTAACCAAGATATAAAAGCAATCCTTTTTCTTATAGGTAGCATTGGAGTGGTATTTGGTTTTGAACTTTATGATGGCCGTAAGATTGTTTTAAAAATATTTAGTCAGAAAATTTCTAAACAATATTTGGATGACATGGATCATGTTTTACGGGTTTTACAATCTGAGCAATTTCCTGCTCCACATGCATTAAGTGAAATTTTTAAATTCTTTAGCACTTATGCGTGTTTCTACGATTATATTGAAGGTGTACATCCGGATGCACATAGATCAGAAATTCGTTTGGAATTGGTAAAATATCTAGCAAAATTTGTGAGTTTGGTAGAAAAACACAATTTACAACCCATGTTTAACTTTGTACAGCAAAATGCAACGGACAGTTTTTGGGCTGAACCGCATAACGTATTATTTGATTTTAAAAATACTCAAGCAGGATCAGAATGGATAGAAGATAAAGCGCGGAAAGCCAGAGAGATTTTAAAACAGCAAACTGCGCCAAACATATTAGCTCATATCGATTGGCGTGTGGAAAATGCTTATTTTTTAAACGATAAGCTTGTTGCTGTATTTGATTGGGATTCTTTAGGTAGCATGTCAGAATTAGAGCTAGTTGGAAGAGTTGCTGCGCAATTTGCCAGTAATTTCGGTGTGCCAAATTATAAATCTATATCGACTCCAGAAGAGGGGCGTGCATTTGTAGCAGAATATGAGTTGGCTATAAATAAAAAATTTAATGAAAAGGAACTTGCCATAATTTCTGCTGCTGCTGACGATCATATTGCATATATTGCACGCTTAGAACATTCTTTGGATATGCATAAACCAGGGCAATTTCAGTTGTTGTTACGAGAGTGTGGAGATAAAAGCTTTTTATTGGCTTAAAAGAAAGGAAAATAATTATGTTGTTTAAAAATTTCTTATATAAAATCTATAATCATACGCGTAGACAAATACAAAAAAGATTAGGTTTTGCAACATTAGGTGTTAGAGCAATTGTAATTAATCAATTTGATGAAGTTCTGCTAGTAAGGCACTCCTATGAATCTGGTTGGTTTTTACCTGGTGGGGGTGTTGATCGCAATGAACCTATTTATACTGCTGTTAAACGTGAACTGGTTGAGGAGGTAGGCATTCAAGTTATTGAGGAGCCAAAACTATTTTCAGTTTATGTGAACAAAATGCTTGGAGCTGCAGATTATCCATTTGTGTTTATTGTTAATAAATTTACGCAGATCGATTATGATAGCCCAGAAATCTCTGAAGTAGCATGGTTTAAAAGCCACCAGCTTCCTGACAAAATTTCTCCTGGTAGTAAGCGTAGATTGCACGAATATTTTAATAAGGTCTCACCATCAGAGAAATGGTAGTGCTGCTTTAATCATCTAGTTCTGGAATTTGGTGTTTGCTTAGAACTATTTTTTAATGCTTCATTAATTTTTAACATAGTTTTGGTAGACACGCGAGTACTGCTTTCAAGTTTACTAATGTAAGCTTGCTATACATCTAATAAATCAGACAACTCTTTTTGAGTTACTCCAGCATCAATTCTGGCTAGTGCCACAGGGTTTTTAACATAATCTTCAAGCACAAAAGGCACATACTCGTCTTCATCTATTTCGTCATGCGCGAGATACTCATCAATTTGTGGTTTTAGACTTTTATAGCATTTAAGTGGCAGTAGTACGAATTCCTGACCATCTAATGTTTTTATAGTTTGAATGTTCATTTGTATACGTCACCTCTTGCGCCAATCTTTTCTACTGAAATAATCCGCAGACAATCGTCCTATCATAAATAACTCGCCAGGATCCAACACGTAATCTGTATTCATTACGCCCAGATAATTTTTTGGTGTTGAGCCTAGAGTCATCCGGGTTTAATGCCAAAAACTTATTGACATAGAGGACGCAGTAAAGCTGGGCTCTTGCTAGCAGTGACATAAATAGACTATACTCCATAAATGGCGGATATATTCGGAGCGTGGTCTACAAATGAAGTTTATTAAAAGATTGTTGCAATTGCCCCTATCCAGAAGTTTCTTCCTATTTGGTGCCAGAAATACGGGTAAAAGTACCTTATTGAAGCATACCTTTGAATCTAAAAATACCCTCTGGATAGACTTATTAGATCCAAGCTTTGAGGAGCGATATTCAAGAGATCCTGCGAGCTTTAAGCAAGAAGTCTTGGCACTAGACCAAAATGTTAAATATATAGTTATTGATGAGATTCAAAAGTTACCAAAGCTTTTAGATCTAGTTCATCAGTTAATAGAAGACACTGATAAAATTTTTATAATGACTGGCTCAAGTGCACGTAAACTAAAACATGGAGGTGCTAATTTATTAGCCGGAAGAGCATTTGTATATAATTTGTTTTCTTTTACATCAATAGAGTTAGGTAAAGATTTTGATCTTAATTCTGCGTTACATTGGGGTACATTGCCAGCCGTTGTATATAAAATGCAAGATGATTCTGAAAAAACAAGTTTTCTGCAGGCGTATGCACAAACATATTTAAAAGAAGAAATTTGGTTGGAGCAATTTATCCGTAAGATTGACCCATTTAGGAAGTTTCTTGAGGTTTCAGCTCAGTGCAATGGCCAGATCTTAAATCTTTCCAATATTGCTAATGATGTAGGGGTAGATGATAAGACCATTAAACAATATTTTTCTATCTTAGAAGACACATTGATGGGATTTATGTTAGAGGCATATAACGGTTCATTTAGAAAACGTTTACATTCAAAACCTAAATTTTACTTTTTTGATACAGGAGTATGTAGAGCTTTAAGCAGGATGCTTTCTGTACCAATTGAGAAATCCACAAGTTATTATGGTGATGTTTTTGAGCATTTCATAATTTTAGAATGTATTCGTTTGGCTAGTTATTATTTCCCTGAATATAGGTTTTCTTACATTAAGACTAAGGATGATGTTGAAGTTGACTTAGTTGTTGATCGGCCAGGTGAAAAATTGCTATGTATTGAAATTAAGAGTACCGATAATGTCCGTGAAGATAAATTGTCTTCATTTGCTAATCTTGTCAAAGATATACCTAACTCTGAAGCTATATGTATATCTCAAGAGCCTCGCGCTAAGAAAACAGGAGATATTATTGTTTTACCGTGGCAAATCGCATTAAATAGATATTTTTTAAAATAGATGAAAAAAATAATGGATGTTGAGTTACAATTTAAATACTTATTTAAGCCTGCATGGTGGCTACGTAATCCGCACTTACAAACATTATGGCCCACATTATTCCGTAGAAAGCAGAAGATAGGCATACATCCGGAGCGTTTAGAACTAGATGATGGTGATTTTCTAGATTTATCTTGGGTTGGAAAAGGTGATGGCCCAATAGTACTAGTGTTGCATGGTTTAAATGGCAATGTTGATTCATCATATGCAAATGCTATTTTACATACCATACAGCTCATGCGGTGGCGTGGTGTATTAATGCATTTTCGTGGCTGTAGTGGCGTACCTAATAGATTAGCTCGAAATTACCATGGTGGAGAAACTGAAGATTTGTTAACTGTAATACAGATTATACGCAGGCGCGAGCCAACAACACCTATTTATCTTATAGGCTATTCTTTAGGTGGGAATGTATTATTAAAAGCGTTAGGTGAAGGTAAAATTAAAGATTACATCAAAGCAGCTATTGCAGTATCTGTACCTTTTGAGTTAAATAAAACAGCAGATTATATGAGGTACGGCTTTAAGCGCATATACCAAAAGCATTTAGTGCGAGGGATGATTAAATCTATAAGAAAAAAAATTAAACAGGTCTTAACATCAATTGATATACAAAATTTGGACAAATGCTCAACATTTTGGGAATTTGATGATGCTATAACAGCTCCACTACATGGTTTCAAGAATGCTACCGAATATTATTCGCAATCTAGTTGTAGACAATATTTAAAACAAATTCAAACGCCGACCTTAATTTTACATGCAAAAGATGATCCATTTACGCCGGTTGATGCTTTGCCACAAACTTTTGAACTTTCAAATTATGTGCAATTTGAATTATCTGTAAATGGAGGCCATGTTGGCTTTATTACAGGCAAAATTCCATTGCGTCCCATTTATTGGCTAGAGAATAGAATTATGGATTACTTAAAGATGTGCCATACACATAATATATTAAGTTAAGCGTTCGTGAACAATTTATAAAAGTATATCATAGGCCAGGCGTTGGCTCCTAGGTTGGGACGAATTTCAAACTTTTCGGGTTGAGATCGCTGAGTCAATAAAATCTACGCCACTATTCTTGGATGTATAAAAACTCGGCAATCGGTGGCTGCATAATTAGTTGTATACCTTGGTAATTCCTTCATTATGGTAGCAAAAACAGGGATGGTTCCTGATTTCACTTTTGTAAACTTGCATGTTATCATCTGCTGATATATTATGTTGTAAGGATATATAACGTGAGCAGCGTTGATTTTACCCTTGAGTTGTTATTAGAGCTGGATGGGGACATTTATTATTATCCTAGTGGTCATTGGCATAAAATAGAAATTAGAAGGGTTTCAATAGATAGAAATTTTCCTCAAGGCATTAAATATTATTTAACTCTACATAGAGCAAGTGGTGAAAGAATATTGGGTTATGATAACGCACATTTAGTTCCTGGAGATAGATATGATTCACCATTTGATCATATACACAAACGCACCAGAATTAAAAATTATAACTATCAAAATGCAGAGCAGTTATTAAATGATTTTTTTATAGATGTAAAGTTTATGTTAGAGCTAGAAAGAGAGTACGCACATGAAATCTAAGACGCTGAATATAGGTATAGCCTCATTTGAAAAATACAAAGCAAGAACTCTAGCGATTGCAAGAGGGGAATATAAGCCAAGCAAGGATGATCCAAAAATCTGGTTTTCTTCTATTGAGTCATTAGCACAAGTATTATCAACAAAAAATCAAATGTTGTTAGAATTAATCGCTACTGCTAAACCTTCAAGTATTACAGAATTAGCAGAATTGTCTGGTCGTGAAAAAAGCAATCTCTCACGAACGTTAAAAACCATGGCACAATATGGTTTTGTTGAGCTGAAACCTGGAGAAGGTAGAGAGTTGATCCCGATTGCTCCGTATGGACATTTTAAGATGGAATGTGATGTTTTTAGTGGTTAAGTTATGGAAAATAGATCTGTTCTAGTTTGTCATTACACGAGTTTTGAAACATTTAAAAGTATTATTCAAACAAAAAAATTATTCTTGTCTGATTATAGAGATATGAATGATGCGAAGGAATTTATACATGCTAGAGACGTTGTAAGGGGGTTGTTTAGTGAAAAATTTGATTCTGTAGCTAAAAAATGTTTTGAAGCTATGAATTTAAGTATTACAAGTTTTGAGTTAAATATGTATTTTGAAAAAATGCTTTGTTTTATTTTCAATCCAGATCTAGTGCCTATGTATTTATTTTGCTCAAGTCTTCATAAAAAAGATGATAATGATGGTTTATTGTCAATGTGGCGTGCTTATGGCAAAGCAAATGAAGGAATAGGTATTGTTTTGAATTTGCCTCTAGACCCCTCTACTTGAAATGCAGAGGTGAAATATAAAAAAAATTGGAACAAGATGATTGTTATGAATTAGAACAGGATAACGTAGATGCATTCATTACGAAAGTGCTAACAGGCGAAAGAAGTGATTCGCTACAATCATACCATGATGTGATTGGTTTATTATTAGATATAGCTTTTAAATATAAGCATCCTGGTTTCAAAGATGAACTAGAGTATAGAGTTGATTATATTGGAGATGATGTAAGAATAAAAGAGAAAAATAAAAAAGAGATAAGATATATAGAGAGAGATTTTGATTTATCTTGGATTGAAAAAGTTATTATTGGTCCTTCAAATGAACAAACTGAGTTGCATCGTAAAACCCAAATTGTTTTAGAAATAAAAAAATTAAAAATCCCTTATTAAGTCAATATATTGCAGAATCCTACTTAACCCAAAATATTACCCAATATTCATAAACCTTGGCTTGGGTTAGAAATCGGTGAATTTTTTAAGTAGTAAGCTTCCGGTGATTTACATATTTCAATAAAATTTTTGCTCTGTTAAAAATTAATTTTAAATTTGACGGAGCAAAAGCATGCAAGAGTTATCTACAGCCGGCCATATTGAACTAGCAGCTAAACGAGCTGCTTGGTTTAAAATCATTGAAGATTACAACACCAGCGGCGAAAGCCAAACAAATTACTGTAAGAAGCGCAGTATAAAAATTGATCATTTTGCCTACTACTTAGGACGATGGCGCAAAGCTAATTCGGCAAATACGCCAGCGGTGTCATTTATGGAAATGCAGGTAATCAATACTGCACCACAAGATAAATGGATATTGCATGTTGCAAACGGTATTAGTTTAGAGGTACCGCAAACTGTATTAATGCCGCAACTTAAGGTGGCATCTATGCCAGCGCAACCCATACGTAAAGGAATACCAGGCCCCGGGTTATTAGCTGAAGTTGCAATTAATAAATACCAAGACTCGCTACCGATATATAGACAAACGCAGAGATTTGAGCGACATGGGATTGATATAGCAGAATCAACTTTAGGAGATTGGATGTCTCAGAGCGCGCAATTATTGTCGCGTTTAGTCGACTTAATGCATACAGATATGTTGCGCGAGTCGCATTTATATGGTGATGACACACCTGTGCCAGTGTTGGCTGTAGAAAAAAATAAAAAAAGTCGTTTGTGGTGTTATGTATCTGATCATAACAATACCCTTCCATGCACTATATATGATTATTCATCAACACGAGCCCAGACTGTACCCCATAAATTTTTAGCTGGATTTAAGTGATATCTGCAAGCTGATGCATACCATGGTTACAATCGAGTACCTGTCTGATATCCTTGCTAAAATACCCAATACTGCGGATGCAGATCTGTTTCGATTATTGCCATATCACTATGCAAATTGATTAACAAGATGGGATTGCCGGTTGCTTACCTTACTTCAGAGTTCGCTTTTAAAGGTGATCTTCAAGTAAGCATAGTTTCTCCAGAGGACTAAATACGAATAATCTTAGTAGGTACACTTCCAGATAGTGACGTTTATATTAATGATGACAAATACGATGGAGCAACTGATAAAGATGGCTTTATTGACTTTACAATTTACTTTGAGCCAGGCGAACTCAAAATAGAATTAAAACAAAATGGTTTTCTCAGTAAATTGATAATTATAGAGCATTAACCTCGTTTTTTATAAAGAATGTACAACAAAACCCAAGATCTTCTGGTGACTTGGCACTTTTCTTTGATTTATGTGGATCGCTAGATCCCTTCTGCTTACTGTTAATTGCTGTGTAACCAAAGGAAACTGTAACTAGATTATTAAATTGATAAATAGAAATCAACTAATGAAGTACCTGCTTTTAGCTATGAATATTATATAAAAATAAAGCACTATTTATTTCTTCAGTACTGAAAATAGGCTATCAACATAATTATTAACTAAACTAACACAATATGGTTATTAAACGAGGTATGAACATGAGTGATGGTATGCCTTCTAGTATTAACAAAAGCATGTTTCATCAGTTAATGGTAATAATAGTTCCAGGTGCCCTTGTTGTTATTCCTTTTTGCATGGCAATTTATTTATTATCTAGTGACATCGGATTTAGACAATTAGCTTGTGACTTAGAAGGAAAACATGTTGCGTTCTATTCCATTATTGCATTAATTATTTTATTGGTTGGAATGATCTTAGAAAATATAGGATCATGGATTGAAGATAAATTGTTAGATAAATCTAATAAAGTAAAAATTTCTGCCTGGAATTTTTATCTTTTTAGTGATTGCGGTGGTGATAAAATTAAGGTTTTTCATAAATATGTAGATTCAATAGCCTTTAGATATAAATTTGAACTTTCGCTAATTCCAGCATTATTTTTTTTATTTTTAGAATGGCTATGGATATTATACCTTGAATGTAATTATTTTAATTGTTTCTCTATAGCAATTATTACGTTATTTATTCTTATTGCATTATGGTTTACATGGGCGCAAGCAAAAACTAGTTGTAGATATTTAAATAAGCTAAGATGTGCCTTTATGGCGGTTAATATTGACTCTCATAAAGTGGTGTGTCAAAAATGTAAAAAAATTATTAATAATAGATGTAAATCTTGTGGACGAATAAAGGGAAAGAAGAGAAAGAAATAGTTACTGTTGACCTGGAATGATGTTGGCTCCCCGGAACGGACTCGAACCGCTGACCCAGTGGTTAACAGCCACTTGCTCTACCGACTGAGCTACCGGGGAATTGATGGTCTGCAAATCATACTCAAGCGCTAGCGTGTGGTCAAGTGTAATTTGACAGCCAAGCGTATTTAGTTGATTTTATAGCCAAAGTATAGTTTTTGCTTGTCTTTTTAGTTTGTTGACTATTTAATTTGTTGTGCATTTAGTTAGGCGGAGCTTAGCATCTATTTTTATCTCTACGGAGATTTTTGCTTATAAGAAAAAATTTATCACACATATCTATTCTCCGTAATTAAATAATCACATCATATGTTGTTAACACAAAGCATTTTATGCTGATTTAAATCGTACATTTTTAAAAATGGTTGCTCTGTTATCATGCACAAATTTTTATCTGTTTATGGTAACGACGATTGTTGCAAGTTGATGCGTTAAGGTAGATTAGTGATTACACCGTGGTCATGTTTCATAACAACACTATCTCTGATAAACTAAGTTAGACAAAAAATAGCAATAAATGTTTTTTTGAGTTATAGTAAAAACCGTTTAACACTAAGTGGAGAGAAAATGGATAAGCAAAGTTTAACTGCCGAAGCAAAAAAAGAAGGTTTAGCAATTATGAAGGGCATAAAAAAAATGGCTAAAGCAGCAAAGAAAAGCGCTGTGAAAAAAGTTAAGAAAGCCAAAAAAGCTCTGAAAAAAGCAGTGAAAAAAAGCGCTACTAAAAAAACAACCAAGAAAACTGCTGTGAAGAAAAAAGGCGCTAGCAAGAAAAAAGCTACTAAAAAAACCGTAGCTAAAAAATCGGCCAAAAAGAAAACTGCTGTGAAGAAGACCGCTGCTAAGAAGCCAGCGAAAAGAAAAACTGCAAAAAGCAAAGCTGCTAAATAGTATTGCTTAGTAACTAGGTCTAGTGCCGTATGGCTTTAGACCTAGTGCAGTGGCAAAACCAATCACCCTTAATTAATTTTTTCCACCAAAGTCTTTAATCTCTTGATCGCTTCCTCTAGTTGCTGTGGACTGGCAGCAATCGATGCACGTAGATAACCAGGTGCGCCAAAAGCCGAACCAGGTACCAAAGCCAACCCAATAGTATTAATCAAATATTCAGCAAGTTCGGTGTCATTGGTAACATTGGCTAGATTAAGACGCTTGATTAAACCGGTTATTTTAAATAAAACATAGAAAGCGCCATCGGCTTCAATGCATTCAATACCAGGCAACGCGGTAAGCGCTTTGACCATGTAATCGTGTCTGGCTTTAAAAGCGATGTTCATATCTTTGATAAAGCTTTGATCGCCACTTAAAGCTGCTGTAGCGGCTTTTTGCGAGATGGAGCAGGGGTTAGTAGTACTTTGTCCTTGTATCTTGTACATGGCTTTAATTACGCTAGTAGGGCCAGCAGTATAGCCGATGCGCCAACCGGTCATAGCATAAGCTTTGGAGACGCCATTTATAATCAAAGTGCGATCATATAATGCTGGGCAGGCATTAAGGATATTGCTGAAGGGGAAATCTGCCCAAAATGTATGTTCGTAGATATCGTCAGACAAAATTACAATTTGTGGGTGCTGCAATAAAACCTCGCCTAATGCTGTTAGCTCTGCTTTAGTATACGCAACCCCTGATGGGTTAGATGGGCTATTAAGGATCACCATGCGTGTTTTATCCGTTATAGCTGCAGCTAGTTGGTCGGGAGTGATTTTAAAGCGTTGCTGTATATCGGCAGTTACAAATACCGGTTTGGCACCTGCGAGCATGGCCATATCTGGATAGGACACCCAAAATGGCGCTGGAATAATGACTTCATCGCCTGGATTTAATAGCGCTTGCATTGCATTGTAGATGCTATGTTTGGCGCCACAAGAAACTAAAATTTGTTCTGGTTTATAGATTAGATTATTATCACGACTTAATTTGTTGATAATTGCTTCTTTTAGTTCTGGGATCCCATCTACTTGTGTATAATGGGTAAAATTTGCATCGATAGCTTGCTTGGCGGCTTCTTTGGCAAATTCTGGTGTTGGAAAATCCGGCTCACCAGCTCCGAGCGAGACAATGTCGTGGCCATTTTTTTGTAGTTCGGCTGCTTTAGCAGCAACAGCCAAAGTTGGCGAAGGTTTTATACTTTTAACCCTATCAGATAGTTGAATGTCCAAGGTTTTATCCTATGCGTAATAAAAAATTTGCTATAGCTGGAGACTTTAAACCAGCTGGTGATCAACCGCAAGCTATTGCGGGTCTAATGTCTGGTTTACAGGATGGGCTGATGCATCAGGTCCTATTGGGAGTTACTGGCTCTGGTAAAACTTTTACCATTGCGAATTTGATTGAGCAAACGCAGCGACCGACTTTGATCTTGGCGCCGAATAAGACCTTAGCGGCGCAATTATATGGAGAAATGAAGAGTTTTTTTCCGCATAATTCTGTGGAATATTTTGTTTCTTACTATGACTATTATCAACCAGAAGCATACGTGCCGGCATCAGACACTTATATTGAGAAAGATTCTTCTATTAATGAGCATATAGAGCGGATGCGCTTATCTGCAACTAAGGCCTTATTGGAGCGACCGGATACAATAATTGTCGCCACGGTTTCGGCAATTTATGGCTTGGGTGATCCAAAGCAGTACTTGTCGATGGTGTTGCATTTAGATAAAGGCGAGATAATTGAGCAAAGAAAAATTTTGCGCCGTTTGGCAGAATTGCAATATACACGTAATGACATAGATTTTAGACGTGGCACATATCGTGTGCGTGGTGATGTGATTGATGTTTTCCCCGCTGACTCGGAAATTGAGGGGGTGCGGATAGAGTTATTGGGTGATGAAATTGAACAAATTAGCATCTTCGATCCTTTAACAGGGAGCATCATTGACAAGATGCCACGTGTGACTATTTATCCTAAAACGCACTACGTAACACCACGGCAAACCATCTTGGATGCTATCGAGCACATTAAGGATGAGTTAAAACAACAAAAAACTTTTTTTAACGAACAAAATAAATTAATCGAAGCACAAAGAATTGAGCAGAGGACCATTTTTGATTTAGAAATGATGCAAGAGTTGGGCTATTGTTCTGGTATAGAAAACTATTCACGTTATTTATCTGGTCGTAGTGCTGGTGAACCGCCACCGACATTGGTGGATTATTTACCGCGTAACGCCATGGTAGTCATAGATGAGTCGCATGTGACGGTGCCGCAATTGGGAGCGATGTATGAAGGTGATCGTTCGCGTAAAGAAAATCTGGTCAACTATGGATTTAGATTACCTTCTGCTTTGGATAATCGGCCGTTGAAGTTTGCCGAGTTTGTGAAGTTACAGCCACAGACTATTTATGTATCGGCAACCCCGGGTAAATATGAGACAGCACACGCTGATAATGTTGTAGAGCAAGTAATTAGGCCTACTGGTTTAGTTGATCCAGAATTAGAAATCCGCCCAGTAAATACGCAAGTAGATGACGTACTATCTGAGATTAATCAACGCGTAAAAAACAATGAACGAGTGTTAATTACTACCTTAACCAAACGTATGGCCGAGGATTTAACCAGTTATTTGCAGGAGCATCAGGTACGAGTACGCTATCTGCATTCTGATGTGGATACAGTAGAAAGGGTAGAGATAATCCGTGATTTGCGCTTAGGTGAATTTGATGTGCTGGTAGGGATTAACCTGTTGCGTGAAGGTTTGGATTTACCAGAAGTTTCTCTGGTGGCAATTTTTGATGCAGACAAAGAGGGATTTTTACGTTCCGATCGTTCGTTAATTCAAACTATAGGTCGAGCAGCGCGTAATTTACATGGTAGGGCCATATTATATGCAGACAAGATAACTGGCTCTATGCAGCGTGCTATTGATGAAACAGAACGGCGTAGAGCCAAGCAAATTGCGCACAATCAAACGCATGGCATTACGCCACAGACGGTTGCCAAGTCCATACTGGATATCATGGAAGGGGCGCATATTGGGCTTAAATACAATCGTAAACGTGATAAGTCGGAGCAAGCCATAGATTCTATAGATTACACACAGTTAACGCCCAAAGACTTAATCAAAAAACTGCGTGAATTAGAAGAGCAAATGTATGTGCATGCTAAGAATCTTGAATTTGAACAAGCGGCTAGGTTGCGAGATCAGATCCAGCGGTTGCGGCAACATACCATAGATATTTGAACTATAAACAATTGAGGCTAGATTAAACCAACTAAAATATTTTTAGTTATAAAAAAACAAGGCACTAATTCTAATTTGCAGACATCTATACCTCATCAATATTCTTGATTAGCCCGTAATTATTTAATTACAACTAGACTATAATTTGTAATGGTTGGTAAGAATTTGTTATTTGAGGTTGACTATGCGTCAAGGGTTTTCTTTAATAGAATTATTGGTGGTTGTGTCCATATTAGGCATAATAGCAGCCATATCTGTGCCGCAGTACAAAGCTTATTCAGTGCGGGCGCAAATTTATAGTGTTATGACTGAATTAATCCCATTAGAAGATAAAATTAAACTCTACTATGAGAAGAATGGTGTTTGGCCGCTTAACCCTAGTGTGCTAGAGAGTACTTATGGTAATTCAAACTACACCGCCAATATACCATCAACACCTGTTAGAACTAATTGTATTAGTGCTTAGAGCTTTGTAGTGCCTGGTAATTCCAGCACTAATCCTTTAGGGTTAACAGAACCATACGTTAAAAATGTTTGTATCTATAGGACCACCTCTAATGGCTACCCGAGTGCCCGTATGGATGTTTTTGTTGATGTCCCATCTTTAGGTATTGGGCCGCTCAGTGGTTGGAACAATGCCCTGGTTTCAAAATTCTTTAGGGCGGAAACTAGCGGGATTATTAGTGTTGGTTGTGCCCAAGGTGGTGGCTCACCTTATGGCGCATATTTTTGCTAATTGTTCGTAGTGATTAACCCCTTGTGGTTATATTCCATATTTTCACTAGTTATGTTGTATATAATACAACAATCTTGTATAAATGCATGCATGGAGATATTTATAATTTTCATTGTTATATAAGGTAGTTGTAAAATGAACACAGAAACAAATAGTTTACTTTCAATGCAGAACGGTTGTTTTAAAGTAGTTTTGCCAGATAAAGATAAACCAATTTATTTAACACAACGTGAATCAATGATCGTAGCTTTGATGATGATTGGGCAACGTGCGAAACAAATCGCCTGGAAACTTGATATAAGTTTACATACGGTTAATAGCCATATGGCAAATATCAAGCAAAAATTAGACTGTAGTACTAATTTTGAGGTGGGCTACTGTTTAGGGTGGTTTAAGTTTTACCAAGATCAACATAGCTGTAAAGCTACTTTTGCATAATTTTATAGGAGAAAAACTATCTTGCCCTATAACCCCTAGGTTGTAGGGCAAGCGTTATTATTACTTGCTCATAGCTTACCTATCTCAGGTTGTGTCTTGCTGCCATATTTATTACCATACATGGCATGGATACAAAAAACTTTACTTTATCTTTACCAGATTTACCAGCAACAAAGGCTGTAGCACAGGCTATAGCAAAATCTTTGCGCGCTGGCCTTACCTTCTATTTACATGGCGATTTAGGGGTTGGTAAAAGCACGCTGGTACGTGAGTTATTGGCAGGCTTGGGACATACTGGAGCAGCCAAAAGCCCTACCTACACTTTGGTAGAAACCTATACGATAGCTGGTTTGACGATTAATCATTTTGACTTGTACCGCTTAACCGATCCAATGGAATTAGAGTTTATCGGCATTCGCGATTATGTTACGCCTGAGGCTGTAAATTTTTTTGAATGGGCGGATAAAGGCCGTGGTTATGTGCCAACAGCGGATGTAGTGTTAGATTTTATCTTTGTGGAAGATGGGCGGGAAGTTGCTTTTACCGCTAACACTGCATTGGGCGTTGCTTTAATTCAAGCATTGCAACAGGTCAACCTATGACAACGCGTATTAAAGTATTATCAGCGGATATTGCCAGTAAAATTGCTGCAGGTGAAGTAGTAGAACGTCCAGCCTCAGTACTAAAAGAATTATTGGAAAATAGTATTGATGCTGGCGCCACGCAAATAGAGATTAATATTTTAGGTGGTGGGATTAGAGAAATTACCGTACAAGATAATGGCCATGGCATTGTATCTGAAGATTTGGCCTTGGCGGTGCAGCAACATGCAACCAGTAAAATTAATAGCGTACAGGACTTGGCCAGCATTAACTCCTTAGGCTTTAGAGGTGAGGCGTTAGCAAGTATAAACTCTGTGGCCAGACTAAGTATTACTTCACACACTGCACAACAGCAACACGCTTGGCGTTGGTTTGATCAACAATTAATGCCAGCAGCACATCCGATCGGCACTACGATTTGTGTGCAAGATTTGTTTTATAATTTACCTGCGCGGCGTAAATTTCTGCGTAGTGAACGTACCGAGTATCTGTATTTAGAGGAAGTTTTTCGTCGCATAGCACTGAGTGCCTTGCATGTCGGATTTAGTTTCAATAACAATGGCAAAATAGTAAAAACCTTGCCGTATTGTGTATCTTCTGTTGCTGATGAAGGGATTATTAATCCTAGTAAATCAAAACGAGTTGCCACTTTGTGTGGTAAATCAGCACTTGCTACAGCGATCACCATTGATGGCGAGCAAAATGGTATGCGTTTATGGGGGTGGCTGGGCAATCCGCATACAACCGCAGCACATGAAACACATCAGTATTTTTTTATTAACGGGCGCATAATTAAAGATCGTCTAATTAATCATGCAATTCGCGAAGTATATCAAAATCTATATACCATTGGCTTTACTCCATTTTATTGTTTGTATCTAGAATTAGATCCAGTGGTTCTGGATGTAAATGTGCATCCTACTAAACATGAAGTAAGATTTCGTGAACCGCGGATCATTCATGCCTTCTTGACGGAAACATTAACCGCAGCATTAGACGCAATTCCAGAGTTGCAGCATAAGTCAACGGCACAAAGTAATTTTTTACCCAAATCACTTACTGTGGCGCAACCTAGTCTAACCCCTACTTGGCGGGTGTTGAGCATTATTGGTGAATACATGATCGTTGTACAACATGTAGATCGCTTAATTATTGTGCATGGGTACAATTTAATTAGAGCACAAAAATTGCAAGAGTTATTGCAAGATTGTGTCCCAGCAAATTTAGATAAGCCACTATTGCTGACAACTAGTAAAGCTATAGCTGCAAATATCGCATTTTTGGAATGGTTAGCTAATTTTGGTTTTAATATTGCTGCGTGGGGGGCTATGCAATTAGCCGTGCGTGCTATACCGCGATGCCTACTGACAACAGAATTGAATTATATAACCCTACTAGATAAGTTATATTTATCTTGGGAGCGACAAACAATGAGTAAAGAATGCTTCATGCATATAGTAGAGGCGATTGTTTTGACAGAGCCAATTCAATTGTCGTTGGCAAATAGATTATTGGCACAAACAGCTTGGCATACCAATGCTGGGGTATGGTGTGAATGGACAGTTAGTGATTTGGCAAAATTTTTTGGATCGATGGCAAATTAGTGATAATTTGCATAGATTTTAATCATTCGCGATTGACATAAATGTTCCTTTGCTTTAAATATTAAACAGTAAACACAAACATAGGTGAGATAAAATGGCAAATAAAGAGCAAAAGAAAAACAAAGAAAAAAAGAAACCTAAAAAAGATAAAGATCAGAAGTAACTAATAGCAACGCGCTGTGCGCAGCGTGTTGCTGTATTCCAACATGCAACAAGCAATTTTCTTAATGGGTCCTACGGCTGTAGGCAAAACCGCAGTGGCAATGCAATTAGCGGAATTGTTGCCTGTAGATTTAATTAGCGTTGATTCTGCAATGGTATATCGCGGTATGGACATTGGCACTAATAAACCTACTAAGCAAGAATTGACGCGTTACCCGCATAAATTAATTGATATTTGTGATCCTAGGCAGCCATATTCTGCTGCGCAATTTTGTACTGATGCTACTCTAGCCATGCAAGAGAGTTGGGCGCAACAGCGTATTCCTTTGCTAGTTGGCGGTACGATGTTATATTTTAAAGCATTGCAATTTGGTCTAAGTGCGTTACCTTCTGCTGATGCAGTTTTGCGTGCACAATTATCTTTAGAAGCACAAAACTGCGGCTGGCTTGCCATGCATGCAAAATTGGCGCAACTCGATCCACACGCCGCACAAAGACTGAATGTAAATGATACACAAAGAGTGCAACGTGCCTTAGAAATAAATATTTTAACTAAAAAAACCTTGCAAGAAAATTATCAACAACAATCTCACCATCAATTATCCTGTAAATTACATGCTTTTGCCATTATGCCATCTGCTCGTGATGAATTAAATAAAATAATTGCTGCTCGTTTTGAACAAATGTTAGCTGCAGGTTTAATTGCTGAGGTTGCGGCATTGTATGCACGTGGTGATTTGTCCATCGATTTACCGACAATACGCTCAGTTGGTTATAGGCAAGTATGGTACTACTTAGAACAACAACTGGATTACGTAACTATGTGCGAACAAGCTATAACAGCCACTAGGCAATTAGCTAAACGGCAGTGTACTTGGTTAAGAAATTGGCCAGTAGAAATTAAATTCGCCGCCACTGCACCAGAGGCACTAGATAGAATTATTAATACCATGTTACACTCAGAATAACTATTAGAAGGCCGAAGGTGAGGCGCAAGAGAATATTATGACGGAGAATTTCAATATGTCCAAAGGGCAAACATTACAAGATCCTTTTTTGAATGCATTACGCAAGGAACGGGTACCAGTATCTATATATTTAGTCAATGGCATTAAGTTACAAGGGCATATAGAGTCTTTTGACCAATTTGTTGTATTATTGCGCAATACTGTTAGTCAGATGGTTTATAAACATGCGATCTCTACTGTTGTTCCAACTAGAAATGTTAAATTAACACAGGTATCAGTGGAAGAAGAGTTTGCGCATGAGCCAGGTAACGCATAAAAATTGCTGAATAATAGTGGTACTGGTGCTGGCGAGCGTGCGTTATTAGTTCATATTAAGGCCAGGGATCCACGGCTGACTGCGGACTTGATGGAGTTTAGAGAGCTTGCCTTGTCTGCAGGGGCAGTGGTTGTTGATGCGGTAGTTAGTCATCGCGAAACACCAGATCCAAAGTTTCTTTTAGGCACTGGCAAGGTTGCCGAATTAAAACAAATTGTTGCTGATCAAAATGTAGAGTTAGTCTTAGTCAATCATGATTTATCCCCATCACAAGAGCGCAATCTAGAGCGAGAATTAAAATGTCGCGTGGTAGATAGAACTGGCTTGATTTTGGACATTTTTGCGCAGCGAGCCAGAACCTTTGAGGGTAAGTTACAAGTTGAATTAGCGCAGTTGCAACGATTATCCACCAGGTTGGTGCGTGGCTGGACACATTTGGAACGACAGAAAGGTGGTATAGGTTTACGTGGTCCAGGTGAAACGCAGCTAGAAGAAGATCGCCGGGTAATTCGTGACAAAGTGCGCAATTTAACGCAAAGAATAGAAAAAATTAAACAGCAGCGTGAACAAAGCCGTCGAGCTAGGGTAAAAGCCAAAATACCCACGGTTTCATTAGTTGGCTATACCAATTCTGGTAAGTCAACTTTATTTAGGGCGCTTACAAATGAAGACGTATTTATTGCCGACCAACTATTTGCTACTCTAGATCCCACCTTGCGGGCAATAACTATACCGCACTTTGGCAAAATAATTGTTGCAGACACAGTTGGCTTTGTCCGGGATTTGCCGCATACATTGGTAGATGCGTTTCGTGCTACTTTAGAAGAAACTGCCGAAGCAGATTTATTGTTGCATGTTATTGATGGTCACGACGAGCTATGGCGAGATAAAAAGATCCAGGTGGAGCGAGTTTTACACCAAATCGGCTCCTTGAATGTGCCGATGTTAGAAGTCTACAATAAGGTTGATTTGTTGCCAGGGGTAAGCGAAGGTATTGAAAGAGATCATAAAGGCAATATATCTATAGTTAGGATTTCTGCTAAGCAAAATCTAGGGCTAAATGAGTTACAATTAGCAATTGCAGAGAGATTATGTACCGATGTAGTTGCTGTAGTATTGCAGTTGCCACCAACGCAGGCAAAAATTCGTGCATACTTATATGAAGTTGGAGCCATAAATAATGAAGAGGTGGATGCCGAAGGTAATTGGTTATTGGATATAACCTTACATAAAGAACGCTGGGATAATTTATGTAAACGTTTTATTGATTTAGTGAGTTTTATAGTAAAAAATAATGCCGAAAATACACCAACAGATGAGTAGGCATAGTAAAATTAGAGGTATTATGGAAAAAAATATAATGCCGATGGCCTGGAATGAACCTGGTCGCGGTGATAAAAATCAAAACCCATGGGGCAAAAGACGTAGCAATTCTGAAGGCCCACCAGATCTAGATGAAGTATTTAAAAACTTTCAACGACGTTTACGTGGTTTATTTGGTAATAACACAAGCTCTAGTGGTGGCTCTACAGGCCCAGATTTTAGCAAAGGTAGTATGCAGTTATGGCTGGGTATAATCTTAGGCGGGATAGTTTTTTTATATTTGGCGTTTGGATTTTTTACGGTAGCTTCTTACGAACAGGGTGTTATAACCAGATTTGGTAAATATGAGCGTACTGTAAACGCAGGTTTGCATTGGTTACCACGATTGGTAGAAAATGTGCAATTGGTGAATACTGAAAATCTGAAATCTTCGCGGCATAGCGGTTGGATGTTAACTAAAGATGAAAATATTATCTTAGTGGAAATGGAAGTGCAGTATCGTGTTATTGATGCAGAAAAGTATTTATTTAATGTTGCGGCACCAGATATGGTTTTGTCGCAAGCAGCTGACAGTGCATTACGCCAAGTGATTGGTGATTCTATTACTGATGATGTTTTAACCAATAAGAAACAACAAATTGCTGAAGCGATCAAAGAACAATTGATTGATACTTTAAAATTGTATGACGCAGGATTTCACATTGAAGCAGTGAATTTTAGAGATTCTAGACCGCCTGATGATGTTAAAGATGCATTTGATGATGTAACCAAATCGCGTGAAGATCGTGAGCGTTTAAAGTTACAAGCAGAAGCTTATTCAAATACGATTATTCCAGAAGCAGAAGGTGCGGCGCAGAAAATTATCTCTGAAGCCGAAGCATATAAGGAAAGAGTAGTTTTAGAAGCTATTGGTGAAGCTCAGCGTTTTAATTTGATACTGCCAGGCTATTTGCGTTCTCCACAAGTTACTAAAACTCGTATGTACATTAATGCTATAGAAGATGTATTGACTAATACCACCAAGATTATTATCAGCGGTAATGCTGGCAATAATATGATTTATTTACCTTTGGATAAAATCATAGATAAGAATAATCCTAAAATCACTACTGTGCCCAATGCAGAACCAGATGTTACTTTTGTGCCAGATAAGAGTATAAATAATAATAAGAAGGAGAAACGTTAATGAAGAGTATTAATAGTTGGTTAATATCTTTACTGGTAGCCATTAGCGTAGTTTTATTGACGTTTTTTACGGTGTATCAGACGGATTTAGCATTTGTATTACGATTTAAAAAAATCAAAGTCGATAAAGATAATAAAAGCATAGTATATACGCCTGGATTACACGCCAAAGTACCTTTGATTGATGATGTAATTAGGTTTGATACTAGATTTACCTTATTAGATATTAAAGCTTCCAGAATCACGACGATAGAGAAAAAAGATCTATTAGTAGATTATTATGTATTGTGGCGTATCCGCGATATCGCTTTATATTACAATCGTACGCAGGGTGTAAAATCTAAAACCGAGGCACTATTAGAGCAAAAAGCTAATGCTGTGCTGAAGATAGAGTTTGGGCAATTAAACATCAAAGAAGTGGTATCTAGTGCTAGAAGTGAATTGATGGAGCGTTTACGTAGAACAACTAGAGATAATGCTGATGATTTGGGTATAGAAGTAATTGATGTGCGGATTAAACGTATCGATTTACCTAAAGAAGTAAGTGATTCAGTGTACACGCGTATGCGGGCGGAACGTGAACGCAAAGCTAATTCTTTCCGTGCTGATGGTGAAAAAGATTCTATAACTTTCCGTGCTGAAGCAGATAGACGTAGGGTGATAATTCTATCTACGGCACAAAAAGAGGCTGAAAGGATTCGTGGAGAAGGTGATGCGAAGGCTTTAGAAATATATGCGGCGGCTTATAATCGCTCACCACAATTTTATGAATTTTATAAAAGTCTTGAAGCATATCGCGCTAGTTTTAAAAATAAAGAGGATGTTTTAATTTTAAAACCAGAAGGTGATTTCTTTAAATATTTTAACAACGCTGGTCGTTAGATTTTCAGGAGCGTAATGACAACTACAAAACGTAAACGTGCGCGTGATCCACACGCAGCTAGAGAAGCAGAGAAATATGCAAAGCCAGTGCCAAGTAGGGAATATATCTTGGCACACTTGCACTCTACCAATAAACCAAGCAGTCTTAGTCAAATTTGTACAGATTTTGAGCTAAGCACGGAAGAAGATATCGAGGCCATTCGTCGGCGTTTAAAAGCGATGTTGCGCGATGGGCAATTAGAGCAACTCAGTAGACGGCGTTATTGGCCGGTGGGTCGCCATGTTTTAGTACGTGGTGTAGTCACTCTTGATAGAAAAAACATAATGTGGGTAGTACCGGATGATAGAAGCGCTAGAATCGTCTTGCCACATTTTACTGACAAAAATGTGATGTCGGGGAATAAAGTCATAGTATCAGTACCTGATGTTGCTGATGACAATCAACCACGTGAGGGTAAAGTAGTCGAAGTACTCGAGCAGCCAGATGTAATTACCACTGGGCGTTACGTTGTCGAAGGTGGTGCTAGTTTTGTCGTGCCATTTAGTAAAGAATTTATGAATGATATAGTCGTACCTGTCGACAAAAACATGCATGCGCAGAATGGTCAGATAGTTGTTGTGGAAATATCAGCACAACATTCCAATCGTGCCGATCCAGTAGGTAGGATCGTAGAAATATTAGGTGATGAACGCAACAAAGAAGTTGAAATAGAATCTGCAATTCGTAAATATCGTTTACCGAATTCATGGTCGGCAGAATTACTGGTAGAAATTAAAAATCTTACCGAAACCGTGCCGCAAGATGCCCATGCAAATCGTGTCGATTTGCGCGAGTTACCATTAGTTACTATTGATGGCGAAGATGCGCGTGATTTTGACGATGCGGTTTTTTGTTTGCCCACCAGCGGTGGCTGGCGCTTATATGTAGCTATAGCTGATGTTAGTCATTACGTTAAACCTGGTACTGCTTTAGATCATGAAGCATATAATCGTGGCAATTCGGTATATTTTCCTACGCGAGTATTACCGATGTTGCCAGAAATTTTATCCAATGGCCTATGTTCGTTAAAACCAGACGAAGACCGTTTATGCATGGTTTGTGAAATGAACATTAGTAAATCAGGTAAAATTAGTCAATATAGATTTTATCCAGCAGTAATGCGCTCTAAAGCGCGCTTAACCTATAACAAGGTAGCCAGTATTCTACAAGGCGACACCATGTTGCGCACACAATATGCAGCACTAGTGCCAGACTTAGAACATTTGCATGATTTATATAATGTATTACGCGAAGAACGTAGTAAACGTGGCGCGATAGATTTTGAAACTGTAGAAACTAAAATATTGTTCGGTAAAAATGGCACAATTAGTACCATCGAGCCTGTAGAACGTAATGTTGCGCATAAAATAATCGAAGAATGCATGTTATGTGCGAATGTTTCAACGGCCAAATTTCTAGATAAATATAAGATTCCTAGTCTTTATCGTAATCATCAAGGCCCTTTGGAAGAAAAATTAGCCGATCTAAAAGTATTTTTACGCGAAATAGGCCTATCTCTTGGGACTGGTAAAAAGAAACAACCAGAACCTTTCGATTACGGGCAATTGCTAGAGCAGATCAAAGATCGCCCTGATTATAAGATGATTCAAACAGTGTTGTTACGTTCCTTATGCCAAGCAGTGTATGCCCCAGATAATATTGGGCATTTTGGTTTGGCATACGATGCTTATACGCATTTTACCTCGCCAATTCGTCGTTATCCTGACTTAATCGTGCATAGACAGATTAAAACTGTATTAAGCGGTAAATGGAATGAAAAAGTATGTACAACTACAGCAGGCAACAAATCGGTAGAAAAATTAGATGAGCAGTTGGAAGAAGTAGCCCAGCATTGTTCGGTTACCGAGCGCAGAGCAGATGATGCTACGCGTGATGTAATTATGTCGCTAAAATGTCAATATATTAAACAGCATGTTGGTGAAGTATTTGCAGGGGTAATTTCTGGCGTAACCCATTTCGGTCTGTTTGTGGAATTAACGGATTATTATGTGGATGGGTTAGTACATATAGCCAATATTGATCAAGATTATTATGTTTATGATGCCATTCATCATCGTTTAGTTGGGGAAAGATCTGGTGCAGTATATAGTCTAGGTATGCCGGTAAAAGTCAGGGTTGATAAGGTAAATACCGATGAATTAAAGATAGACTTTACTCTAGTTTTGGGTGCGCGTGCACAAAAAAAAGCCCATAAAAAAACCCAAGAACGTAAAAAACAAAAACAAAAAAAAAGTAAACGCAGATGAATGATAGATGAATAAAGAAAATTTAATTTATGGTATAAATGCACTGCAGCATATGCTTGAAAATAGCCCACATAAATTGCTAGAAATATATGTGGCTACTAACAGACAAGATAGTCGCGCACAAAAGTTAGTCGACCAAGCACAGCAGCAAAATATTTCTATACAAAAAATTGATATAAAAAAATTAGATCAATGGTTATTAGATTGCAATCATCAGGGTGTGGCAGCCAAAATTACTGCTACTACTTTGTTGCAAGAGAGCGATTTATGTAAATTATGTCAAAATAATCCTAAAGCATTGTTCTTGATTTTAGATGGGGTACAAGATCCACATAATTTTGGAGCTTGTTTGCGTACGGCCGATGCTGCTGGAGTAACGGCAGTTATTATTCCACGTGACAATTCTGTTTCTGTAACTTCGGTAGTACGTAAAGTGGCCAGTGGTGCTGCGGATAGCGTCAATATTGTGCAAGTTGGCAATTTGGCACGTGCAATGCGCGAACTGCAACAACATGGCGTTTGGATTGCAGGTACTGCTGCTGATGGAGAACAAAGTTTGTATGCCATAGATTTTACTGGGCCGACAGCCATAGTTTTAGGAGCCGAAGGATCGGGTATACGGCAATTAACACGTCAGCATTGTGATTATTTGGTACACATACCGATGTTAGGTAGTGTGGAAAGTTTGAATGTTTCTGTGGCGACTGCAGTTTGTTTGTATGAGATAGTGAGGCAGCGTATTACATAATTAAGTTTTTATTCAGATAAATATAAAAATTGGCTGTAGTGAAATTATAAATAATGATCATCAAGTCAAAGTACTTTCTGAAAAAGGAGATTTCTTTGATTATCCAAGTGTACAAATGGCAACTATTACTACATTATTTCTTTAAAATTATACTAAATGCATGCTGGCCAAAATTATCTTCTTGAAAATATTCTTCTTCAAATGAAATTATTGTGAAACTATCTGCTAAATCAAATAATTCCTGTTTAGATAATAACGTCATATTTTGCATGTTAGGCCAATCGAGCTTATTTCCAAATAATCTACAAATAAATAACCCGCCAGGTTTGATTTGTGCTGCAATCTTATACCATAAAATTTTAAATTCTTTTGATTTAACAAATGATATTGAATTTATAGCTATAACCACATCAAATTTAGGCAAATTATGCCAACATATATTTTGAAAAGATGATTTAATCAATGTTAAATGTTCTCTGCTTAAGTCACTACGCTGCATGATTCGTTCCAATGCCGTATCATGAAAGTCTATAGCATAAACTTTAAATCCTTGATTTAGTAAATAACTAGTATCATTGCCATTGCCTGCACCCAAATCTAATGCGACAATGCTTGATGGATTTTGGTACGTTTTATTGCTTATTGTTTTAGCGACTAATTCATTTGGTTTTTCTAAACTTGTGCGGGCAAAATATTTTTTCCATTTTAAGTTGTCTTTGTATTGTGGATAGTAAAAAATACATAACATCGTTACTAAAGCTAATACGGTGATAATAGTAATTTGTTTTCTTCTAAATTTGTATTGATTCATATTCTTTATACTAAAAAGTGCCATACTGCCTATATTTTCTAAAGGATTTAAAATTATTCATCGTAGCCAAAGGTTCTAAATTGTTAGCTTGGTCGTAAAATATTACGTGGCATGGTTTTATTTAACAACGCGTTAGCCTCAGCTACTGGCAGTGGTTTACTAAATAAATAACCCTGTGCGTAATCGCAGCCTAAGCCAGTTAAAAATTGTAACTGTTCGTTAGTCTCTACTCCTTCGGCTATAACTTTGTAACCAAGATTGTGAGCCAAATCTATGATGGCTTTAACAATCACATCTGCATCAACATCGACAGTTACATGGCGCACGAATGATTGATCGATCTTTAAATAATCTATTGGTAGAAATCGCAAATAACTTAAAGAGGAATAACCGGTGCCAAAATCATCAATAGCGATCTTAATGCCCATATCTTGGATTGCTTGTAGCATGGTGATGTTTTTTTGTTCACTCTCCATGAGTGTGCTTTCGGTAACCTCTAACTTTAAACATTCTACTTTAAGCTGAGTACTTTTGAGTGCAGCGGTTAACGTTTCCAATACTTCACTATTTTTAAACTGTATTGGACTGACATTAACCGATACAAAAATATCGCGCTGTAATTCTGTTTGCCAAATGGCAGCTTGCGCGCAAGCAGTGTTGATTACCCATTCCCCAATCGGGATAATTAAGCGGGTTTTTTCGGCAATGGGGATAAATTCTGCTGGACTGATGAGTTTGTTGTCTTTTTGCCAGCGCAATAAGGCTTCGAAGCCGACAATATGTTTGGTGCCAATTTCCACTATTGGTTGGTAATGCAGGATAAATTCATTTTTGGCTAAGGCAGTACGTAAATCACGTTCAATGGCAATCCGCTGTCTGGTTTGCGCGTGTAATTCTGGTGTGCAAAATTGTACGGTACCACCACCAATATTTTTAGCTGCGCTAAGTGCAATGCTGGCACTATTAAGCAGTGTAGTCACGCTAGTGCCATCTTCTGGATAAAGACTAATACCGTAATTTAAGTAGGTTATAAATTTATGTTCATTAATAGTTATTTCAGTATTAACTAAAGAATTAATAGTTTGTATGCATCTGGTTACATCTTCAATACAAGTTACATATTCAAGTATTATGGCAAATTTTGGCCCAAAACGCGCTATATTAGTTGCAGGAATGTTTAAAGTTAACAAGTGGCCAGCTATAAGTCGTGACAATTCATCACCAGCATCATGCCCGAGAAACTCATTAATAGAATTAAATGAATCTATATCGATGAATAACACAGCAATGCCGTGTGGAGGTTTAAGGTTGTCCAGAATGCTAGTTAATCTGGTTTCAAATGCATTGCGACTGGCTAAACCTGTGATCAAGTCGTGTGACAATGTTTGCACTTATTTGTAGATCCTTGGTAAGCGGTCATTAAAACCACACAGAATTTCATATGGATGTGTATTACAAATCTCACTCATTTCATCGATGCTGATCACGGTATTTTGGTCTGTGCCGATCAGTGTGACAATATCGCCAACATAACCTGGATCAGTGCCAAGATTTACCATAAATTGATCCATACAAATATTACCAACTATAGGATAACGTTTGCCATTATGCAAAATAAAGCCTTTGTTAGATAAAGCACGGCGTAAGCCATCGCCATAACCAACAGGTATAGTTAAAATATTACTTTTGTTATTGGTAATATAAGTGTGGTTATAACTAATGCCAGTGCCGCTGGGTACATTTTTATAGTAAGAAACCCTCGCTTTAATGGCTAAACACGGCTTGATATTTTGCAATGCTATTGGTATATGTTCAAGCTGGTGTGGTAGACATCCGAATACCAAACCACCGGGACGTACCATATCTAAATGTGCCTCTGGTAGACTACAAACTCCGGCAGAATTAGCTAAATGGCAAATTAAATTTGGGTTAGCCAAGAGATTATTTTGTTGCAAGAATGCGATAAAATTTGCGGTTTGTTGTTTAGAGAAATCGTGGCTTAAGTCATCAGCCGTTGCTAAATGAGAGTAAATGCCTTTTAAAATAAAACAATCTAGTTGTTGAATATAATTTAAAACCTCAACAGCAGTAGTTGGTTGTACTCCAGTACGACGCATGCCGGTGTCTACCTCTAGATGTACTTTGGCAGTTTTATGTAGCCTTTGACAAATATCAACTACTAATCTGGCTTTAAAATGTGAGGCGATGGTAAATTCTAAATCATGATCGATAAGTTCAATAATTTGTTCGGCATGAATTGCTCCAAACACTAAGATCGGAATTTTAATGCCAGCTTGACGTAAAATCTTACCTTCTTGCAAGCAAGAAACTCCCACGTAATCGATGCCAATTTCACAAGCAGCGCGAGTAATATCTACCAAGCCATGGCCATAAGCATTGGCCTTAACTGGCAAACAAAATTTAGTTTTTGCGGATAAAAATTGCTTTATTGTTAACACATTGCGTTTAAATTGCGCTAAGTCTATTTCAATCCACGCTGGATGGTTAGTTGCTATGTTCTGCATTATATTCTGCCGCGCCAGCATCTACTTGGCGGTTTGCAAAGTTTTCAAAACGTGAGTAATGCCCTAAAAATGTGAGTCGTACCGTGCCAATGGGGCCATTACGTTGCTTAGCGATAATAATTTCTGCGGTACCTTTGGCAGGACTTTCTTTGTTATATACTTCATCACGATAAATAAACACAATTAAGTCACTGTCTTGTTCGAGCGCTCCAGATTCACGTAAATCGGACATCATGGGGCGCCGATCTGTTCTTTGCTCTAGACTGCGGTTTAGCTGCGATAAAGCAATTATTGGTACATTTAATTCACGCGCTAAAGATTTCAACGAGCGCGAAATTTCCGAAATTTCCGCCGCGCGATGTTCACTTGTGCCAGGCACACGCATTAGCTGTAAATAGTCTATAACGATGACACCTAGTTCGCCATGTTCTCGTACCAAACGGCGTGCGCGCGCCCGCACATCGCCTGGGCTTAATGCTCCAGTATCATCGATAAAGATTTTCTTTTCCGACATCATAGAGATAGCCGAAGATAAACGCGGCCAATCGCCATCGTCTAATTGCCCACTGCGTATACGTTGCATTTCTATGCGACCAAGCGAAGAGAGCATACGCATAGCTAATTGTTCAGCTGGCATTTCCATACTGAATATTAATACTGGTTTTTGGCTTTTCATGCCCACGTATTCAGCAATATTCATCGCAAAGGTGGTTTTACCCATTGATGGACGACCGGCTACGATGACTAGATCTGATTGTTGCAAACCAGAAGTTAGTTTATCAAAATCTGTAAAACCGCTAGATAAGCCAGTAATCGGTGAATCAGATTCAAATAGTTTTTCGATGCGATCAACCGTTTTGCCTAAGACTTCCGCTATCGATTGTGGTCCATATTTTTCACTCGCACCGCCGCGTTCGGCAATAGCAAATACTTTACGTTCTGCCTCATCTACTAGCTCCGCTGCTAGACGGCCTTTCGGTTCAAAGCCAGCCCCGGATATTTCTGTGCCAACTTCGATCAGTTGGCGTAATAAAGAGCGCTCGCGTACGATATCTGCATAAGCCACAATATTGGCTGCGCTAGGGGTATTTTTGGCTATTTGTGCCAAATAGCCTAAACCGCCAACATCAGTTAAATCTTGCTCTGCTTCTAGACGCTCGGAAATGGTAATTAAATCTATAGGCTTAGTTTGCACAGCTAAAGTTGCCATCGCACGAAAAATAACCCGATGGTCGTTACGATAAAAATCTTGTTCGGTAATACGGTCGGCAATTTGTTCCCAGGCATTGTTATCTAACATCAGACCGCCTAAAACGGCTTGTTCTGCTTCAATAGAATGGGGGGGGATTTTCAAAGAAGGTTTTATATTGTCGATAGCTTGCATGTTGTCCTTTAGATCAGAGCTTAGTGATAGCAATAGCATATACCTAAATAAATGCTATAGCCATCACTCATAACCAGTAAACGCGTAACTATCGTTAAAGAATCACTTATCTTGCACTACAGAAACATTCACCTTGGCAACAACATCACCGTGATGCAGATGAAATTCTACGACATAGTTACCAACCAAACGGATTGGACCATTTGGCAAGTGTACTTCCTGCTTAGCTGCTTCAATACCTTGATCACGTACAGCAGCTACAATTTCAGTAGCAGTAACAGAGCCATATAACTTGCCTTCATCGCCAACTAGAACAGGAATTACGATTTGTAATGCTTCTAGCTGTGCTGCACGTTGATTGGCTTGTGCCATTTTGGCTACCAATTCTTTTTCTAATTCGGCACGTTTTGTTTCGAATAAAGCCATATTTCGTGCATTAGCTAATACAGCTTTACCTTGTGGTAATAAATAATTTCTGGCATACCCTGGCTTAACTTTAACTTGTTCGCCTAGCTGGCCTAAATTTTGAATTCTATCTAATAAAATAACGTTCACAATCAATACCCCGCCTATTTTTAATGTTGATCACAGTATGGCAATAATGCTAAATATCGAGCACGCTTAATTGCGGCAGATAATTGCCGTTGGACTTTTGCGCTCGTACCTGTGATACGGCTTGGTACCATTTTACCACTCTCAGTTATGTAATTCTTGAGACTATTCAAATCTTTATAATCTATCCCAGCTTCTGCCGAAGATACGCGGAACTTCTTCTTTCTAGCACGAAAATTAGACATTTTTATTCCTCATTCATTAAATTTTTGCTTTAAACGATAGCAGTTTTATCTTCTGACCCCGCGATTACATCAATTTCGTAATCTTCTTCAACAGAGTATTCATCACGCTCATTATCTCTATTGCCTTTACGGTCATCTTTTTCTTTAAGTAGAGGTGAAGCTTCGGTAACTGCATGTTTTTGCTGAAACACTAAATTACGAATTACTGCATCGTTATATCTAAAAGCATTGTTTAATTCGTTTAATGCTTCTTGGTTACATTCGACGTTCATCAAAACGTAATGTGCTTTATGCAGCTTATTTATTGGGTAAGCCAATTGGCGGCGGCCCCAATCTTCTAAACGATAAATTTTGCCTTGTTTGCTCTCGATAATGGCACGGTAACGAGTGGTCATCGCTGATACCTGCTCACTTTGGTCTGGGTGAACTAAAATCACAATTTCATAATGTCGCATAAATTTATGTACTCCCTATGGGTAACAAAATAAGTCAGCCCTCAAAGTTATTTTGTAGGGCAAGGAAGGCCAAATAGATTGGCAAGTGCCAGATTCTACTCATTTTGTCCAACAAATGCAATTGATTGTTCTGGTTCAGCACATATTCAGGCGTATTAATTCGTGGGTGCATTGGGATATGGGTTGGTACATAGTATCAAGTTTATGGTCACAACATACAACTTACGTTGGTCATGATAATTCATGTGAATACACTTATTTGTTAGTGAATTTGCTGAAAAATACAGGTGAAATGGCCATTTTATTTAGTGCTTTGCATTGAATTCTATTTCATTTGGACAGATACAAGTTATGCGTACTACACTTTTAATTGTTGTAGGTAAACACTTATCACAACTCAATGGAAGGAGAATGAATTCATGAACGATGTTAAAGATAAGGCTGAAAAAACAAAATCAAAAGATCATAACGCTCATAATGAAACAAAAGACGAGCAAAACGTTACTAGCAAACAAAATACAGAAAATTCTGAAGAATTTGAAGAATTTGACGCAACAAATGTAAACGTAGCAGACGATGATTCGCTGCTAGCTGAACTAGCTGAAGAAGGTGTGATAGAAGAGGTTGATTTTGAAGATGATGAAGATGACAAAATAGTTTTAGCAGATACACCACAAAATACCAGCTTAGGGCGTGTGGCAACAAGAGATTCTGTCCCAGTAAGAGGCGAAAACTCCGCTAATTTCAGCATAAAATTTGCTTCTGCAAATAAGCCTTTAACCGGTACTATTAATTTGTGTTGCATAGTCTTGAAGTGGAAGGATAACAAAGGAACAGATCCAGGACAAATGGCTTCAGCAGCTAGAGAAGCCGCTAAAGTATACGCAGATTTATCAAATGGTGTTCTAAACATTAAATATGCCGTTAAAGTTGTAAGAGTTGATTTTAACCACGCCCAGAAAAATCTAAATAAGGCAGAAGCTGCGGCAATAAGGGTTGCAAATGCGCAGAATAAAGGCCTCAAATATGATGGGTATGCTATAGCACATAATAACGTGCGTGATTATAGCAACGCAGGAAACATATATGCCCACCTTGCAGTGCCACGATCTATGAAGCACGAGCTGGGGCATATAATAGGTAATTTAGCAGGCAGCAGGAATCAATGTCTAGGTCATGCTGGTGTGGTAAACGAAGGAGCATATGAAGATAACTTATCATTTATGGGTAAGTTTCCTTCGAATAAGATTACTTCTTCACAAATGTACCATTTAGGTTGGATAGGTAATAAAAAAGACGTAGCGCAGTATAATGATGGTGATTCTGCTACTGAATACAAGGTACAACAATTATTTGCAAAAGAATCTGCTGCTGGTGCTGTAAGAGCAGTGAAAATTGAGAGAGAGAATGGAACGCCTTTATTCTTTTCCTACATAACTAAATTTGATAAAGCATCAAAGAAGAATAAATCTGCTTTTGCGTTGCATGCTGCTTATGGTGGTGGTTCTCGTCGTGTTGGTACTGTTTTTAGTACTGAACGAGAATATCAGGGAATAAAAGTAGAGGTATTAAACAGAGATGCAGAAGAAGCTATAGTACGTATAAGCTCTACACCGAAAATAAAATAATACCATGTTGCTATCAATGTTACCGATTGGAGAACTCCAATCGGTAACACTGTTTCATATTGGGAAGAAAACTGTTCATGAAAAAACCTAGGCCATAACATCTTAAATTTAGGCAAAACCGGGGCGTAGTTGCGTGAAGATTGCACTTGCACACATTAGCTTGATGACTTAAAATATTGCCCATACTAATCATCGTCTTCAAGGACAGCACTCATGCCATATAAGATTAGAAATTCACGTCGCCATAAATTCAAAAAAGCTCGGTACAAAATTACTAACTAGTCACAATATAATCAAGCTTTAATTAATCGTGGTTCAATTACACTGTGGCTGTCGCCAGATATTATTAGGGCATGGCATCCAAAAAAACGCAAACAAAAATTACAGGGTGGTCAATTTAAATATTCCGATATCGCAATTGAAGCTGCTATTACAATTAAAACCGTATATCATTTACCATACCGAGCAACCCAAGGTTTGCTAGAATCAATTATGCGATTAATGAATTTCAACATTACTGTACCTCATTATTCTAGGATATGCAGACGCGCGAGAATCTTAGAGATTCCAGAGTTTGGAAATATTAACAATGACGAACATCTTAACATTATTATTGACAGCACTGGTTTAAAAATATTTGGCGCGGGTCTTTGGCATGAAGAAAAACATGGTTTAAAGAAGCGTCGAGAGTGGCGCAAATTACATCTTGTAATTGATAGAAACAGTCAAACAATAATTGCACAAGAATTAACAACTTATCAGGAAAGTGATCCTGCTACCGTTGATAATTTACTTAGTCAAATCACGGGTGAAATAAATTCTGTTACGGCTGATGATGCTTATAATACAAATGAAGTCTACGATTCTATTGCAGCACACGCTAAAGGGGATGTTGTGATTGCAATTCCACCACAAATTAATTCAGCGTTATTTAGTGTGAATTAGTCGCTGGCGCGAAATTAACCATTTATGATGAAAGAAAGGCTCTCTTTTAGTAGAATGTTGAAAGTGTTCAAAGCAATCATCATTTTTTAAAAAAAGGAGCCTTTAATCGATGAGTATCTGTGAT
>Ga0209174_10000299_pt1 | contig 38160 bp, 38 predicted proteins | sample JI91814BDNA_FD_187505 | JGI IMG/M metagenome (GOLD analysis project Ga0209174, IMG submission 187505) | Wastewater effluent complex algal communities from Wisconsin, to seasonally profile nutrient transformation and Carbon sequestration -... | ecosystem: Engineered > WWTP > Effluent > Algae...
CAATCCTCTTATCTTTAAGCTTTAACCATTTGAAGTGCGACATACCTCACTATAGTTAAAACACTTGAAAATTCCAGGATTGTCAGATCTTATCTAAACTTCTACAAATTAGGGTTATGTTTGTCAGCATAATATACGCTCAATATCAGCTTAATCAATATTCTATATTATGCCGATAATATGCTGATAAAATATGTTATTTAGGCGGGGTTGGCTTACATTTCTTGGTCGCAACTGCTTCGGGTGAAATTCCATTTAGCCAGTAACTATTGTTAAAACATACTGATGCAGGTATCGGGATATTAAAATATTCTCTAATTTTACCCATGCTACGCAAAATCATAAAGCGGCTAAACAATTCTTTGTATTGTGCCATGACGTATTGCGATTTAGCGTAGTATAGTTCTCGCTCCGAATCCAATACTTCAAATAATTCACGATTACCTTCGGCAAACTCTTTGTAATATGCATCACGGGTTTGCTGCATATTATCGATACGCTGTTTCAGAAACCCTAACTGCCCCTTATAGTTAATAAACGCACTCCAAATATGCCGCATCTCTTGTTCAATAACGCGCATGGTTTCATTTAAAGATTCTTTTCTTTCTTCTAAAACCCAAGCTGTTTTTCGTTCATTGGCAACATCTTTACCACCATTGAACAGGTTATATTTTAACAATAACATCGCACTCAAACTGTTAGTGTTTTGGTTAATACCATCCACATTCTTATTGTTAGAGCCAGATAACTCTAAATCTAAGCGTGGAAAATACGGTGCTTTAGCGCCGCGTTTATCCGCGCGTGCAGCCTGAATGTCAGAATTAGCTATTAATATCAAAGGATTATGCTTTAGAGCTATTTTGACTGCAGAGTCTTCACTGTTAGGAATGCTACGATTTGGCATTTCTGGCCTATACATCACACCAGGCTTTTTACCCACAATCTTAATATAGTCGGCTTGTGCATCCCGAATATCGCGTTGTAAATCTAGCAAAGAAGTGTGCGCAGCCGTTAAGCGGGCCGTGGCTAATTCTATATCACCATCACTAATACCTTCAACACGCTTATTATTCAATGCATCTAATATCTGTTCATGATAAGATACATTTTCTTTCGCGTGTAAATAAATAGAGCGCACCATTATCGTATCTATATACGCAGCTGTAACTTGTAGAATCACTTCTTCTAGTTTTGCTAATACCCCATAACCGGTACTTTTATCACGCGCACTATTAGCCTCAACCTCACTACGTACCGCAAAACCATCAAACAACATTTGCTTGATAGAAAAAATTGCCTCGCGTTTGGTGAGAGTCAACTCGCCATCACCACCTGGCCCTGGGTTTTCTAAGCGTGTAAAATAGTTTTTGTTATGATCTCTACCATAAGAGGCGTAAATATCTACCTTGGGTAAATAACCACCAACACTTTCGCGCACTGCGTTTGCTTGCGCGTATTTTACAGCGGAACTCATTAGAATTTCTGGGTTAGTGGAGACTGTTTCACGCACAACTTCGTCAAGTTTTTCGGCTAGACACACGGCATTGAAGGCAAAATAGATTAATGCCCCAGATAATATCTGTTTATATGTTTGCCGTAACGTCATTTACAAATCCATTCCGTTAATTTGATATTAGGTATATAGCTCACTAACGAATGTTTGTAAAATCAAGGATTATGACTAATAACTAAAATAGTAATATCGTCTGGGTGTGCGACGTTGGTGGTTGTAGTAACGCCTGTAGCTCGCCAAATTTTAGCAATATCACCAGCACTTTCTTGAATAACTTGCAGCAAAGCAGCTTCTTTTTGTGTCAGATTTTCGCCATGCATAAACACTTCCATCACCCCATCAGAAAATATCACTAAATGCTCTCCTGGCAATAGCTGCAGCGTTTGCTCCTCATAGTTGACATTGGCCATTATACCAATAGGAAAACCACTACCGATTAAAAATTGTGTGGTACCATTCTGTAGATAGCGAATCGGGTTGGGATAATGCCCGGCGATTCCATAAGTAAAACTACCTGTTTGAATATTTAATACACCGTACACTAGTGTCAAATATTTGCCCAATTTAGCAGTGAAAAATTCATTGCTAATCGCCTGCATTAACTTGTGTGGTTGCAAGATAGTCGTACCTTGTTGCGAATGATACTGGAAATTATATTTAGCAATCATGCCTTTAAGCAAAATAGTAAGGAATGCCGAAGAAGCACCATGGCCAGAGACATCTGCTAAATATACCGCTACATTATCATCATCAATAGCAAAATACTCAACAAAGTCACCACTTAATTCTAATGACGGAATAATTTTGAATCTAAATTCAAAATTACTGAATTTTACTAGTTGTGGTGGCAATAAAGTAACCTGCACCTGTCGCCCAGCAGCTTGATCTTCTTCAAGAATTTTCAAGTTGTGCTCTAATCGTTGTGCATAAATTCTATTTTGCTCTAACAACCTTTTTCTTTCTAAAGCTTTTTTAATCGCATGTTCCAACGCCTGTAAATCAGCTATAGGCTTAGTAATATAATCCCACGCCCCCAACCGCAATGACTCCACAGCATCATTTAGTTGTCCTGCACCGGAAATAACTATTACCGGTATATCAGGAAGCTCTTTAGTGACCGTATGCAACACTTCTAGGCCGCCCAATACAGGCATGTGTAGATCTGTTAAAATTAAATCTGGCTTGTTTTGGTTAATAATCTCTATAGCTGCTTTACCATTTTCTGCACTAATGGCAATAAAGCCGCTATCTTCAAGATAAGCAGTAATACTACGCAATAAATCAACTTCATCATCTATTACTAAGATCGTAGCTGGTTTTTCTGACATGTATTGATCCAAACTATAACAAACTTCTTTTAAACATAGCATCACCCACCAAGCTTGTTAAGTGTAGACCTATATTCAATTATTGTATTTCAATATACCAAAGCATTTGCATTAACATTAAATATGGGTACAATTAAATCCCACAAAAATAATTAAGTAATATTATGCAAAAAAATCTACAAAAAATTTTCGGTATCTTGTTAGCAACTATTGCTGGTAATAGCCATGCAGAAAACAACGTACTAAATAATTTTAATAACGCGATAAAAAATGGTGCTCCAGAATTTACCCTCAGGCCACGCTATGAAAATGCCGAACAACAAGGGCTATTAGATTCTAGAGCAACCACCATGCGTACTACCGTGGGATATGAGAGTGCAGATTTTTATCATACCATTGCAAAAGTTGAACTAGTTGATGTAGCCAATTTTTTTGGCTTACACTATAACCCAGGCGTCAGTGATTTAAATAAACCACAATATACGGTTATCAATGATCCTAGTGGTGCCGGAATTACCGAAGCCAAAATATCTTACAGCGGTTGGACTAATAATTTAATAACTTTTGGCCGACAATATATTCAACTAGATAACGAACGTTTTATTGGTAAAAATGATTTACGTCAATACCCACAAAGCTTTGATGCGCTTAGCTTTAATAGTACTTTTATTCCAAATATGGATTTTTATTATGCATATGTGTGGTACGTGAATACCAATAATGCCAATGGTCGAGCTGCCGAGGGTCGACGTCAATTATCGACCAATTTGCTTAATGTTGCTTGGGACACTCTAAAATATGGCAAAGTTTATGGCTATGTTTATTTTAACGATGATCATGCAATAAGCACTAATTCTAATATAACTTTTGGTGCACGTTTGGCTAGCCCAACTAATTTAGAGGAAACTGATAACTACGCCTATGCCATTGAAATTGCCCGCCAACAAGCGAGATTTAACAATCCTACCGCCTATGTCGCCTATTATTTAGATTGCAATATTAGCAAGACCATCGATATTCTTACTTTTACCGCTGGAATTGAGCGTTTATCTGGCTCCGCGCAAGGCAACAATAAAGCGTTTATAACGCCACTAGGTAGCGTGGATGATTTTAGTGGTTTAGCGCAAGTATTTACCACTACCCCAGCGCGTGGTTTACAAGACGTCTACGGCATTATTGATGCCACGTACAAAGATCTATATGGCGCAATTACTTACCATTACTTTCGTTTTGACAAGGGCCCTGGTGCAAAGACTGCTGGCAATGAGATTGATATTAGTGCTGGAGTAAAAATTAACGAACATTTTGATTTTAGTGTAGTCTATGCCAAATACAACGCCCGCAACTCGTTAACATCGACTACACGTAGATTCTGGGTGATGTTGACTGCCAATCTAATCTAAGAGCCTGTTTAAAATTCGCTAGACCGAGGCGCAGAAATCATTGATTCTGCCAAGTATAGTAGTGTTTTAAACAGGTTCTAGGCTGGTGGTTCGCCAAGCATGTCGTTACCAGAGCTATCTGCTGTCGGTACAACTTTGCCACTTAGGGTGTATTCTCGATATTGCATATAGCTGGTGCGCACAAAATCATAATCATTGACGCCAGCTATAATGACAACACTTTGTAGATCTTGGTTATTTTGATAGATGTCGATTAAATCAACTGCATAGTAAATATTACGCCATTTAGGTTCAAAATATGCTGGTGGCGACATAAAATAATCACCTATCAAACTAATGCCATCACGAATTGTAGAGGGCCCAATAATTGGAATCACAAAGTAACTGGAATTTTTCCATCCCCACTTGTAAAAAGTATTGCCCAGTCTTTCCGGATAAACTGTCATGCCTAATGCAGATGTAACATCAAATAAGCCAAAAATTCCTAGAGTGGAGTTAATCACAAAGCAAGCGACATTATTTAACGCTGGGCCGATTTTACCTTGTAATAAATTATTTGCGGTGAAGTGCACAGTACGAACATTACTAATAAAGTTATGCACAGATTCTTTAGCTGGGAGCGGCACCACCACATCGTACGTACGCGCTACTGGTTTAATATATAAGGCCGTCGCCATTTGATTAAAATAAAAAATGCCCCTATTCAATGGCTCTAGCGGATCGTTGATTTCTGCTGTAACCGAACCAGCGCCAACCATCATAAATAATAATAAGATAATTTTGTAAAAACGTGGCCAATACATTTTTATGTCTTTAATTAATCTGTCCTAAGTATAATTGTATTCGTATAATTTTAAATACACAAATCCATCCCTTCCCATTTAAACTTTAGGATTTGGGTATGGTGACCAACATACAAAGTGTATTGGAGATCAAGAAAACCAGGATACTACCATTGATAATAAACTATTAATGTATACCAATGGGAAATTCATTATTAGAGGCATTAATCGCCATGAGTATAATCAGCCTCATAATTATGGCTAATATCAATTTGCTGTGCCGAATTATAAGGCTTTTGGCAGTACTACAAATGATTACACCATAAACATGCGTCGACTATTTAAAATACGGGCTAGCACCATCTTAGAAGCACTAATTAGCACCACCATTGGCGTAATTTTATGCGGTTGGGCGTTACATTATATGTTAATGATAACCAAGGTATATTACCAAATGCACCGACAATTTCAGTTACAAAACGCTAAACTAATTGCCCGATATTATATCAGCAAAGATTTAGCTGCCATGACTATACCCCCCACCTCTTGTCAAGTTGGCAGCAAAGATTGCGCGACCACGATCCAACAAATAAACACTCGACATCTTAAGCCTTTAACTGACGTGTTGCTGCTAAAAACCACATCAGAGAATGTCGTTTATTATCTGCGCAAATCCGCAATCCAGCAATGCAACCATAATATATGCTACGCATTGTATCGCGATAACATACAGCAAAATGCCGTCGCCTTAGTAGAAAATATTAGCGATCTACAAATTCAAATGCGACCAGAAATTCATCCTCGGTACGTTGCAGAAATAAAATTAACTTTTGCTCAACATGATGAATTAAGGATTATATGGCGCTTCCGAGCCGACAATTAGCCTCTGCTTTATTGATAGCAATCATTCTGTGCTTGATTAGCTCCTGTATGATTAACTTTATACTCGCAGAAATAATAATGCAGCAACGCATGGTAAAAAACTACCAAGTTATTTGGCAAACAACTGTACAGAAGCAAGAAGACAATATCTATAATTGAGACTATGATTAAGTTTAATAGAGAATGTGAGCCAAAGCTTTGAGCAAAAAACTTAATAAAACATCTGCTGGCAAATTGCTAGCTTTCAGCTTAATAGAGCTGATGGTCGTAATCACTATTTTGTCTGCTTTGGCCACAGCAGCAATCCCCAGTTACGTAAAATATCTGCAACGGGCATCCTTAACTGAGGCCATGTCTATCCTCGGCAATTATAAAACTGCGTTGGGCATATTTTGGAGCATAGAAAACCGTTTACCAACCACCGGCGACACTATCAATGGTTCACCAGTAGATTTACCATTTGGCACATTGGTCGACACCGATCTACCAGATAGTATTCAAAGTCTACAGCTTACTGCTAACGGTAATGGCTCATTAATCAGCATCATTATTAACAGTAATATCTTTTCCACATTGGTACCCAATAATCGTACTTTAGTTTTAGCGGCACAACCTATTAACGGCCATATAGTCTTTAAATGTGGCAACTTTAGCACTGATGCCACATCAATAGCCGACATAGGATTTACTGATATAACCATGCTCCCTAAAAGCTGCAACTATAACGGTGTTGGTGCTTGGTTAACCAATCCCAACCCTCCAGAACCAGAAGAGCCACAAGGACCTTAAGTATTAACCACACCAAGCCATTTTTGCTGGTGCAAACTTTGCTGCTGCGACAAATTTTCTGCCAACGTTAATTCACAGCACATCTTAGTTTGGATAGTATTATAGAGATGAATTTCTCGCAAAACTTCATTACGAAAAATATGTATCTTTATCAATTCCGTACTTTTGAATGTATTAAACAACATTTCTAAATTAATATAATTTACTGCAAAGCCATTAATTGCCACTAAAACATCATTTGCCGCTAATCCAGCTTGTTCCGCCGCGGAATCACTTAGAACCGCACGCAATAATACTTTGTTTTGATCGTTAATAACCTTCACACCCAAATTATCTAATATTCCTGCCGGTTTGGTGGCATATACAATTCCCACGCTTAACAGAGGTTCAACAAAATCCAGCTCTTCTGTGGTATTAATCAACAAATCACAAAAACTAGCATAGTCTTCGCCAGTTACCTCGAACAATATGCGTTGAAAATATCCCTCTGGCAATCCTAAACCTGCTTTACCATACTGTTGCCACAAAATCTGCATAACATCAACTAAGCTCTGCTTTCTTTTACTATTTTTAATAATCAAGAGATCTAGCAACAATGCCACCAATGCACCTTTTAAATAATAACTAATGCCTGAGTTAATAGAGTTTTCATCTGGCTGATAATACTTAATCCACGCATCAAAACTAGATTCTTGTAAAGTTTGCATGTTCGCGCCGGGGGTTTGCAGAAAAACATTGATATCATCTTGCAAAATACGCAAATATTCTGTAACTGTTATAACCCCAGCACGAAATAAGTTTAAATTATCAAAATAAGAGGTAAAACCTTCAAAAATCCATAATTGCCGCGTATATACTTCCCGAGTTAAATCTGGATTAATGAAAACTTCTGGTTTAATCCGTTTAACGTTCCATAAATGAAAATACTCATGGCTAAATAACCCCAGCAATGCTTTATAGTCTTCCTCTTTGGTCGCGTTGTTAAATCCTGGTAAATCGCTACGTGTACAAATCAAGCTACATGATGACTTGTGTTCAATTCCGCCGCCTCCCTTGGCTAACACACTTAAAATAAAAATATAATGTGTCATTTTGGGTAACTCACCAAAAAAATCTATCTGAGCCAGGCAGATTTTCGTCACATCTTGCACCAAACGTGCATAATCAGCATAAGCCTGACCAGTTACCACTAACGAATGCGGCACGTCTGCCACAACAAAATCAAAACGTTTAAAATCACTGATTTCAAAAGGATGATCGATTAAATCCAAATGATTACTGGCAATGTAACTGCCAAAACCTTCTGTATCTGTAGCATAAGGAGCCATGCTGGTGGCGCAACGCCAATTGGCCGTCTGGGGCGCTTGCGGCCTGACTATATTGACGATTCTGGTTTGTTCTTCTTCGCCCTCGACAACTAAAAATATCCTACAACCATCGAAAAAAACTCGATTATGATCAACATAGGCCCCACGTGCTGCCAGATCAAAACAATAAACGCTATAGTTAATTACCAACGGGCCGTTGCAGGGGGCACATTGCCAGCTACTTTTAGAGGTTTTCTCAACAGCAACTGCAACACCATTCGCACTGACACTTAACGCCACTACATGCCTGGCAAAATCACGAATTAAATAACTGCCAGGAACCCAGGCTGGAAATGATATAATTTGGCCTTGCTCATTTGGACGTTTAATAGTACATTCAACAACCAATAAATGCTTGTTTAAATCATTCAAGAAAATTTTATATTCTATAGGTTCCATTATGCAGTTGGCTTCCGTTTTGGCATGTAACACGCTATAGTTTATGGTATTGTAAGAGGTAATTAATGTCTACACACTTAGAACAAAATAATACAACCAATGCTGGCATAGCATTCCAACTTAAGGGCGGACTATTTACCCTAACCACCCTGCAAATTTTCAGCGCTGATATTAATGCCCTGCACACGCAATTAACCGCCAAAATACAGCAAGCACCAAATTTTTTTCATAATGCTCCTTTAGTTTTGGATCTTAAAATAGCCGTGCAGACAAATATTGATTTTGCAGCCCTAAGCGATATGTTAAAATCTTTGAATTTAATTCCTGTGGGTATAAAAAATGCCACTCCTGAACAGACGCAAAATGCAATTAAACATGGCTTTGCAATTTTACGTGATGCGCCTAATCCTAAAGAAAGAGAGCTGTTAGCCACCAATCCACAGGTAACCCCTAAAAGTCATGTAGCAAAAATAATTACTGACCCAGTGCGCTCTGGTCAACAGATATACGCTCCTGACGGCGACCTAATTATTATTAACCAAGTAAGTAATGGTGCTGAACTAATAGCTGACGGTAGTATTCACGTCTATGGTTCTATGCGTGGACGTGCATTGGCTGGCATTAATGGTAATACTAATGCACGAATCTTCTGCAACAGTTTAGAAGCTGAGCTTGTTTCTGTTGCAGGAAATTATAAAATTAGCGAAGATATAGAAAGGCAAGCATGGAAAATTGCGGCACAGATTTATATTAAGGATGATCGCTTGCAAATTAGCGCCCTATAGTTTAAACAATATTAATATAATGTGAGGATAAAGACTTGACAGAAGCAAAAGTAATCGTTGTAACCTCTGGCAAAGGTGGTGTAGGTAAAACAACCTCTACAGCCGCAATTGGTGCCGAATTAGCACGTCGTGGTAATAAAACTGTGGTGATCGATTTTGATATCGGTTTGCGTAATCTAGATTTGATTATGGGCTGTGAACGACGGGTAATCTATGATTTTATCAATGTAATTAATAATGAAGCCACCCTCAGCCAAGCGTTAATCAAAGATAAACGTGAACCAAATTTATATGTATTGCCAGCCTCACAAACTAGAAACAAAGATGCACTTCAACAAGAAGGCGTCAGTAAGGTTATCGAGCAACTCAAGAAAGAATTTAAATTCATTATCTGTGATTCACCCGCTGGGATCGAACGCGGCGCCTTAATGGCCCTGTATTTTGCTGAAGAAGCAGTAATTGTGACCAATCCAGAAGTGTCTTCTGTTAGAGATTCTGATCGTATTATTGGCGTGCTAAATAGCGATTCCAAGCTGGCAAAAGAAGGCTCTGAAGTAAAGAAACACTTATTAATTACTCGCTTTTCACCTAGTAGAGCTAAACGCGGAGAAATGTTAAGTGTCGAAGATGTGCGTGAAATATTAGCCGTAGATTTACTAGGCGTAATTCCTGAATCTCCCGCAGTGTTAAGTGCATCAAACCAAGGTATTCCTATCACATTAGATGTGGACAATGATGCTAAGTTTGCCTATAGAGCAGCGGTCTCCAAGCTATTAGGAGAACCAGAACCTGTGCAAACCAGCAATAAGTGGGGGTTCCTAAAAAACATTAGAATATTTAAAGGCGAGCCAGTATGAGCATATTAGACTTAATAAGATTTAGACAAAAAAATTCAGCCTCAGCAGCGAAAGAGCGTTTACAGATAGTAGTGTCTCACCAACGTGCTGGTATAACGTCCAACAAACCTGACTTTCTGCCACAGTTGCACAAAGAATTATTAGCCGTGGTGAGCAAATATACTGATATAGCGACTGAAAACATCCAAGTACAGTTACAAAACGAAGGTGATTTCTCCATCCTAGAGCTGAATATCACTATCCCTAGTAGTTGATAACCCACTGCCAACGCGGTTCATGCTAATACAAAATATAGGGCATGAGCCGCTCAAATTCTAATCCCACGCATGACTCTATCGTATATACTAATTTGCAAATCGCTCCAATGCTTTTTTATATACTTCGCTTCTTTCACGTTTGCCAACAGATAAAACAAATACTGTTATAGAGTGATCTGCAACCTCATATACTAATCTATATCCTGATGATCTAAGTTTTATTTTATACAAATTTTTACCACCAGTTAAGCGGTCTTTTGGCACATGAGGATTTTGTAACCTTTCAGTTAATTTGTTTTTAAATTGCTCTTTTAGTGTTACACCAAGTTTTTCCCACTCTTTCAGCGCTGAAGGAACAAAAGCAAGTTTATAAGTTTTCAAGATTAATCCTTATTGCTTGATCTTTTTCTTTTAACCTCGATTCAGCCAACTCTAGAAGCTCAAGATTTTCTATTGCTTCTAACATTATTTCATAGGTTCTGGCAGATACGATATATGCAGAAGGTTTATTATGATTTAACAGTGCTACTGTCTCGCCATTTGCTTGGGCGAGGATAGCACTAGGATTCTTCTTGAACTCAGAAATACTAGTAGAAAGGCTTGCGTGTACATGCTCCATTTTTTTTCACCAAATTTTAGTCTTAAATATGGTCTTATTATAGCCCATATTTACAGCATAAACAAGCCCAACAAAAGATAGACCAATATTTATAACTGGGCAGATTTAATGCATGAGCCGTCTAAACTTATGGCCTTCCAGTAGCAGTGGAAGGTTTCATGGGTAACCATCCATTGGTGGTGGAGGCTTTTTCGTATAGGCATCCAGTAGCAATGGATGGTTTACTTACGTAACTCGCGATGTAAAATCTTACCCACCGGCGACTTCGGCAAGCTATCGCGAAACTCAACAAATTTAGGCACTTTATAGCCAGTTAAATGCTGATGACAATAGGCCCGTACATCCTCAACTGTGATTTTTGGATTGCTTTTAACAATTAATGCCTTAACTTGTTCACCAGTGGCATCATCTGGCACACCAATTACTGCGACTTCTTTCACCCCCGGCATGGCAGCGATTGTATCTTCCACCTCGTTGGGATAAACCTTAAACCCAGAAATTACAATCATATCCTTGATACGATCAATAATTTTTACAAACCCTTGTTCATTAACTGTCACGACATCACCAGTCTTCAACCAACCATCCGCAGTTAAAACCTTACGTGTCTCTTCTTCCTGATGCCAATAGCCCTTCATAACCTGTGGCCCACGTACCCACAACTCCCCAGGTTGATTAAAGCCCAATTCATGCCCAGCCTCATCGCGTACAGAAATTTCTGTTGAAGGTATTGGCAAGCCAATACTGTCATTAAATGATTTTAAATTCATGGGATTAATACATACGCCTGGTGAGGCCTCAGTTAAACCATAGGCTGGCAACAATGGCTTTTTAGTAACTTCTTGCCATCTAGTGGCAATGATTTTTTGTACCGCCATACCACCACCCAAAGCAACTTTTAATGCTGAAAAATCTACTGTCGCAAAACTTGGTGTATTTAATAATAAATTAAATAACGTATTTACCCCAGTAATCGCGGTAAATTTAAAACGCTTTAAATCAGCAATAAAGGTTTTAATGTCGCGAGGATTAGTAATCAGGACGTTTAAAGCGCCATAATACATAAACGTTAAGCAATTCGCGGTTAGAGAAAATATATGATACAGCGGCAACGCAGTAATTATTATTTCTTTACCAGGAGTTAATAATACTGTCAGCAGAGCTGAATCTTGTAGCACATTGGCCACCATATTGCGATGCGTTAACATGGCACCCTTTGGGATGCCTGTAGTCCCACCAGTGTATTGTAAAAAAGCTAAATCGCCACCAGTCATGGTTAATTCTGTATATTTAAGCTTGGCACCGATCGCATCAACATCTTTGTAATAATATAATTTATCCAAATACCACTTTGGAATTAAGCGTTTTATATAACGTAAATAAAAATCTACTAAACCCGCTTTAACTGGTGGAAAAAAATCACCAACTTTGGCAATCACAACATGCTTTAATTCTGTTTTAGGCAAAGCTTGTTGTACTATATGCGCAAAGTTTTCTAATACAATTACTCCTGTTGCCTGTGCGTCGTGCATTTGTCGTTCAAACTCTTCCACGGTGTATAGCGGATTAACGTTTACCACCACGCAGCCGGCGCGTAAAATGCCCAACATAGCAATTGGATAGTGCAACAGATTGGGCATCATGATTGCAAAACGTTCACCTTTAGTTAAGCCGAGCTTTTGCTGTAAAAAGGCCGCAAAGTTTTTTGAACGCTGATCAACTTCAGCATAGGTCAAAGTTTGCCCCATATTCGTAAAGGCTGGCAAATCCGCATATTTGGTCAACATTTCACCAAATAAGGCATTTAACGATGGGTAAGCATCAGGATTGATGGTTTTTGGTACACCCGGTTCATAGTTTTTTAGCCAGACTGGTTCCACGTTAATAATCTCCTCAAACCACTTTAAGTATAATCCACTAAATGACTTAGTACATGATCACTGTATATCACCCATATTTAGTTTTAAAACTAAAATCATGCCGACGGATTAAATTGCCGCTAGAATCAGAACTAGCTATAATGGCCGCTGGTCTGTGTTTTACCAAATAACTTATGAATGCAAATTTAATTATTTCTTTACTACCGCCACTGCTAGTGTTATTCCTTGGTTACTTTACTCACAGAATAATGCTATCCCTGATGGCAGGGATACTATTAGCGGCATTGATTGCGCATGACTTTTCATTATTAGCAGCCTTGCAAAATGCTCTAGAGGTATTGTGGAAAAATCTGGAATTATATAATTTCTTTTCTAGTCAACAATTTTGGCAAGCAAATAATCTATTTATCTGTATTTTTTTACTGGTGTTAGGCATATTCATCACCATGCTCCAAGTATCCGGCGGTGCATACGCCTATAGCGTGTTTGCGAAACGTAAAATAAGAAATGCCAAAAGCGCTGAAACTTCTGCACTTGTCTTATCTAGCGGCCTATTTGTCGACGATTACCTAAGCTGTTTAACAACTGGCGCTGTGATGTATCCGTTGACAGATACGCAAAAAATTCCACGGGCTAAATTAGCGCTATTAGTTGATTCAATGTCTGGCTCATTGGCAATCCTCTGCCCTTTTTCTAGCTGGGTAGCAGCGATTGTGGGGTTCTTAGGCGATAATGGTATCAGCGAAGAGGCTAGCAGCGAGACGCTAATCTTGGCTAACCCATTTACCACCTTTATGCACTTGCTGCCATTTTTATTCTATTCGTTTATCCTAATTGCCAGCATCTGGTTTATTGTACGTTATCGAATAAGTTTTGGTTTAATGCGTAAATTTGAAACTATTGCTAGAGACACCGGCAATTTATTTGGTGGCGCCAATCGCTCAGCCAACAAGGGTAAAAATGTTGATCATAATCCGGCGCATACTACTTTGTTAGAATTTTTCTTTCCAATTTTTGTGCTGCTAACCTGTGTATTGGGTGGCATTTTGTATTCTGGTAATTGGTGGTTACTAGGTGGCAATAACTCTTTAATGAATGCTTTTCAATCTGCCTCGGCAGCAACTGGACTGTTTCTTGGTGGCAATATAACCTTAATAATATGCACAATATTTTTTATTTTGCGTAAACGTATCTCCATTAGAACATTACCTAGCGTATATCTTGATGGCATAAAATTAATGCTCTCCGCGGCCATAGTCTTGCTCTTGGCATGGACTTTTGGTGACATGCTGCGCAATCAGTTACATACCGGTGAATACCTTGCGAGTTTGCTGTTGGATTCGGTCAATATTACTGCGCTGCCAATGATTATATTTTTTGCCGGATTTTTGATTGCTTTTACCATTGGTAGTGCTTGGGGTAGTGCCGCAATGTTATTTCCAATTGTCATCCCATTAATACTCTCAATGGCTAACACTCCATCCCAACCAACTTTGGAACAAATTCCAATCTTGTTCCCAGTACTTGGTGCTGTCTTATCTGGTTGTGTTGCTGGCAATCACGTGTCGCCAATTGCTGATACAACTATAATGTCCTGCTTGAGTACGCATACCAAGCTCAAAGATCACGTACATAGTCAAATCCAATATGCCATACCCGGCATTATTATTACCGGCTTCGCTTTCTGTTTAAGTGGAGTGTTAATACCATATGGTTTGAAGACTGCAATATTTGTGCCTATAGTGACAGCTATAGCTGCAAACTTTGCAATTTTATGGATATTAAATAAAAGGGCTATGGAATTGGCATGCGTAAAAAGTTAGAACAAAAGCAAACTATAGGTTGGCGAGAGTGGACGACATTTCCAGATTTGGGTATTGACAAGGTCAAAGCCAAGATTGATACTGGCGCCCGTTCTTCAGCTTTACACGCTTATGCAATTGAATATTATAAAACCAAAAGTGGTAAATTAAGGGCCAAGTTTACTGTGCACCCATTACAAAAAAATAATAAGTACTCTGTACAATGCCATGCGGATGTTATAGATCAACGCTATATCAAAAGCTCTAGCGGTCAAAAAGAGTTGCGTACAACTATTTTAACGCCTCTAAAAATAGGGACCTTGGTTTGGCCGATTGAATTAACCCTCACTAACCGTGACAGCATGGGCTTTAGACTCTTAATTGGTCGTACTGCATTACGTAAACGCTTTTTGGTTGATCCACAACGCTCTTTTCTATTTGGTAATTAATAAATGCATATAGCTATTTTATCGCGCGTGCCAGATTTATATTCGACACGTCGACTCCTGGAAGCAGCAAAAAACCGCGGCCACCATGCACGGGTTATTGATACTCTACGCTGTTACATGAATATAACCTCGAAAAATCCCGAAGTACATTATGGTGGTAAAAAACTAGAACCATTTGATGCAATAATTCCACGTATTGGTGCTTCGATTACATTTTATGGTACCGCAGTGGTGCGTCAGTTTGAAATGATGAATGTATTCAGCCTCAATGAATCAATAGCGATTTCGCGTTCTAGAGACAAGTTACGCTCCATGCAATTATTGGCACGCAAAGGTATTGGTATGCCAATCACGGGTTTTTCACGCTCAACAGATGATGTGCGCGATTTGATTAAAATTGCTAGTGGTGCACCATTGGTAATTAAGTTGATTGAAGGCACGCAAGGTATAGGCGTAGTATTGGCAGAAACCACCAAAGCTGCGGAAAGCGTGATCGAAGCATTTATGGGGCTCAAAGCCAATATTATGGTGCAAGAGTACATTAAAGAAGCGTCTGGTGAGGATATTCGTTGCTTTGTGATCGGAGATAAGGTGGTAGCGACCATGAAGCGCAAAGCACGTGAAGGTGAGTTTCGCTCAAACTTACACCGTGGTGGTAAAGCAGAGATAGTTGAGATTAATGCTGAAGAACGTAAAACAGCGATTAAAGCCGCCAAAGTTGTAGGATTGAATGTCGCCGGAGTTGATATTTTACGCTCGTCACGAGGCCCTTTGGTAGTAGAAGTAAATTCCTCACCAGGATTAGAAGGCATAGAAAAAGCCACTGGCGAAGATATTGCGACGCAAATAATTGAGTTCATTGAAAAAAATGCTGCAACAGCTAAAAATAAAACCAAAGGGAAAGGATAAATAAATGTGGATTAATACATATAATTTAACTAGATTTCAGGTGGTTGTTGCATTACATGAATATTTATTATCGAATTATTATCGTCAGCGCGGCATGAACAAAGGTGATATTGCTATTCTTCTTGAAAAATCTGCAAATCATAGATATAAACAAATTGAAATATTTCTTTCACAAATAAAACCAAGTTTTGACGGTAGGTTCAATATTGGTATACATAATTTTGGTGTTACAGATTATGGTTATTATAACGAAGAAATAAAAAAATTAGATTTTGCTTTTATAGTTAATTTAGCTGCTGTGAACGAAACCATAGATGTAAATTCACGTGGGTTTGATTCTTTATTTTTCGACAACATAGTTGCAAGACAACATGGATTAGAAAACAGAGACTATTTTTTAAATAAAAATATTCTTGCATTTGGTGGCAACCATGCGCAAAATGCGATTGCAAATGCGCATTTTGTCATACCGCCTAGTATAAGACTTGTAGACATGCCAACTAGCCACGTTATGCACCAACCCCCTCCCTTACACAGCTATAGCCAAAGTACTGAAAATTCAGGCTCAACATCAATCAGTAGTGGCAACTCCAGATCACCAAACAAAAAAAGCTTCATGCCATTTTTTTTATCTCGCTGGCCATTTTGTAACAATTGGGGCAATTTACCGGTGCAGGTCGGTCCAGAAAATCAGTTCCAGCAACCCCAAATTAGTCCAATTAAAAAAAGAAGACTACTCTTTTAGTAACAATTGTCAGCCGACACGCAATTCATGCCACCATTCATAAATGTATGTTTGAATTAATTCTTTGTATTGATAATATGCTGCAGGCCTAAAACCGAACCAGGCCATACCTATCAGAATGAATGATGAATAAACTAGAATTATCACAGATAAAACTGCCATGAATAACAACGATTTTTTACTTACCGCTTGCCCGGCAGAAATAGACAACACCCCCAAACCAAAAGCAAAAATATCGGTAATCCAACTATATGGTAAAGTTAGAATAATTTTTGACCCACACATAAATACCAAAATTACCGCCGCAATACTAAAATAGCGTTTTTCAGTAATATTGCCGCGCGCTACAAAATTCCTAGCAAAACCGGCCCAATAAAACACCACTGCCCCGAACTCGGCGGCGACAAAGGCCGCTTCTTCAGAAAAAAAGTAGGTCGGTATGGTCTCTGGGGGAGCCAAGCGGCTGAACAATGATATGTAGGGTAGACATATCGCAATTAAAAAATTAATAACGTGCATATTGCCAGTATAGTCAAAGAATGCGGCCAAATTACTGACTATACACGAGAACTTATACAAACTGTGGGTGTCAAAAAGAACAGTTAACGCGAATAACGAGAAGAGAAAAACGATGGAAAGAAATGATTTTATGAGAAATGATACATGGTATAATCTTAAACCACTATACGGCCTTATGGGCGATATCGGTGCGCAATTCAACGAAATCGCTGATACTACTAGTAATAAAGTTAAATTGATGGCAACCGATGTCTTATACAATCCCAATTGGAACAAACAGTTAAAAGATGAATCTTTTTTATCCACTTTTTTCCTTGAACAAAAAGAATTAAACTCTCAAACTTTAATCGCCATATTGGATGGATTTGCATCAGCTATTGACGCCAATAAAAATATAAAAAGAAAAAAAGAAGTAAAATATGCATTAAAAGTTGCATTGTTACGTTTATTAAAAAAAGATAAATCTGATGATTTAAATTACCACAAACAACTTATGCAAAACTTATATGCCTTGGCGCAAAAACTTGAAGAAAACGATGTTCCAATTGATAAAAAGGCCGCATTACACCTGGCTTTCATAGTAAAAGCAGGAGAAAACGGTAAAGCCAATTCTATAATTGACCCAAAAGAGGTTAAGGAACATCTCAAGAAGAATTTTTCTTTGTCGCGTAAAGAATATGTTGCTATGAAGGTACGTGAAGGTTTAACCACTGCGGCACAAATCTCAGGATATCTAGGCAAACTATTGGGCAAAGCTTTGCTAGAACCTATAGTGCTTAGCGCACAATTGTATTACCGTAAGATTGGTACTCAACAACAAATTAAAGAAATGCTGGCACCATATGTTGGTACTTGGGCAGCAAAAAAAGTAGCTGGGTTAGCTTTTTCTAAACCGTTAAAAACAACGGTAGAAAACCTTTCTGACAACGAAGTACGCCGTCAAATATATCGAGGAGTGGAGAAAGCAGCAACAGCGGTGGGGGAAAAAGCTGCAACCAATGTGCAATGGATGCGCGACAACGCTAAACAAAAAATTGGTACTGTCAAAAAAACAATGCATGCTAAAAAAGAATCCCTATTGGGAGCTATGCAGAATGTGCGCAAAAAAACATCTACAAAAGTTAATCGTGCGTCACAGGCGGCACCAACGACTGATAAAAAAACTAACCGTCATAGTTTGAAGAAAAAAAACTAGATATTAGATTGTTTTAACGGATGGTATAATGAAAAATAAAAATGACGTTGTTAAGAAACAGCATCCGCTAACGCCAACTCAAGCAGCAAGGGCACAGCGGACACAACATCAACACAATACAAACCAAGCTCAAGTTGCTGCCGCTACTGATCAGGTAATAGCAGCTGCTAAAACCCTGAATGCTGCAGTTGATAATTTGAATAAAGCTGTTGCTGCTAACGCTAATACAAATCGGCGACAGAACAATAACATAAAACAACAGCCTAGAAAACCATCTAAATTATAAAACTTTATTCTCGCACAGTATTATGCTTAGACGTTTCAAATACAAAATCTTGTGACACTGGATATTTATAATATATACCATGATAAGCAGAGACAATACCACGCAACATCATAACGCAAGCCCAAAAGAATGGCACTATGGTGAAAATATTAAACGGTAAATGCATACCAGTGCTAAATACTGCCCGCCATGGCTTGGTCAGGCTAAACAAACTAGCTGCCATATTGGGGGCAAAATAAATAAATAACGTACCCAAAGTTAAACACACCAATTGAATAAACGTATAGGTAATCTGAAAATTTATTACTTCGCGACCATTCCTAGCTAAAAAAGGATGATCTTCTTTTTTCCATAACCATAAGGCCGTTGGCAAAAGTATATTTAAAAATGGAATCCCCAATACCAAGACAAAACCCGATAAATGTAACATGCTGGCCCAATTACAAACTAAACGTTTGAGCTGTAGATCGGTAGTTGGGGTAGCTTTAGACTTTGCAACAGCTTCTGTCTCTACTTGTGCAGTGGGAGTGGGTGGCGACATATCATCTATGTTATGCAATAACTCTGGTGGAATATCAAAACTGATATTATACGGTGGTGGTGCGCCCATACCAGGGATGTGTCTGCCAGTATAATTTACTTGCGCTACTGGCTCTTCTGTTTCTAAATCTTGCATCATAGACTTAAGTTCTAAATATTTGATTATAACTACATACCAACCACCCAAGCTGCACAGCACAATACACACAAGTATGAATGTCTGGTTGCTCATTGCACCCGCCAACGCCAGGCATATACCCTGCCCATTTCAATTTTAGGCTTTGGGTATAGCACAGCATTTCAGTTATTTAATTTACCAATAAAGTTATGAGCAGCGCGCAAACCACTAACCCATTAACTCTAATAATAGCTTATTAAACCTTTGTACAAATGTTGCTGGATCTTCTAATTGCCCGCCTTCTGCCAGTACAGCCTGATCGAATAAAATATTCACCCAATCGGCAAAACGGTTTTCTTCAGTATCGTTTTGCAACCGTTTAATAAGCACATGCTCTGGGTTTAATTCAAAGATTGGTTTACTATGTGGCACATTCTGCCCTGCAGCGCGCATGATGCGCTCCATTTGTGGAGTCATATCATGTTCACCAGCCACAATACATGCTGGTGACGCAGTTAAGCGGCGGGTGATGCGCACATCTTCAACACGCTCCCCCAAAATGCCTTTAATTTTATCTAAGAATGGCTGCAATTCGGTAGTGGCTTTTTGCTCTTGCGCGACATCTTCTTTGTCATCCAAAGCCCCCAACTCCAAATTGCCTTTTGCTACCGATTGGAATTTTTTGCCATTATATTCTGTTAGATGAGACATTAACCATTCGTCAATGCGGTCACTCAACAATAATACTTCGATGCCTTTCTTACGGAATATCTCCAAATGTGGGCTGTTTTTAACAGCATTAAAAGTATCCGCGGCCATATAATAAATTTTATCTTGCTCGGCCTTCATGCGACTAATATACGCATCCAAGGTCACGTTTTGTTCTTGGCTATCAGTATTGGTAGAAGCAAAACGCAACAATTTGGCAATTTGCTCACGATTCGCAAAATCCTCGGCTGGCCCTTCTTTTAAGACTTGCCCAAACTGTAACCAAAACTTTTGATACTTTTCTGGATCTAAAGCTAATTCTTCTAGCATACTCAAGACACGCTTAGTTATAGCACCACGCATGTTATCTACTACTCGGTTGCTTTGCAGTATTTCACGCGAAATGTTTAACGGCAAATCATTGGAGTCAATTATACCGCGTACAAAACGTAAATAACTTGGTAAAAATTGCTCTGAATCATCCATAATAAACACACGTTGCACATATAATTTTAAACCACGTTGTTTATTTGGTGACCATAAGTCAAAAGGCGCGCGGGCTGGAATATATAATAGCGTGGTATATTCTAACTTGCCTTCTACTTTATTGTGCGCATAAATCAATGGATCTTCAAAATCATGTGCAATATGTTTATATAAATCATTATATTGTTCAGCAGTTATTTCTTGTTTTGGTAGTGCCCATAACGCGGTGGCTCTATTAACCATTTCCTCTGTATTTTCTGTATCATCTTTCTGCTCATCTGCAGAATCGCCATCTACAGTTTTGATTTTTTGCATAACTACGGGCAAAGTAATATGATCGGAGTATTTACTGATCACATGGCGTAAATGCCAAGCGTTTAATAAGTCCTTTTCTTCTTCTTTTAAATGCAATTCAATTTCAGTACCACGTTGATCTTTAGTTATAGTTTCTATTTCAAAACTACCTTCGCCATTAGAACTCCACTGAACAGCCTCATCGGCTGCTGCACCAGCTTTTCTGGTTCTAACCACTACTTTATCGGCAACAATAAACGCTGAATAAAACCCCACGCCAAATTGACCGATCAATTTGGAATCTTTAGCCTTATCACCAGAGAGGGTCTTGATAAATTCTGCTGTGCCAGAGCGCGCAATCGTGCCTAAATTTTGAATCACCTCATCACGAGTCATGCCTATGCCGTTATCTTTAATAGTTAAAGTACCGGCATCTTTATCAAAATCTACCCAAACTTTTAATTCAGTATCGCCCGCATATAATTCTGGCTTGGACAAACCTACAAAACGTAGTTTATCCGCAGCATCCGAAGCATTAGAAATTAATTCTCGCAAAAATATTTCTTTATTGCTATACAAACTGTGCACCATCAAGTGCAACAATTGTTTGGTTTCAGCTTGAAAATTTAATGTTTGTTTTTCGCTAGTCACGGACATTTTTCCCTCTTTATTTTTTCAATTATACGCATGCAATGGAGCATCTTAATATCGATTATATGGAGCCTAGAATTAGTTTTTCAAGAGTAACAGCTAAACGGTAATTTCAGACCTCTGACTTAAAGCTCGTGCTAAGGTGCCGCCATCTAAATGCTCTAATTCACCGCCTAACGGCATGCCCAAGGCTAGTCGTGTAGTGTGAATATGCGCGTAGCTCTTAGTAATCTCAGCAATATAATATGCCGTCGTCTCGCCTTCCACGGTTGTGCTAGTAGCCATAATAACTTCGGTTATAGCGCCTGTATTCAATAAATCGCGCAGATATTCTATACCTAACTGCTCTGGGCCAATGCCATCGATAGGCGATAAATGCCCCATTAAAACAAAATACAAACCACGAAATACCCCGGTCTGCTCGACAGCCAGAACATCACTAGGGGTCTCGACTATACATAATAAATTTTGCTCACGAGCAGGATTGATACAAATGGTACATAACTCATTTTCACTTAATGTTCTACAGCGACGACAATTGCCAATCTCTGTTATTGCCGCCATAAGTACCTGCGATAATTGACGCCCACCCTCTTTATTACGCTGCAAAATATGAAATGCCATGCGTTGCGCTGACTTAACGCCGACCCCTGGCAAAACTCTTAATGCAGATATTAGTTGATTAATTAATGGACTAAAACTCAACCTAGCCCCCTTTTAAGTTGCTAAGAAAATCAAACCCAGGAGGCAAACCCATGCCAGACATCATTGAATTCATCAATTCTTTCTTTTTAATTTCACGTTTATGATTCGCGTCATTAATTGCTGCAACTATCAATCCTTGTAGAATCTGTTTATTCTCATTATACACCGCATCATCAATTTTGATGCTTAAAGCATCGCCATTACCATTTACCGTTAATTGGATTAAACCTGCACCTGATTCGCCAACCACATGTAATACATTTAGTTCTTCTTGTACTTGTTTAATCTTTTGCTGCATTTCTTTAGCTTGTTGCATGATATTGCTAAAATTACTAAACGGATTTGCCATTGCTTTACTCTCCTGTTATTCTGCCTTGTATCTGAATGTCAGTTATTTTAGCAGCAAATTCTTGCGTAAATTGCTGCACATACTTGTCTTGCCTAATAGCTTGTTCTGCATTAATTTGTGATTCGGAACGCAAGCGTTGCCCACGCGATGCGGGAGTTTCACTATCAATCGTACCAATTTCTATGTTAAGGGTGATTTTGCGTTGCAAATATTCTTGCAACGCCGCTTGCAAACGTTCTATATGTTTATTGTTTAATAACGGTTTTTGCCCTTCCTGCAATTTCAAAACTACTGCATCTGCCTGCCAACTGGCCACAACACAATTTTCTGCTAAAACTTTGGTCAAACCTTGTAAATTTAAACGCGAAATTACCTGCTCCCAGTCCGTACTTATTGCAACTTCTGAGCTATTTTTTAGTACTGGTGCCACAGGCACAATATTTACCACCGGTGCAGCAGGTGCAGCCCGAGCCGACACTGTTGGAGCTACAGATACAACAGGTGCAACAGTTGTCGCAATTCCAATATTTACAGGTTGGAAGGCCAACATACGCAAAACCAACATTTCAAAACCGCTGGCTAAATCTAAAGCATAGGGTATATCGCGTACTGCCAACAATGTTGCCTGATAATACAATTGCAAATCTAATGCTGATACACTAGCGACTAATTTCTCTAACCCTTGTTCTTCTAAGGTGACAATAACTTCACTGGGCACAATTTGCCACAAGGCCAGCTTATGTATAAATTTCTGTAAAACTTGCAATGCTTGATTAAAATCAACATTATTTGCCGCTAATTCACGCACAATTTTGATCGCCTGGCTGGCATTGTTGTGTACAATATTATGCAATAATTCTACAATTTGCGCTTGCATTTCCGTACCCAAGACTTGCTGTGCGGCCACAACAGTAACATGCAGTTGCCCAGCGGCGATAATTTGTTCTAACAAACTCAATGCATCGCGCATACTACCATTGGCGCATTGCGCAATTATCGGTAGTGCTGCTAGATCGTATGGTATTTGTTCTTTATGCAATATACCTGCGATATGTTGTGTAATTTGTTCCACTGTAAAATCACGCAAATGAAACTGTAAGCAGCGCGACAACACGGTGACTGGTAATTTTTGTGGATCGGTAGTAGCAAGAATAAACTTTACATGCGCAGGTGGCTCTTCTAAAGTCTTTAACAGTGCATTAAAACTGTGATTAGACAACATATGTACTTCGTCGATAATATAAATTTTACAACGCGCCTGTACTGGCACATATGACACATTTTCCAGCAGCTCTCTAGTGTCTTCCACCTTAGTTCGTGATGCTGCATCAACTTCAAGCACATCAATATTATTGCCTTGTGTAATACTGATGCACATAGCACAACTACCACAGGGTGTAGCACTAATACCTTTGACACAATTTATAGCCTTGGCCAAAATACGCGCCAATGTCGTTTTACCAACTCCTCTGGTGCCAGTAAATAGATATGCGTTATGTAACTGCTGATGGTTTAAAGAATGTTGCAGAGCCAATAACGTGGGCTGCTGTCCAGCTACTTCGGTAAAGGTTTGTGGACGATATTTGAGCGCTAAAACCTTGTAATCCATTAGTAGTTGCCTTTGTTTTTATACCACAGCGACGATTAAAGGAGGCAACCTCGCCAGCTACACCGCGGCACCAGCTTATTTACTACCGCTGCTCCCTTCCGGGCCTGACGGGGTTTGCAAACTCGCCCTGCGCGGGAACCGGCAAGGTCACCATAAGACCGTATTTTACACTTTTATGCGCTAGCACACAACGCTCAAGGCATACTATACATTGTCAGTTAATCAACAATTTTTAGTGGTTCGATATTAAAGTACCATAATGATTTTGGGATTACTAGAAAGAGCACGATAAATATTATCCAATTGTTCTTGGCTTTTAGCCATAAAAGTAGCCGTAAAAGAAACATAGTTACCAGCACGGCTTAAACGTGAAGACAAACGCAGTAAACTCTCATCAACTTTATTGTGCTGTAACACTGAAATGATCAAGCCCTCAATGTCATCATGCACCGTTGCAGTTACAATTTTAAGTGAAAAGACCATTGGAAAATACATTATGTGTTATTGCCCACCCCATCAGTGTTGCTAGCATATAAATATGATGGTTTATAATGCTTAGTTTGTACTATTAATAAGCAACTCACTATAAACACAAAAAAGAAACTACTAGTAAAATCTAATAACCAAGAATTCAAGGTACAACCAAGCATAAACAAACATACCAGTCCAAAACCCAAATAACCAAATAGATTTTTAGCTAAAAAAAACTGGCGCAGCATTGTCCAAAATATATACAATAAACTAAGCAATCCTGCCAACCCTAACTCTAACCAGGTTAATAGGTATTGATTATGCGGGTTATCTACTCTGCCTACCTCGCGCAGCTGAGTTGCATGTGTCGCAAAGGCTGCACGAAAAGCGCCTGTGCCCCAACCCTGCACTGGGCGCTGTTTAATCAAATCCCAAGTATTATGTGCAAAAATCATCCGCAAACCTATAGAGGAAGATGTGGCGCCTTTATCATCTGTATGCATATAATCTGCTAGCTCGCGCAAACCTATTGTCTGTCTGGTCACAAAAGAGCTAGGTACTAACGACAATATCCCAGCCAAACATAACGCACCTAAGCCAAAAAATAGCGCCGTTTTTAATTTAGAGGCGAATCTTTGCCACAAAAAAATCCCTATTAAAACTACCAAACCTACTTGCCCAATTCTACCAGTATTTATAAAAAATAAATAATAACTTAAAAGTAGTGCTATGCCTGCAAACCACAAACGATATTGCTGGTATTCAAAAGCATAGTGCATAGCGACAAACACACCATAAGCGACAAACATACTGGTAAATATCGTATCTTTAAATACAGGCCCATCAACATGTACCAGCCCTACGATCGCCGTTAATATGATTGTCATCAACAATCCCAACAATACACCATGACGCAATCTAGATTGATCAGTAGCTTGCACATCAGAGTATACGGAACGCAAGTTAGCCACAAACAACGATAAAAACAATGGCAAATATAACAACCGACTTGTTTTACGCAAAGCTTGGATTATTTCCGGAGTCTTACCAAACGAAGCCGTACATCTGAGGAAGCTGATTGCTACAAACACCAAAATTGCCACTACCACTTCATTAGTAAAAATTTTACGCCAAACAGTTCGATCTGTAGACAACAAGCATAACGTCAACAACAATAAACCAATCACATTGGTAGCTGTATTGGATAAAGGAATCACTATCGCTAATGTTATGGCTAATAATGACATTGCTCTATAACTAATAGCTATCACTCTTTCGCCCCAAGCGTGTGCTCCTGATAATCAATATCTTTGGCTAAAATCACCACATATAATGTTATAAAAATAATTTTTAAATCTAACCACCAACTTCTATTATCAACGTACCAAACATCCAATTTTAATTTATCTTCCCACTTAATAGAATTACGTCCATTTATTTGCGCCCAACCAGTTAGGCCTGGCTTAACTAAATGTCGACGTGCTTGTTCTGGAGTGTAATATTTTAGCAAATAAACCAATAACGGCCGTGGACCAACAAAACTCAAATCACCACGAATAATATTAAACAATTGTGGCAACTCATCTAAACTAAACTTACGCAACCATTTACCGACTGGTGTTAAACGAGAATCATCGCCAACAATCTCCATCGCCGCATCGCTGATTCTCATGGTTCTGAATTTATAAATAATAAACGGCTTAGCGTGTAAACCTGATCTGGTTTGTGTAAATAATATTGGCCATCCCATGGTACATAAGATCAATAGAGAAATTAATAACATCAATGGCGATAAAGCTATCAATAATATTAAACCCAGACTAAGTTCTATAATCCTACGCATCATGCGCGCCCCATTATCCCCAAAATTAACCTATGTAATACCACTTTTTGCCATAGCAACTTACTTATTTAGCAGTTAGTAAGTTAAATACTAGCTGCGTCATGCCCTCGCAAGTATATCACATCGTTCACAAATAGAGCTTAAATTTTGGGACGGCAACGGTAACCAGGTATACTCAATTCAGTTTGCAATAAATCTAACTTGATCAATAATGCCGACAATTTATTGTACAATTCGCCTTGTAAATATTGTTTATCCGGCATAAAAAATTGTATCTCTAAAGCAAAAAATTGTTGTAATTTTTCTAGCATGTTGACTGATAACGCTTCTGTTGTGGCTAAAGAGTTGATTAATTCTGCAAAGCCTTGGTTTAGATTAATATCCGGGACCTGCAGATTTAGTATTTTACCATAAATACTAATAATGGCGTAATATACTGCCAATTTGTCTAATAATTGTTTTAATATTTGATCTTCCATTAATAAGGAAGCAAAAGCACCTCTTTTTTGTTGTATTTTTTCACATAATTTAATCGGCAAAACAGTATTAAGAACAGTCTTATTACTAATATGACTATGTATAAATGATTTTGCTGCTAATAACTGTTCTCGCTGTGGTGCAAAAGCCGGGTTGTGCAATACACGCTGCTGCAACTCAGCATGCGTAACAGGCAAGGAATTTTGTAACCAGTTTTTATATACTTCTGCTAGACGTGCATAATCTATGAGTTTTTTAGTATTAGTGTTAGGATGCCCTTCGACTTGATTGATGGTTCCATCCAAACTAAGCCAACAATATTTTTTATGCCGTAAACCATATTTAAATTTACGATTATAATATTGTTCAAAACGTTGTGCAGAATCACGTAAATCATAAGCAAGCCACCCAGTGTACAATAAATATGATTGCTGATCAGATATTAATTTGAAATGCACTTGCAGTTTAAATAGAACATCTCTGGCATGCTCTGGTAAAATATTATTACCACTATAAGGCATATGTACATCGACAAATTTATTACACTCTTTATCTACCGTAAAATCAACATCAAATTCACCTAACCCTAACGATTCAGCCATTAAAAATTCTGGGGCAATTTCACTAATAATATATTTATTCCATAACGTAGTAATATCTACTACTAACGGTTCGAACGGCTCTAAATTTGCACTAACAGCAGTAGACTTAGCAACCATGCGGCTTTGATTTACCAATTTAGAATTATATATACTCTCAAAATCCTGCAAATATTGTGCATCTGCTTGCAAACTAATTGTCAGCCATCTATTTTTTATCTGATTAGTTAGTTGTTGTATAGCACACATTATGGCATGCCATAGAGCAGTATTACTTGCTAATTGCTCAATGAATTGCTGGATTTCTCTACCTATAGCTAGAATATCAACAGCCAAGCCATGCTCATCTAATAGCGTGTTGTTATCTTTTAACATATTCGATATCTGTATATAGGCTTGCGCTGCCAATAGCCAAGTTGGTATATGTGGTAGAGCCTCGGGTAGTTGCTGCTGAAAATTAACATTCAAATATTTATTAACCACTACTAAACCAGTGCCGTGATCATTTTTTTGTACTAATATCTCGTTTAAATACGACAATAAATCTGCGATGGCTGTATTTTCTTTTAACAGATCCCCACCATTTATTTTTTGATTTTTAGATTTGAACAATAGCCACATGGCAAGTTGGGTCTGGGTTTTTGCCATTTTATCTCTGTCAAGCAAGCCATACTTAACAGCAAAATCTATTTCTGCCAAAGGATTTAGTACTTCCAGTAAATATAAATCTCCAAATTCTTTACGCAATCCTTGTCGAAATGAATCTAATTTATAATCCATTTTTCTTAAATTGGTTAATATTTGAAGATTGTTTTTTTGCACAAGCGTTGTTAAATTGCTAAAACTATTATCTAATGCTAACAATAATTGTTCATGGTTTAATTGTAATCTTTCATACAGACTAGCAAATTGTTGGCGCATATTTCTTTGCATCAATAAAACTTGTTCTAATAATTGCAACATTACTTGATTAGCGTTAAATTTTTCTTCTATAGTATTCTTTTGTTCAGTTGCTATAAACAGATTAGTTAAAGACGAGCAGACAGCTAATGGGACAGCGATAGCCGCTCCGCCTGGTATAGCCATTATGCCAGCATAGGCTTTAACGCCAGCCAAAATACTACTGCCAAAATAACTAAGTACTTGATTGTTAGCAACAATTCCGGCACTTAACAAAATATTGCCTAATCCTTCGCTAAAATTTTCTGCACAAATATTATTGGTTTTAAACTCATAAAAAAGCTGCCGCATACTAGCAAGACTAATACCGATAACACCTATTTTGGCTAAATTAGGCTGATTAATGTCTCTGGCTAATTTAGCCAAATAAGCACAAATTGACGCATATCGCTGAGTTTCTTGCGTATATTGCAATAGATTTATATCTGTAGGTGCCAAACCTATTGGTGTCGAGCCAGCATAAATAATTTTTGCTAGTTCATGTTTAGTCAGGCCGCTTAGTCGAATTTTTTCATGCAATAACCGCATAGAGGCATCACCAATGGTAATCCCCAAATTTTGTAAAGATTGCTCAACAGTTGCTGGCTCTGCTAGATTTGGTAAAGTTATCTTGGCTAACCAATTAATATCTTGTAATATATCCGCAGCAAGATTTAATTTTTGACTTTTAAATTCTACGGCTAATGCCTGTAAAGCTTGTAAAAAATAGTTAACTTTTTGCTCTAATAAAACATCTGCTTGATCTAGTGATATTAATGCTGGCATGGCATGTCGCAAAACGTTACTACTAGCTTTTAATTCTGCAATACCGCAGCATGCCCCCAAACTGCCAACATTATCATTAAAATTTTGTAACTGTAAATTAGTATGCAAATTATTATGCGCTGCCGTTAGCATACGATGCAACCTATCCGTTTGTGCGGTACATGGTATTTTTGTTTTAAAGTGCTCCAACAATTCTATAAGAATTAATTCGCGTTTAGTAGTTGTTTGTTTAATATCGACTAGCTGCAATAACTTTGGCAAATAATTTTGTATCACACCACCAATACGCTGTAATTCTGGCTCTTGAGTATTATTAACCAATTCGCTACCAATATGTTTAGCCAGCTTTACACAATCTGGTTCTAAGTGTAAATCGTTTAATAGATCCGTTAATTTGCTATGTTTACCACGACCAAATTCAGCGTGTATTGCTTGATCTAAAGTGGAATTAGCAATAACAGGAATGCCAAAATCAGCAAAAATGTTTTTTAAGAGATTAATTTTTTGTTGTACAGATAACACGTCATGCTCCGCAAAATATTGTTAAAAATTATTATCAACAATATGCGCAGAAACAAGTATAGATAATTACGTGGTTTGGTAAAAATACATTTCAAATATTCCATCAGCACTTAAAAAATAGAAAAAATGCTCGCCAGAAATACTAGTATGTTCATCAAAAACAAATGGACGTCCATCGATATTTAAGTTTAACTTTTCAATCCAATTCTTAGTGGCAACAACCCCTATAGCTTGACATAATAATGCTTTTTTTGCTGGTTGCTGTTTTATTTCGCGCAGATAGCGTGCCGTTTCATACTGTTTAAATCCCTTATATTTATCACTACTCAATTCGCTACCATTTATTAAAAAACAAGAAAAGGCAGTTTCTTCTACTATTTTTAACCCATCGCGTTGATTAATTATCATTGCAGGTAAGATAAACTTTTGCGTCACTGGCATAGCATATAGTTTTTTTATAGTCGGGTTAAATAATAGACGTCCGGTGCCTTGCTCTACAGAAATAAGCCCATAGTCATCAATAGAATCCTTTAAACGGCTGACTATCAAATCACTATCATCTTTTTCTCTATTGTTGTCGACAGCTAATATATCTTGATTTATTGCCAATAATGAAAATACCAGCAAAAATGATGGCAAAATATTTGACATTTTCATTATTTTATATCCTAATTTTTATATTCTGGCTGCAATTAATTTTATTATAATAAAATTCTATGCAATTAGGTAACATAATGCAACGCATTTTCAACAAATATTCAGCATTGGACGCACAAGTCGACGACTACGAATAATTGCGGCGAAAAGAAGTGCTAAACGATGCGCCTATACTTCCTATTCGCGTTATATCTGGTATCCGCCCAACGCCCAGACCCATGCTTGGTTGCGCAAATGCTCCTCTACCTGTAGTACCACCAAGATTATTCGGGTACTGGTACATAAACAAAGAGTTATTACCTGTTGGTGATAAAATTTGCATATTAAACAATGACGATTGTCTATTGAGAGGAGTAGCCGTATCTAGTGCGCCTCTAGAAATCAACGAAGGATCAAAATAGCGTTCCAGTTGCAACACCACTAATCTAATTGTATTGACAAGTTTATTTGAGTAATCATTATTAGCAGCAATATTTGCCGTCGATAGTAAACTAGCGGCTGTTGTAGCGGTAGTACCATCACGATTTTCTGGTTGTTGATCCCCCGAATACATGATGCTATAAGCAGCTACAGACGAAGCTATCGCTGTAAACAATAGACCATCACCAACCCCACCAATTACTGGATAAAGAAAAGCCAACAGCAATGAACCGCATGCTCCGGTAAGAGCAAACCAACTCCTTGAAGTATTGCTTTTATCAAATAAATAGCCAAATCCTGATAAAACACCTGGAACCATTGTTTTACCAACATAAGCTATCTTCTCATATTGATAATTAAATAATAAAACTCCGACAATTATGTCACATATTTTTGTTACTATTTTAGGTCTATCTTCATCTGGAAAAACACTTAGTAATTTATCATAAAAAGCCTGCATATATTGGCTTCTAGCACCATGCATTGCCAAATTTAACGCTAGAGTTCTACATCCCATTAATAAGCAATAATCTAACATATTAAGCCCAGTAAAAGGATGTGGTATATTTATAAGCTCTTGTAAAGTCATTTGGTTATCAAAACCTCTAGTCATAAGAGCTTCATGCATTGTATCGGCAATTTCTCGCATAGCGGGAACAATTATATCTCCCCCTAGAGTACCGATATTTTCCTCGCTACCACCGTATAAACGCTTAATATTTTCATCGGTCGGATTAAGTAGAGCACTGGTTAACGCATATATTTTTAACATATTATCTCTTTTAGCACTCATAATGACAGCCCCCTCTAACCAAGTATAACCTCTGTGAAGATAGACCTTAATTAGATCGCAAAGTTCAAAAACCCGAATAAAAAGTTGCATCATATGAGATTGTATATTTGACTATCAACAAACAATAGGAATGACATAGTACGGATAATTGTTTAAATCATGTTTTTATTGTATCAATAAGAAAAGATATCCTGATCTTCCTCATCCTTAACCACAGTAACTACCGGTTTTTGCTCTTTATGTTTTAAAATAATTGGCCGCGTTAGTCTATCAGCAACAACTTGACGAAAAAATTCCTTTGCACGTGAAAATCGTAATCGTGGTTTCTTACCTTGCATATCTGCTGATCCAGTTTGCAGCACATCGACTGTTTCTGCCAGCAAGTTTTCCGGTATGGTGGCTACTATTGTTTCTCCTGGCATACATGAGTTGGCTAATTGTTGCCGCACTGTAGCAATTTTTTGATTGGTTAATTCTATTAATTCTTGCTCTGTTTTCAAAGCCATGGATAATTCTGCGAGCTCTTGTTTATTTATTTCTAGACTATCTTTGGTTAAATTATATTCTACATTTAAGTGTTTATAATTTTGCTGCAATGTTGTTAATTCTGTTTGCAATTCTACAATAGTATTTTTTTGTTGTTCTAAAATTCCATGAAAATCTTGCCTTTCCTTTTTATAACAAGCTAATATTTCTTCTACATCGCGTTGATAATCAGCGTGCATTGCGGCCACGCGCCGATCGTAAGTATTTGCTAACTCATCAATAAAGGCCATTATCCCTTTAATCGGGCCAGTTACTTCTAGCTGATCAACCCATGATTTTTTTTCTGTCGCTTGCATACCAATAACCAGTTTGTTTTCTTACTATAAGATTTTAGCTATGATTATGCCTCACGTCCAGTACGTATCAAGAAAATATGATAATAAATACTACTGTTTAATCATGGTTCATATGCTTATTTAGATAAAGAAACTAGATTATTTTCTCCTTGTAAAATACAAGCGTTAAATTTACTGTCAATAATATTACCATTTGTGTCCCATGATTTTTTGCCCAACACTGTATCTACCTCATGTTGATGCAACCAATTTGCCAGGGTAACATTATCTGTGGTATTGGTATTGTCTATAGCCTTAGCAATAACCTGCACGGCTGCATAGGCATACAATACATAGCCTATGGTTTCTAAATTATCATTACGCATAGCATTGATAACCGTTTTGCTAGAAACCAAATCTTGCGGATTATCACTAAAGGTAATTATTATGGAATTGGTATTATCTGCGTTCCCCACCACATTAATGAATTTATTCACCGCCGCACCATCACTTGTTATTAAGGGAATTTGCAGTTGCAGAACATTTAATGTTTTGGCCAAATGCCCAACCTCTGGATATAATCCAGCGAAATATATGGCGTCGGCATTTAAAGATTTTAATTTTTTTATTATTGATGTGAAATTACGCGTACCTCGTGCAATACCTTGATACAAGATCGGTACTACTTCCTGTTGTAATAATTTTTCACTAACCGTATCCGCCAAATCCTTGCTGTATAAATCTTGATCATGCAAAATTGCTACGCGTTTGCTTTTCAAACGCTTAGCTATAAAATTTGCAGCTACGGAACTTTGTTGTTGATCAGTACCAGACATACGGAATAGCGTACTAATACTACGCTCCGTTATTTTGTCATTAGTAGCAGTTGGAGTGATCAACAATATATTTGCTCGCGCATAAATGTTACTTACTGCTAAAGTGGCGGCAGAACAAACATGGCCAATTACTGCATTAAAGCTGCCATTTTTTACTATTTCTTCGGCTTGTTTAATCGCCAAATCTGGATTACATTGATCATCAAACGGCACAATTTCAATCTGCAAACCTTTGATACCACCAGCAGCATTAATATCATTGGCTGCACGCACAGCACCAGATAATACTTGTGTCCCATAAGCGCTATAGATGCCATTCAAAGGCCCTACCAGAGCCAATTTTATATTCGGTAAAGAGCGATCATTAGCATAAATGACGTTACAAACCACCAAGAATATACTAAAAGTTAAGTTTATAAATTTATTCATAAGAATCTCAAAAAATCCTATTCTTATTTGACTTGCTCCCTCGACTTGCCTCAGTAACCAAGCTATTGTATCTTGGTCGGAATTAGTATTGTATCATAGTTAAAAAGCAAGAGGTTTACACAATGCACGCCTTGGATATCAATAAGCTCCATAAAATTTTTGCTAATGGTACCGTCGCATTACATGAAATCAATTTAAAAATCGAAGAAGGAAATTTTTTTGCCTTGCTAGGGCCAAATGGTGCTGGCAAATCAACTTTAATCGGCATTGTAAGTTCATTAGTTAACAAAACTTATGGTGATATTAAAATTTTTCGCCACGATCTAGATAAAAATACCAGTCTCGCCAAAGCATGTATGGGTTTGGTACCACAAGAAATAAATTTTAACCAATTTGAAAATGTTATTGATATTGTCATAAACCAAGCCGGATTTTATGGCGTAAAACGCAGCATAGCTTTTGCGCGTGCCGAAAAATATTTGCAACAACTAGGCTTATGGCATAAACGTAACCACACTTCCCGCTCATTATCAGGCGGCATGAAACGTCGCTTGATGATCGCTAGGGCGTTAATGCATGAACCACGCATGTTAATTTTAGATGAACCAACCGCTGGTGTAGACATAGAATTAAGACGCACCACTTGGGAGTTTTTACAAGAAATTAACCGCCAGGGCACCACGATTATTCTCACCACCCATTATTTAGAAGAAGCAGAATCGTTATGTAAAGACATCGCTATAATCGATAAAGGGGTTATTCTAGAACACACAAAAATGAAAACTTTACTAGCCAGATTGCCACACGAAAAAATAATATTAGATCTGCAACACCCTATAGTTACCGCACTACCAAATCTACCGCAATGTGAGTTAAAATTAATTGATGAATCAACATTAGAAATAACTTTTAATAAATCACAAACTTTAAACGAAATATTTGGTTTATTATCCAAAGCTGGGATCAGCGTTAACAGCATGCGGAATAAAAGTAATCGTCTGGAAGAATTATTCTTAAATCTTATTGCTAAAAACAGGTAAAATAATGCGCCATAATAGTAATTTTATTGGTTTCTACACTCTGCTACGCAGAGAAACATTCCGCATAATGCGAATTTGGCCACAAACATTGCTGCCTTCTGTCATCACTGTAAGCTTATATTTTATAATCTTTGGTGGGGTGATTGGCAAACATATTAACGATATGTATGGCATGCCTTATGCGCAATATATAGTACCAGGTTTAATTTTGATGTCGATCATAAACAACGCTTATGAAAATGTCGTATTTTCGTTTTTTACTAATAAATTCCAGCGTAATATTGAAGAAATTTTTGTTGCGCCAATGTCTAATCACGCCATTCTTTGTGGCTATATCTGTGGTGGGATTGTCCGCGGTTTTTTGGTAGGAATATTAATATCGTTTTTGGCGCTATTTTTTACCCAATTAAACATTCATAGTTGGTTTTTAACTCTATTGATAGCTACTCTTACTGCCTTCTTTTTATCCTTATGCGGCATGATTAACGGTATTTATGCAAAAAAATTTGATGATCTTTCTCTTATCCCGATGTTTGTGCTTACGCCATTAACATATTTAGGAGGAATATTTTATTCAGTAGATTTATTACCAGCCAATTGGCAACAACTCATGTATTGCAATCCGATTTTTTACATGGTTTCTGGATTTAGACATGCTATTTTTGGCCATGCAGAAGTAAGTATTATACATTCAATAGTGATTTTAACAGTAGGAATATTAATTCTATATAACGTTTGCTTATGGTTGCTACGTAAAGGAATCGGGGTCAAAAGCTGATATTAATCCTTTTTTACTGCATACATAAGCATCACAGCCCCCAAGAATGCTGATAATAGCGAGCCAATTATTACCGCAGCACGCATAGCAGCATGTGGTTCACCCAGCTCAAAAGTTAAGTCGCCAATAAACAAGCTGAGGGTAAAACCGATGCCACCCAAAATACAAATTGCATAGAATTTTAACCAACTAACGTTGGCTGGCAAAGCTCCCCAACGCATTTTTACTACCAAATATGACAAGCTAGATATACCAAGCTGCTTACCGATAAATAATCCGCATATAATGCCTTTGCTAATGTTAGAGGTTAAGATTGGTAAAGAAAGGCTAGCAAAGTGTACTCCAGAATTAATAAAAATAAACAGTGGCAAGATCAAAAAATATACCACTGGATTTAAAAATTCTTCTAGCCTATCAAATGAAGGATTAACTCTACCTCCATGTTCCACCGGGATCGTCAAAGCTAATACCGCGCCACACAACGTGCCATGAATCCCAGCCTCAACCATCGCCACCCACAAAAATACTCCCACCATCAAATAATAAGCGCTATTTTTTACACCAAATCTATTTAAGCCTATTAACAATAGTAATAGCCCGAAACAAAAGTTCATGGCTATAAAGTTTGGGGATTTACTATAAAATAACGCTAAGATTAATAAGGCTATAGCATCGTCAATTAAAGAAAAACTGATCACGAATGCACGTAAATTTTTAGAAATCCTGCGGTTAAAAAATGATAATATCCCCAACATAAAAGCGGTATCAGTTGCAATCGGAATAGCCCAGCCTTTTATCGTTGCATTGTCAAGATTAAAAAATGCATAAATCAATGCCGGCGCCACAATACCACCAATAGCAGCTGCCGTTGGCAATACTAAATTTTTAGTATGTTTATATTCCCCCAACACCAAATGAAACTTCAACTCCAAACCTATCAACAAAAAAAATAGCGTCATCAAGCCGTCATTAACAAAGTTAATCATGGTGCTGTGATGAATAAAATGACCATAACCAAAATATATGGGGAATGAAACAAAAGTCGTGTAATATTTTGACCAATGTCCTACGTTGACCACGAAAATGGCCAGGATAAAACTAATAATGATTAAAATCCCAGAGGCAATTTGGAATTTTATAGACTTATCTTCGTTAACAGACATTATACCCCTTGAGGCGATTTTTTAAATTTAAGAACAATGTCATTACAAAATGTAGCAGAAAAAATGCAAGGAGACCAAATTAGCCCTAGGTAGGGTTAGTTAGATTTAATATAGCAGGATTTGCAAGTCAGGCTGGCAAAGTGTGGATAAACTCTCACCTTGCCATATACTTGTAAAACTAGGAAGGACCAGGCATACGTCTTTTGCTAGATTTAGCAGACGTATTATCAGTAGCTACGATGTAACGATATAATGCACCAGAAGAGGAATCATCACCTAGAAAATTTTCTGTTAAATCTAAAGATAAAAACTTTAAATTTAAATGATCTAACATTGGGAATTCATCTAAACCAATAAGATTATTAGACAAATCTAGGGTAAAGCTATGAGCTGAGATGTTTGAATTTTCCAATATAGCCCTTCTAATAGCTATAGCGCCTTTAGTATCTATTTGATTATCCTTTAAGACTAATGTTTGTAACCCAGAATTACTTTTCAAAGCTGCAGATAATCGTAATGCTGCTGCATCATTTATGTTATTACTACCTAACAATAAGGTGGTTGTTTTTGTACTTGTTAGAATAGCAGTGCATAATGTTTCTATATCGTTACCATTCAACTCCTGATTTGTCAAATCTACCGTTGCAGCAGCATCACTATTAGTTAGCATTTCATACATCTTTCTGTTAAAATATACTTTATCTGTAGGCATATTATCCTCGTAGTTATTTTATTAATGTTTAACACCATCACATTTTACGCATAAAGGGTAAATTAATGAAGTTATTATCGAATATTGAGTTTTTCGATAATAACATTCATTTTTAAAAGATGGTTATCATTCACTTGATCAAACAGTTTATAAAAATATCCCTTGGTATTTTTATAAACTATCGGAGGTTGGCATTCCTTAAAATAACTACCTCCAAACTGGGTGGGGAATGTCAACTTCACCGACCAGGATTCTAGCAGATTTCGATGAAAATGCTACCAATTTTCACCATCCGTGGTGACATGAAATGCCGTTATTATCGATTTTGGAGGTTTCCGATAATATGGAAATTATTCAAAGTAAGCTTAACATGTCCTAAAAATAACGAAATATGACACTTTAAGGGCATGGTATTCTCATTTCATTAGACCGAAGTTTATTAATAAAGAATGACATGTCCTAATAGTGACAAAAATCATCACTATTAGGACACATCAGCGCATATCGCCTTATTTCTTGAATAGTCGCTGGCGCGAAATTGAATCATGCGACTTTCACCGCTTTCCCAGCCTGATAACGAATAATCTGTCTCAAGTTAAAGCCCAAGACTGAAGAGTACCCAGCTGACAAACTTGTTTTATCAGACTT
>Ga0209174_10000303_pt1 | contig 37738 bp, 40 predicted proteins | sample JI91814BDNA_FD_187505 | JGI IMG/M metagenome (GOLD analysis project Ga0209174, IMG submission 187505) | Wastewater effluent complex algal communities from Wisconsin, to seasonally profile nutrient transformation and Carbon sequestration -... | ecosystem: Engineered > WWTP > Effluent > Algae...
CGATTAACATAACTTGTAAATTGCAAAATAAAAGTTCTTTCAATTTTATGTGTCAGTTGTTGCAAAATCATTTTTCAGGAGCAGGTCCGCCAGCACTGGTTGCCATATAGGGTACGTGAGCTGTTACGAATAATCAAAGTTGGTATGATTAGTTTTTTTAGCTCTGGTTTTAAATCATAGTTGTTAAGATATGTCTCACCAAAAATTTGCCCAATTTTCCGACCATTTAATGCCGATTGTTGGGTAAAATACAAAGATAATTTACTAACATCTGTCGGTTGATAAAAATATGTCGCAAATACAGTACGATAATACTCAATCACCGTAGTAGGATCACCATGCTTGAATTCAGTCGAGTTTTCCAGGTTATCTAGCTTATGCTTAAGCGGCGCAGTGCGTTTCTCGTATTCAGCAAAAAAACTTTTAAAACCAGCAAAATCTGCTGGTGCAGATGAAGCTAAGATCAATTTACTGACACGATCTGGGTATAAAATCGCATAACGCATAGCTAACAAACCACCCCATGAATGTCCAACTAAGATAATTTTGTTATAACCAAATTGTTTACGTACTGCTTCTAGATCTTTTACAAAGTTTTTCATGTTAATACTATGTGCATCTAGTGCAAAACCTAAAGACCGACCAGAACCACGCTGATCGTAAAATATTACTTGGTTGTTAGCCGCTAGTTCCTGCATTTGCGGCAACAAGTAACTCTGATCTAAACCCGGGCCGCCATGCAAAACAATCACCGGTTGTTTTGATTTAATACCATATTGGCTATAAAATAGCTTACCGCCATTAGTCGATATATATCCTTCACGCTTGCCTGCAGGTGTGCCCGCATGTAAATTACCAGACAGGCCAAATGTTAACGCTAATATGGCCAATATACTCGGTTGCAATCTAGATAACATATTCATCGGCAATTCCTAGGTTTTACAGATTTAGCTTCAATTGTATGGCTATGAGTATAGATACGTCAATTAGACATTAGCCTATATGCAATTCTAATACGGTGCGTAAAATTGAACTTTTTATATGGCATATGGTCAAAATATATAGAAATAGAATAACTGGTGATTTAAATGCAACTAAGCGAAGCCGTCCTACAACATATAAGTACCATCAGGGCTAATGCGATCCGATTTTTAAATGGTTTTGGCCTAAAAATTGCGCACGATGCTACCATTGCAGAGATAGTCGAAAAATCACAAGATTATTCCATTCCGGTTGATGCTTATCAAAATTCAAAAGAACAATTCGCGGCAATCAAAGAATTAGACGACTTTAATACACAAAACTCTGACTTAGACGCACAATTAGTTGCTTATAGAACAACTACTGTAGCGCCAACAACTAGACCAACAAAAAATACAACAGAAAAACCTACATTTGCTGCTCCAGAATGTACCGTAATATCCGGGATAAAATATCCTGCCACCTTAACTGTTAATGAATTACAAATAACCATACCAGCTGAGGTCACACCTCCTGAGCATTCCGCGCTTGTAGTTTATAATTATGGCGGTGAAATTACAATTTTAAGAACCGAATTAAAAAGAGCAAAATCTAGCGGCGCATTGAAACCTGTTGCTTCACAATTTATTGGACCATTTACCAGCAATAGTACAGATTTAAATATAACTATCGCTGGTAATAATAAGATTATTAGAAAAGACTTTAGTTGCGACACAAAACCTGCTTTTGGCAAGATCAAAAAATTACGTGGCCTAAAAGAAACCCCCACTCTAGTTGCATATGATACCGGCAGGTTAAGCCAAAAAGCAGATGTTGCAGCTATAAGCGCAACCAATAGTAATAGCATGAATCAAACTTTTGAAGTCATTGGCATGCTAGCGCTCGCTGGTGTAGTAGCAGCGCCAATCATCAACTTTTTTAAAGCTAGGTTTGGCGCTGAATCTAGCAAAGCAAACAGTGGGACTATAGTCATAGCTAAAGTTAACATTGAAGATTTGGGCTTAGACTTACTCCCAACTACAAGCAATAAGATTAAACCCTCGTTATAACTATAAAGCGTTGTGTTCTTGATAAAACTTAAACCAACCCAGCCTATAGCCAACTTCAAAATTAGTACTGCAATCAAGCTTGTGTTTAATATTAGACATATGGCTATTAACGGTGTGTAAACTTATTTCTAATTTCCAAGCAATTTGTTTGGCACGGTTACCTAACATCATCAACGCAACAACCATTGCTTCACGCTGAGTTAAATAGATCGGCTGATCTTTTTCTGGCAAGACTACTTTTAAACGCCGTTCGGTCATTTGGCCGATTTGATCGACCCAAGATTTTACTGCTTCGTTATTTTTCACAGTTAAATTCATATTACAACTACCTTATATAATGATGAAAATTAGAAATACTCAATAGTTGTATTTATATACCATGACTGTATTATATACAACAATAATGGCGAAAATTAGTACAAAACATGTATTTGTACTAAACAAAACCCATGCAAATCTTGACAAGCTGTATTTAACAACGTAAATTGGCCACACTATGACAACAGCTATACAAGCAAATATTAAAAAACAGCTGCATGATAAAAATATGACAGCTGCAGAATTAGAACGCCGTACTGGCATCCCGCATGCCGTAATTAATATTTTGCACGGTCGATCGAAAAACCCCAGCCTACGTACGGCGCAAGCGATTGCTAAAGAATTAGGTTGCAGTGTCGAGGAGTTATTAGCTGAACCAAACGCTATTACAACTGCTAGCCACTATATAAACACTACTTGGAGCCCGTCTTTATATAAACAAGCATTTGAGGCGGTACATAATTATATCTTAAGTCATGCTTTGCAGCCTGAGGCAAAACAAGTTTCAGAATGTATTACCGAAGTATATGCTTATACTCTTGGCAGTAGCGAACAAATAATTGATCTTAGATTTGTACAGTGGCTCGTAACCAAAACTATCGTTAAGCGCCTTGATGATAGCTTCCCAAGCTAATAACATTAGTTACCAATTTGCGCGCAATAGTTAAACTAATCATGTTGCCAACATATGCGGTATGTACGTGTTCTAATTCTCCAGATTCTAAACCAACCAATGCACATATTTCATCCCAAGGTTTACTGGGCAAGGCATCGTAAAAACCGTTATCTTGGAACGTAAATATTAGTTTATGCTGTCCATGCTGATTATCACGAGTTATTATACCTAACTCAATGTTACCACCACTACTTAACATACTTATGATCGCATGCAATATTCCAGATAATATTTGCATTAACCTAAATTTGTTACCATGAAAACGTAATAAGTTAGTCTGATTTGGCATGGGCAACGATAGTTGTACCCCCAGCTCCATAGCCCACACAAGGTTAACTGCTTTTACATCGTCTAATAACTGTTGCACTATAATCAATTGCGAATTGTCACCATTAGTTGCAAGCAAACTATAATAATTTTGCACTTGTGCCGCGGAAACTGCGCTAGATAATTTGGTATTTGCCGCTAACAGTTGCTGTTGTAATTGATTAGATTCTTGCTGATGTTGGCGATTTACTCGATATAATTTGTGTGTAACGAAACTAAACCATGCTAATATAATTGCAAGACCTATTCTTAGGCTCATATATTGTAAAAATTCCAACCAAAAATTAGTTTTATTTAAAGACACCTGTGGCTTAAGCAAGTTATTATCAGCAAGTTTAAAATTAAATAGCTGCGCATGCTCGTGCAAATTAGATTTTAGGAATGCTTGTAATGCCAACACCGCTAATTTTAGATCTACTTGACCTAGATAATTGCCGGCTGAATCTACTACCCCTAAGCCTATATTTAACAAATAGTAATCTGGCATTTCTTGTTTTATATACAATTGCGAAATAGCTAGATTATTAGGATCTTCAACTATTTTTGTATAATATTGTTCATCTGGCGCGAGATCTGCGACATCTAACAAACCAAAACTACCAATTATTTTTCTCGGTGCATCCATTGCCACCAAATGTGCACTAACTGGTATAGCTAAATTCTGCTTGGCTAATAGAAATACAATTTCTTCATAAGCGAATAATTTTTGCGAAATATCTTCAATATTTGCCTGTTTTAATGGCCCTATAAGATTTTTACCTAAACGTTGCAACATGATGTTTTGTTGCGCCAGATATTGTTCAATTTGTCTGGTAAGCTGCGCATGATATATGTTTTTTGCGCAACTTAAATGCGTAACAAACCCTAGTAAGCATGCGCAAACTACCAATAGTGCTAACAACGATATTATTAATAACCGTTTGTATTTTAACAAGTTTTTACTTTTGGCTTTAACCTAAGCTAACTGCTGCTAAATCATTATTCTGACAGCTTTTAGGTACATATTTATTATATTCAGGCGCAACATGACACGACCAAGCTATGATCTCACCAACTTCCACCCCCTGCAATTGGATCGTCAATGCATCGTTGGCTTTCTCTGGTTGGGCCAGCCCGATGCCAGTAGTAGTGGCGTTCTTCATTTTGGCTACAACCTGTATAACATGTTTTGACGGATGCCCATCAATACTATTAACTGATACATAATCGATCAAATTGGTATTAAGATTATATACAGATTGATTATCGGCGTCAGCATTAAACCAATTGTCTACTGCCTTTAATTTATATGCATCGGCAATTGAAAGTAATTCCGTTACTCTAGCTTTGATTATATAGTTACTATATGCCGGTATGGCTAAGGACGACAGTATTGCTACTATTGCGACTACTACTAATAACTCGACTAAGGAAAAAGCGCGTAAACGAGGCATACAAAACTCCCACGAGTGCCAAGTGAATATTTACTAAGTGTAAATAAAAAGTATATTTATTTGAATCGCAATTTAACGTTGTAGGTCTTATTATAAAAGGAAAATTTAGCGTCCATGCTAGCCAAAATCCGTTTTGACAATCCCTTATGATTCCTATCTTACATTATTGAGTGTATATAACTAGCGGCATATGTCTTAAGCTTTTGTGAGATATTAGCCATACCTGCACTACATTTTAAATAAATGTTCCCGATAATATTTAAGTTCCTCGATGGAGCCACGGATATCATCCAAGGCTCGATGGTTAGATTCTTTATTGAAGTTATTGGCGATTTTTGGCGCCCAATTTTTAGCTAATATCTTAATCGTACTCACATCCAAGTGCCGGTAATGAAAAAATGCCTCTAGTTTTTGCATATATAGGCTTAAAAATCGGCGATCATTACATACGCTATTGCCACACATCGGCGAATAACCAGGCTCAACATACTTTATTAAAAAATCTAAAGTACGTAATTCAGCTTCGTTTTCACTTATATTGCTGGCCCTAACTCGCTCCACTAAACCAGAACCAGTGTGCTGTTTAGTATTCCAAGCATCCATGTCACGCAAAAATCTATCCGGCTGGCTCAATACTAGCTCTGGGCCAGTAGCGATAATATTTAACTCGGAATCCGTGACAATTGTGGCTATTTCAATAATTCTTTCTTTATTTGGATTTAATCCGGTCATTTCTAAATCTAACCAAATTAAATTATTTTTCTTGTCTGCCATCCTACACCAATCTATGTTATAAAAACGCCATACTATATATTAAGCAAGTTATGAGCAAACGTAAAATAAACCTGCAACAGCAGCGTCGTATCACAAAAAACCAGACTAAGCTGCTGGATGGGCCAGAACTTAGTGGGCTGGTATTGGCCAATTATGGCAAAAACTTAGAAATAGAAGATGCCACTGGTAAACAAATATTATGCCGCAAGCGGCAACACCTTGGTATTGTCGTACCCGGCGACCGCGTAATTTGGCAAATGGACCTCGAGGATAACACTGGGGTAGTGTTAACTGTACAACCACGCACCAGCTTATTATCGCGCCCTGACGCGCGCGGCGCAGTCCATGCCGTAGCAGCCAATGTAGATCAAATTTTTATAGTTATCGCCCCGACTCCAGCGCCCAACCAAACGACTATAGACCGCTATTTAATTGCCGCTGAGACTGAAAATATTCAGCCCATAATTGTCTTAAACAAAGAAGATTTATTAGCTAACGATCCGCAACGTGAGCCTATTTTAAATCTTGTTGGGCAATACAAAAAGATCGGCCTCACAATACTAACGTTGTCAGCAACTAAAAAACAACATCTATCCTTATTACATGCGCAACTAGCAAATAAGATCAGTGTATTTGTCGGTCAATCTGGGGTTGGTAAATCATCGCTAATAGCTGAAATATTGCAGCAACCCTTAATAAGAACTGGCGAATTATCAAGCTCAAGCCAACAAGGGCAACACACTACAACAACTGCTCGCTTATATCATTTAGATGCCCAGCCAGGTAGCGTTATTGACTCACCAGGGATCCGTGAATTCCCCTTATGGCCGCTTGATCCATCTACTTTAGCCTATGGCTTTATCGAATTTAGACCATTTTTGCAAGACTGTAAGTATCGCAACTGTTTGCATACTATTGAACCAGGCTGCGCATTGCTAAAAGCCACAGCTAACGGTAGTATTAGCAATGCTAGATTACTTAGTTATCAGAAAATTCTCGCAACGATGAAAGACCAAACCAAATAACAGAGGCCCCAAGTGCGTTTAATGCTACAGTATCTACTACCTCATAAAATCATTTCTCTAATTGCGCGTCTATGCGCCAATTGCAAAATTGTTTGGGTAAAAAATTACCTTATTAGCGATTTTTTAACTCGCTACAACGTTAATATGCAAGAAGCCATTGAGACAAACCCTTTGGCGTATGACTGTTATAACAGTTTTTTCACTCGCGAACTTAAAACAGAATTACGCCCTATCGACGCAGGTAGCAATTCAGTAGTCAGCCCTGCCGATGGGTTAATTGCTCAAATTGGCAGCATACAGCAGCAGAACATAATTCAAGCTAAAGGGCATAATTATAGCATGCTAGATTTGCTGGGTGGAGATACGATTAATGCTGCCAACTTTAACAATGGTAGTTTTGCCACTATTTATTTAGCCCCGCATGATTATCACCGAGTACATATGCCGCTTACCGGGCGTTTAACGCAAATGCAATATATTCCCGGCAAATTATTCTCAGTGAATACCCACGCTGCAGAAAATATCCCTAATTTATTCGCTCGCAATGAACGGGTGGTAACCATCTATGAAACTAGCGCTGGTAAAATGGCAGTAATCTTAGTCGGCGCAATGATCGTTGGTAGCATAGAAACTGTTTGGGCTGGCACTATTTGTCCGCCACATTTCACCTCCATAAATACCTGGCAATATGAAAATAACGACTTTCAACATATTGAAATAGCCAAAGGCGCAGAAATGGGTCGATTTAAATTAGGTTCAACTGTTATAGTATTATTTGAACAAAATTCGGTAGCCTGGGAACAAACAGCACAAATAAACCGTCTGGTGAAAATTGGACACAAGATAGGTAATTTTAGTAATGGGAGAATATAACATGAGAAACACAGCAATTTTTTATTTACTAACAACTTCATTAGTTTTGTCCGGTTGTGCAACTACCGCAGACACTGCTGATGAATATTTAGCCCCTGCTACTGAAACCGTTACCGATGGCAATTGGAATAATCAAACCGAATATCAGCATTACGAAGCCAAAAAAGAACAACAAAAAACTGCTAAGATTCACGCCGAACAACAAGAACGAGAAGAATTGCTGAATGAACAAATCAATACCGAACCAAGCCAGAAAAAACTATTCCCCACGCAAGCGCCAGTGCCCCCAACAACACCTAGTCCTACAGTTAGTAATTGGCAACCTAACGAAGGACATTTAATGCGTGGCAAAGAATTGATCAAAGGTCTGCAACGGGCGTTGGGACGACAAGCTACTACTGAAGAGATGCAAAAACGTTTGCAATCGCATATGGGTATATCTAGCACTCAGGCAATGATAATTTTACATAAATTAGGATTCAGCTAAATATACTTCACCATCTGACATAATTTTAATTGCAGCAAGATTATTGGTATCAGTCTCAATTAGTTTTTGCACGTTCTTAGTGGCTGACAAATTATTAAACGCTAACGGCACGCTTGGTTTAAGTGCACCGTTAGCAACTGACTGATAGTATTGTTTTAAAGCCTGATGATATATAGGCAACACTGTTTTAACCGTTTTCTTTATATCGCCATTCAGCAAGACTAATGTATTGCCCAATAGAGCCGGCAAATATGTAGGCGTTAGCTGCTCATAATCTATTAAAGAATTAGCAAAATCTGCAGCCAATTCCTGTCTAAGCTGTTTATTCAAGCTTCTATAGCCTATTTGCAACTGTTGGCCTTCATCTACAGTATACAAGCGCATCATAGCGCCTATATGCGCCAACATTAATTTTTCATCTGCTGGCAAGCTGCTAAAGCCTAATAATTCAGCCCGATACTCTAAATACGGCAATAACGGATTAAAATTTGGTGCATGCACCATTTCATCAAGCATGGATTTCAAATTATGCATAGCTTGGAATACTGGCTCAGTTAAATATAAAGAACCCGTATGTTCTACATGCCCTCTAAAACCAGCAATATTTATCATCCAATATGCATACCATAGATCAATTTCATCAGCGTTAATATATTGATGCTTAATCATAGTGCGTAAATATTTAAACATGCCTACACCACCCTCTGTGTATAGCATGTGCCGGAAATTGGTTTGTGGAGGGAATAAAACATATAATAATTTTTTAGCAGCGATATTATCGTTAACTAAATTTTTAGTTAATGGATATATATTTGGATCTTTACGCAGCGTTGCTGATAAAAACTCCAGATTATCTGCTACTAAAGGCTTAGTATCGATTAATATTTTTGCCTGGGTAAAAGCCTGACTCGTAAGGCTAATCGCCGATAAAATCGTTGCTACTTCCAATAATTGGTAGTCTAAACTCTTAAGTTTTTGTATGTGTCGAGATAATTTTTTAAAACTATTAAAAGTTAGCGTTTTGTTCTCGTTGGCTTTTAATTGCGCGCTAATAAAATCGTCATAGTCTTGGGTCCGGCCTGATTTAAGTAATTGTAAGCAATAAAGCCTAGTTACAGCTCGGACAATTTCTATATGCATACCATTGGCTGATGCTTGCATATCCATATCATTGCTACGACGATCATGCCCTAATACCCAAGTTAGCTGCGCTAGCTGTGCTGATGAAATTTTTAAACTAGCCGGAAAATTTTGGCGTATGTATTGGCCTAATACATTCTGCTACTGCGCAAAAATTACATCGGCTCTCAACAAAGTTGCAGCTAGCACTAGCAAGCTAATAATATTTTTCGTCATTTAACGCGTGATACATACTCACCAATTCTGGTATCAACTTTGATTAACTCACCAGTCTGCACAAATAATGGCACTCGTACTACTGCACCGGTCTCAAGTTTTGCTGGTTTACCGCCACCACCAGAAGTATCCCCACGTACCCCAGGATCAGTTTCAACGATTTGTAGCACTACAAAGTTTGGTGGTAATACTGATAGCGCCGCACCATTCCACAATAATACCATGCATAAATCTTGCTCTTTAATCCAGTTGACAGCTTCGCCGACAGCATCAGTATAAATTTCGTGCTGTTCATATGACTTAGGATCCATGAAATGCCAAGTATTGCCATCATTATACATATACTGCATTTCAAACTCAGCCACATCAGCGCCTTCTACAGTTTCGCCAGATTTAAAAGTACGCTCTATAACCCGCCCTGTCTTTAAATTGCGTAACTTGACCCGATTAAAGGCCTGACCTTTACCAGGTTTTACAAATTCGTTCTCTATAATATTGTACGGAACTGCGTCTAAAATGACCTTTAAGCCAGATTTAAATTCATTAGTACTATACGTAGTCATAGTTTTACCCTATCAAGCATACCGATTAGGTCACAATGATACCCAAAATTCTAACCAACAAGCAAACATATTAGTAAAGTAACCCAAGCAAATAGTATTTTGACTACACTTATGGTTATGGCTAAAAATAAAAAACAAGGCGCTATTGGATTAACCATACCTGTAATTAATCCCAGTAGTAATACCAAAAATAAAATGACTGCAATAGAGGTCTTAAACTGGCGTGCTGCTCTACCCGTAGCAGATACTGGCGCGGCCGCAAAAAAATTATATTTATTGTTAAGTGAATTAAACTCTAGCATATTAGACCCAAAACAACGGTTTGATATTTTAGAATTGTTACGCCATCTTACCAAGACTATTTGTACCGCGCTAAAAAAACACTATGTAGAACAAACTGAACCATTAACTGAGCATAAATTAACTATCGCTACATTACGCCAAACTTTATTGGTAGAAATGGCAGATAATTATAAAATCGTAATTGAAGAACTACACGCCAAACCCAACAAAACTGAAGATGAAATTAGAACTATTCCTGCCGCAATATGTCGCGCCTTATATTATTTAAACGTAGTGTTATTGTGCCGCTACCAGTTATATTCTGGTGTACCAGAAACCGTGTGGCAAGATGTACATTTATTGTATAAATTTGCTAAACAGCAAAATTTATTAACTACGCAAGTAGCTTGTGAATTATCATTTAACGGCTCTGGTACCAGTCCATTGGCGGCATATACGAGAATAATTTTACTATCAGCTACCGATCCATATCAATGGCGACAACGTGATCAATATTCGATCAATAAAGCTATTGATTTATGGTCGATATACCCATTGATACATGAAACTTCTAAAATAACCGATAAAAAAACTGGCGTCTATATTATTGATCTAGATAAAGACTACCCACCAATTGCATTTATCTTTAAACAAGATCCAATTACTGATTCTTGTATAGCCCTAGATTTATCTAAAAATGTTAAGCATTTAAACCAAATTTTATTAAAAATGCAAAGCAATGAATTATTCAATAAAATACAAAACCCTAATGATCCAGAGTTTAGCGTAACTGCGCCAATCTTAATTAAATTAATAAAAATCTGGTCACAGCAGATTACTAGAAACGCACAACGCTTCCCTATAACTGCTAAAATCAACGTTGCTTTCGGCTTAACTGCAGCTCATTATTATATAAATAATATGAAAGAATTTAATCCGCGGATTAAAAATAGTTTTGAGATTAATGATCTTAATGCATTGCCGGTCTTTGAGATAGAAGATGAAAGTGATGATTCGGCCAGCACTGAAGTGAGCGCTACAGCAGCTACGGGCATTACTATTGACTCACACTACAAAATTTATAATTACAATATTGAAAATATTAGCCCTAATGGTTTTTGTATCATAATTAACGACGGTACCTTTCCACCTTTTCAAGCCGGAGAAATTATGATTTTTAAAAATCCACAAGATAGCCAAGAAGCACCATGGAGTATTGGCAATGTGCGCTGGATTAAAAGTCCTAAACATGGAGTATTCCAAATTGGTATTGAACTAATCGCCCCCTTTGCTAAAGCCGCTAGCTTACAGATGATTCGCGACAATAAACCGGCAGGGCTGCTACTACGCTGTTTAGTGCTACCAGAAGCACCAGATTTGAGTTCTCCACCCATGATAATAACGCCAAATATGCCCTTACACTCTACCAGTGTCATGCTATATCTAGACAGCAATGAGGGCATAAAGGCTTCTTTAGTTAAAGAAGTAGAAGCTACTGGGACGTATTATCAATATGTATACAATACTAAAGAAAATATTAACGTTTCCGATCCATTGGTTGAGGATCCAACCATATCTAAAGTTGATGCGCCAGAGCCGAATAATGCTGCCACCGATGACAATACTAATACTGAGTTCGATGCAATCTGGAAAGATTTATAGATTTAAACGGATAACTCTAGACCTTCCTTCTGCATAGGCTTGGGTAATTTGCTACCACGTTGCCCAGCTTCACCCCTGTAATGCTGCAATTCAGTGCCGGCTAATACCAACTGTTTCTTGGCTAAACTTAAGACTAACTGTGATTTTTTAGGTAACCAGATACTTGCAATTAATTCACTTTCTTTGTTAACAAAAGCTTGCGTGCTGATGCCAAATAATTTTTTACCCTTACCTTTAGCCATCTCTGGAATCGTATCGCCAGCAATAATTAATAATCTATAATCACTAGACAATAACGCTAACGATAAATCTTTTAGCTCTTGGTTCTCTGGCAACATCAGGGCTGGCAATAATTTTGCGCCCGGGCTTAAATTAATAATACCTTTACCTTTGCGATTTTTACAGTATAATTCTGCAATATTTATCACAAAGCCATAGCCAGAGCTAGCAACTAACAATAATTTTTGGCTATCACTACCCGCGAGTACGGTGGTAAACTCTGCACCTGATTCTGGCATTAACGATGCCGTAAGTGGATCACCATAACCTCTAACCGAGGGTAAATTCTGTACCGGTAATGAGTACGATCGTCCATTAGAGTCTAAAAAAGTAACTTGTTCATTATTTTTAGTATACACATGCGCTTTATAGCCATCACCTGCTTTGTAACTTAAAGTTGTAACATCTATATCGTGCCCTTTACCAGCACGAATCCAACCCTTGTTCGATAATATTACCGTCATTGGCTCATCTGCTACTTTGGTAATCATTTCTAGTATTTTTGCTTCTTCACGTATAGCGATAGGGGCACGACGTTTATCACCGTAAGTTTTTATATCATCTGTTAATTCTTGCTTAATCAAATTTTTTAAACGCGTATCAGAATTTAATGTTTGTTCAATATTGACTCGCTCTGCAGCTAATTCTTGTTGCTCACCAGAAATTTTTGTTTCTTCTAGTTTAGCCAAATTGCGCAATTTAAGATCTAAAATCGCATCGGCCTGGATTTCACTTAATTTAAATTTTTTCATCAATTGCGGCCGCGGATTATCTTCGTGCCGTATGATTTTTATAATCTCGTCAATATTCAAAAAGGCGATTAAATAACCATCTAGAATATGTAAACGAGCAATTACTTTTTCTAAACGAAACTTTAATCGGTTTTGCACTGTAGTATATCTGAACTGTAGCCATTCCCGTAAAAATTCTAATAGATTCTTCACTTTAGGCCTGCCATCTAAGCCTATCACATTCATATTTACTCTATAGCTACGTTCTAGCTCAGTAGTAGCAAATAAGTGCGCCATTAATGCCGGGATATCGGTACGGTTAGAACGAGGTACTATTACCAAGCGCGTTAAATTCTCATGATCAGACTCATCTCGTAGATCAGCTACTAACGGCAATTTTTTATTTTGCATTTGATCCGCGATTTGTTCGAGAATTTTGGCTCCTGATACTAAATGCGGTAACGCGGTAATTACAATATCGCTTCCCTCTTGCGTATACACCGCCCGCATACGAATCGATCCTGTACCAGTTGCATACATGCTCTTGATATCTGCTTTAGAAGTAATAATTTCTGCATCAGTTGGAAAATCTGGGCCTTTTATAAATTTTAATACCGATGCTAAAGTAGCATCCGGATTATCTAATAGCTCGATACAAGCATTGGCAACCTCAGTTAAATTATGCGGCGGAATGTCGGTCGCCATACCTACAGCAATCCCGGTAGTACCGTTTAATAACAAATTAGGTAGGCGGGCGGGTAATATCTCTGGCTCTTGCAAAGTACCGTCAAAATTATTAACCCAATTAACTGTACCTTGGGCTAACTCCCCCAACAACAACTCAGCATAACCTGATAAACGCGATTCCGTATAACGCATAGCCGCGAACGACTTAGGATCATCAGGTGATCCCCAGTTACCCTGCCCATCTACCAAAGGATAGCGATACGAGAATGGCTGAGCCATCAATACCATAGCTTCATAACAAGCAGTATCGCCATGTGGATGGAATTTACCCAACACATCCCCCACGGTACGCGCAGATTTTTTATGTTTAGCTTGTGCAGATAAACCTAGTTCTGACATAGCGTAGACAATACGCCGTTGCACAGGTTTTAAACCATCGCCAATATGCGGCAGTGCTCGATCTAAAATTACGTACATGGCGTAATCTAAATACGCTTTTTCAGTAAATACTTTTAATGGTTGTTGTTCAATATTATAGTCATTCATACTCATAATTCACCTACTTAAAATGTGGCTAAATCGCCTTTGCTTTCTAACCAATTTTTACGATCGTTAGCACGTTTTTTAGCTAATAGCATATCTAGTAATTGCTCCGTATCATCACCATCAGATATACTTAAACGCACTAAGCGTCGAGTATCTGGTGCCATGGTAGTAACACGTAGTTGATCCGGATTCATTTCACCCAAACCTTTAAAGCGTTGCACGTTTATTTTGCCCTTGATTTTCTCAGCTTGAATACGATCTATAATCCCCTGTTTTTCATCCTCATCCAACGCATAATATACTTTTTTGCCGATATCAATACGAAATAATGGCGGCATGGCGACAAATACATGTCCAGCTGCAACTACTGGGCGAAAATGTTTCATAAACAATGCGCATAACAAAGTAGCAATATGTAAACCATCAGAATCTGCATCCGCTAAAATACAAATTTTACCATAGCGTAATTTTTCTAATGAGTCTGATCCGGGATCAACTCCAATGGCTACGGTGATATCATGTACTTCTTTTGAAGCTAACACTTGTGTCGACTCAACTTCCCACGTATTTAATATCTTACCACGTAGCGGCATTATCGCTTGAAATTCTCGATCTCTAGCTTGCTTGGCCGAGCCACCAGCAGAATCACCCTCGACTAAGAATAATTCACCTCGTTTAACATCGCTACAGGTACAGTCAGCCAATTTCCCTGGTAAAGCAGGGCCAGCAGTTATTTTTTTACGCGTAACCTGTTTATCCGCACGTAAGCGTTGTTGTGCAATTTCAATTACAAATTCAGCTAATTGTGTGCCTTCTTGGACGTGCTGATTTAACCATAAACTAAAACAATCTTTAACCACCCCAGAAACAAATGCTGCAGTTTGTCGCGATGACAATCGTTCTTTGGTTTGTCCAGAAAATTGTGCTTCCTGCATCTTAACTGACAAGACAAAGTTTATATTATTGCAAACATCATCTGGCGCTAATTTTACACCTCGCGGCAATAGATTTTGAATTTCACAAAACTCACGTAAGGCTTCGAGTAAACCAGTACGTAAACCATTTACATGTGTACCACCCTGTGGAGTTGGCACTAAGTTTACATAACTTTCTTGAAACGCTTCCGGAGTATCTGGTACCCAAACTACTGCCCAGCTTACTTCTTCGGTATCGCTGGCCATAACGCCTTCAAATGGTTCTGGTGGATAAATTACTGGATTGTTAACATTTTCCATCAAATAATGCACTAACCCATCGGCATAACACCATTCTGCAATATCTGGATCTTTACCTTGTAAGTCTTTAAATATTACAGTCAAACCAGGGCATAAAACTGCCTTTGCTTGTAATAATTGTTTTAATTTAGGGGTTAAAATTTTTGCTGAATCAAAATATTTAGCTTCTGGCCAAAACTTGACTGTAGTCCCGGTTTCTTCGCGAGCAATTTTCTCAAGTTTTTTGAGTTTGTTGACTCTTTCGCCCTGAGCAAAATCCATGGTCCAAATATAACCATCCCGTTTAATAAAAACTTCTAGGCGTTTTGACAAGGCATTTACTACCGACACACCTACGCCATGCAGCCCACCAGAGTACTTGTAATCTTTATTGCTAAATTTTGCACCAGAGTGCAAGCGCGTTAAAATTAATTCTACGCCGGGCACTTTATGCTCCGGGTGAATATCTACCGGCATGCCACGGCCATTATCGCTAACTTCTACCGAACCATCTTTATGCAAGGTTACTTCAATACGATTTGCAAACCCGGCAATCGCCTCATCGACGCCATTATCTATTACTTCTTGCGCTAAATGATTGGGCCGCGTGGTATCAGTATACATGCCAGGGCGCTTGCGTACTGGCTCCAGCCCGCTTAGCACCTCAATCGATTCAGCGTTATATTTTCTCTCAGCCATATAGTAAACACCAAACATTAAATGTTAAAAATTTTAAGTTGAAATAGTACTCGAAAAATACACAGTATACAAAGAAGGTAGAGGAATTTTACAGGTCTGTAAATAAAAACGGGGTAAGTTTTTCAACTTACCCCGTTTAAGCACGAGAACTTAGTTCAACACATTAAAATGTGTAAACAGCACCTACTGAAACAGAGGTATTGCTCTTTAGGAAGTTCTTGTTGCCTTTTTGGTAACGAACCATGGCACGTGTGCCCCAGTTTTCGTTAACGTTGTACTGAGCACCAGCACCAACACGTACGCCAACTTTAGCTTTGTTTAACAAAGCTTTATTAGTGAAAGTAGCGCCAGCAACGTCCGCTTTGCTCTTCATACGGCCAAGACCAACAGAACCAATTAAGTCAACTTTAGAAGAAACTGGCATAAAGCCTAACGCATCAGCGTATAAGTTGCTTATCTTGTTTGTTGCTTGTCTATTACCTTGTGCGGTTCCTTTAGTTTTAGTTATGAAACCAAAACCAACTTCAGCACCTAGATTTTCATTGAAACGTGCACCAAGGAATACGTTTACCCCTGGTTTGTTTTTTCTAATCACTAATTTGCTACCGCCGTTAGAAGACCTAAAGTTGTTTAAGTCTGCAGTGTTAGCATTGCTATAAGTAGTTTTATTAAGTAAGCTTAATTCACCACCTAGGTTAAAACGGGTTTCGTCGAACGAACCAGCATTAGCTACGCTAGCAGTTACAACACACAGAGCAGCTGCAGCCGCCATAATTTTTTTATTTAACATATTCAAACTCCAAGAAATATTCTAGTTAACTACGAACAGTGAGCTTAACCTATTTACATCTCTTGGTAAACCCCCTAAATAAAAATATTATTTTTATGTTCTAACTTAATTTATGTAAGTTAAGTTGCAATTTATCTATCCAGCATTTAATCTTAGAGTGTAATGTTAATGCCCCATAATATAAGGAAATGCGGAATGTTGCCTGGTTTTAAATCTAACAAAGCACTGAAAGCGTTTTTGCTATTAAGCCTCTGCATGGTATGTTCAATAACTAAAGCTGAAGATTTAGCCTCAGTTGTAAATTTAGCTCTGGACGTGGATGCTTCTCTACAACAAGCCAAAGAAACCAAATTAGCAACCGTCGAATTATTACCACAAGCTCGCGCAGGTTTCCTACCTACTATTTCTGCTAACGCTGGATCAACGTATAACAACACTAACAACCCATTATTAAACCGCTACAATACTTTTACATACGGTGCAAGTCTTTCCCAGCCAATCTTTAATATCGCAAATTGGCAAACTTATAAACAAGCTGACTATAAACTAAAGTCTGCTATCGCCAGTTACGAAGATGCGATACAAGATCTTTTATTTCGTGTATCCAATCAATACTTTGCAATCCTCAAAGCCTTGGATGATTTAAACTTTGCTACTTCGGAACGTAAAGCATTTGCCAGGCATTTAGACGAAACACAACAGAAATTTGATGCTGGTGTAATTGCGATAACTGACGTTAACGAAGCGCAAGCTAAACATGATAGCGCAGTTGCACAAGAGATCACGGCCATTAATGAACTACAGAATCAAAATGAATTAATGGGCGAAATAACGGGTGTACCAGCAAAAAATGTGAATATTTTGAAGGCCAATATCAGTCTACATTCACCTCAACCAGATAACATAGAATTTTGGGTTGACGGGGCCGTCAAACAAAACTTTGCTTTACAGGCTAAATTATTTGACGTCGAATCAGCAAAGAGAAATATTGCCTTACAGCGCGCAGCCCATTATCCAACCATACAAGTAGACGGTTCTACTACTAAAGCTAAGTCGGCACCTCCTTCAGCAGTTAAAGCTAATACTAATACTATTGGCATATCTTTATCCGTACCAATATTTAGCGGCGGTAAAACTAGTGCTAAGACACGTCAAGCAACACATGAATACGAAATTGCCATGCAACAAGCGGACAATGTCCGTCGCCAAGTAAAAAGTAACGTTCGCCAAGCATATCGCGGAATCCTGACCCAAATCAGCCAAGTTAAGGCCTTACAACAGTCAGTAATTTCCAGCAAAAGCGCCTTAGATGCAACCGAAGCGGCCTTTAGCGTCGGCACTAGAACTATAGTTGACGTATTAAACTCACAATCTGATTTACTTAGAGCAAAAAGTAACTTATCTAAAGCCAGATATGATTATATCATTGCTAGCTTTAGACTCAAAAGATTTGCCGGTACTCTAAGTATCGCGGATATAAATATCATCAATGGCTGGCTACAGGATTCAACTGTTGAGGTACCAGCGGCGACGGCGACAAAAAAGTAGCTAATTCTGCGGTTACTTGATCTAAAGCGCCGCGATTTTGCGCTATCACTGCCTGTCCTTGAGCGCCAATATATTTTCTAGATTCGGCATTTATAAACCAGTCTATAATTCTATCTGCTAGTTCCTGATAATTATTAATTATACAAATAGCTTTAGCCGCTAATAACTTATCGGTTATTTCTTGAAAATTAGACATATGTATACCGGTTATAATCGGCACCCCCAGCGCAGCTGGCTCTAAGACATTGTGACCACCCAAGTTTACTAAACTACCACCGACAAAAGCCACATCAGCAGCTGCATAAAAAATATTCATCTCCCCCATGGTATCGCCCAATATCGCGGCAGTATCTAACGAGCAATTTATACCTGAGCTGCGCTTAATATATGTCAGTTGATTTTTTTCTAACAGCTTAGCCACTTCATTGAAACGATCTGGATGACGCGGTATTAAAATCAACAAGCAGTTAGCAAATTTTGCTTTGACTTGCTTATAAGCCAATATGATCTGCTCTTCTTCACCGGCATGCGTACTAGCAGCTACCCAGACTAAACGGTTATTCAAACTAAGTTTTAAATTTTTTCCTGCTTGTTGCTGAGCAACAGGAATTTGCACATCAAATTTTAGATTGCCGATAACTTGTAGTTTATTTTTATCTATCCCCAGCTGTTTAAACCGCTCGGCATCTGCTTCTGATTGTGCTGCTACTTTGGTTACTTGTTGTAAAATTTTACTTACCAGAAATTTAATTTTAACATAACCAGCAAAAGATTTTGCCGACAACCTAGCATTCACTATTATTATCGGTATATTTTTACCATGACAGCTGTTAATTAAATTTGGCCATAATTCTGTTTCCAAAATAAGCAAAATTTTTGGCGTAACGCGGCGAATAAAATTATTCAAGGCCCAAGGTAAATCATACGGCAGGTATACATGCGTTACCGTCTTACCCAAGCTTTGAATAACTCGTTGCGAGCCGGTAGGTGTAGTGGTCGTGACGGTAATAGATAACTCGGGATATCTAGTTTGCAATGCATTGATTACTGGAATAGCAGCCACTACCTCGCCGACCGACACTGCATGTACCCAGATACAGTTTTTAGCTTTACGCTCAAAATTAAATATTCCCAAACGCTCTAACCAACGCTGTCTATATGCAGGAACTCGCAGCGAGCGCCACAATAAGCGCAAAAATATCAATGGTAGAGTTAGGCACAAAACTAAAGTATAGCAATAGCGAAAAAAACTAAACAAACTCAACACCCCTCATATATACTGAACACAACTAAGCCACCAATTCTAACACGGAAATACTAGACAAATCATGTCGACTGCAATAACTACATGGCCACCAGTATATAATTTACGCATCAGTAAAAAAGCCAAACGAGTCTACATTAAAATATTTCCACACCGCGGGCTAGAAATTGTCGTACCAGTGCGACAGCAAGCAAGATTCATAGTTGCCGACTTATTAGCTGAGAAAAAAAGCTGGATCGAAAAACACTTAGCTAACGTTACGCCCAGGCCCTTAGAACGCGTCACTAAGCTGTCGTTATTAGCTATCAAACAGCACTGGCAAATAGTTTATATACCAACCAATAGCCAGCAAATTCGCCATATTATCGCTCCAGGTACAGATGGTAATGTTTTAACTTTATATGGCAATGTGCAGGATATACAACGTACAAATTTATGGCTGAAACAATGGCTGAAAAAACTGGCGCAACAACATTTATGTCCGTGGTTACAGGAGCTCAGTACACAACATAAATTAGTCTTCAATAAATCCGCTATCAGAGCACAACATACATTATGGGGTAGCTGTACTGCGCAAAAAAACATTAGTCTCAACTATAAGATTATATTTATACCACCACAATATGCAGAACATATTATGTTGCACGAGCTTTGTCATACCAAATATCTTGATCATTCCAAACGTTTTTGGGATTTATTAACAAGCCTAGATCCAGACACCGAGCGGCACAATCGCGCCATCCGTACTGGCGATCAATTTGTGCCGCTTGCATTTACTTAGACGGCGGCGTTATCTTGGTCATCTCGTCAATTTTTTGTAAATTCTTTTGCGCTGCATCCTCAGACGATCCACAAGGATTATTACTATCGGTACCCATAAAGAACTTTTGTAGCGCACTCTCGCTGCATTTATCTGCTTGCGATTGCGCGGTAGCTTTCTCAGCTGGAGTAGCATTCTTAGCGGTATCTGCCGCATGGAAACGATGCTCAATGCGATCTAGGTTTCTTAAAATGATGGCCGAAATTTTACCTTGCAGGTCATCTGAAGTAGCTGAAGACTGCAGCCCAACCTTGAAAGAGGTATATTCTTCACGCATGATGCCAGACGGCGAAAAGCCTTCCGGAACCATATCTAAAGCTAAGGCTACGCGATACAAAACCAAGCTTACCACAAGGATAGCCAATATAGCCTGACCTATACGAATCAAAATGTTTAATGCCATATCGTCACCCCCATCTGGTAAGTTTAGTACAATTTCTAAATTTAATTGGCTTCCGAATAGGCAAATGGTAGGTTAGAATGTATTTTTTTATGGCTTGGGAAAATAATGTATGTTGGACCAAAATATGTGTATAGCAACTTTTGACCCAGAATTATGGTCAACCATAGTTGATGAAACTAATCGCCAAGAAGATCATATTGAACTTATAGCCTCAGAAAATTATGTTTCAAATTGCGTGCTTGAAGCGCAAGGCTCAGTATTAACGAATAAATATGCTGAGGGTTATCCAGGCAAACGTTATTATGGCGGCTGTGAATTTGTCGATCTAGCAGAAAGCCTAGCCATTAGCCGCGCACAAAAATTATTTAATGCTGCTTATGTAAACGTACAACCACATTCCGGATCACAGGCTAATGCCGCAGCATTTATGGCGATGTTACAGCCTGGCGATACAATTTTAGGAATGGATCTCAATGCCGGCGGACATTTAACACATGGCTCAAACGTCAATGCTTCTGGCAAAATTTATAAAGCCGTGCAATATGGGGTTAGAGCCGATACAGGGCAAATCGATTATGATCAAGTTGCTGACTTGGCTAAACAACATCAACCTAAACTAATTATTGCCGGTTTTTCCGCTTACTCGCGCATAGTAGATTGGCAAAAATTTCGTGACATAGCCGACTCAGTTGGTGCTTATTTAATGGCCGATATCGCGCACGTTGCTGGATTAATCTGTACGGGCTTGTATCCTTCGCCAGTTAATATAGCTGACGTCACTACCACCACTACGCACAAAACTTTGCGTGGTCCACGCGGCGGGATGATTATGGCGCGGGAGAACCCGGAACTAGCGAAAAAATTAAATTCAGCAATTTTCCCAGGCACACAAGGCGGGCCTTTAATGCACGTAATTGCTGCTAAAGCTGTAGCATTCAAAGAAGCTATGCTGCCTGAATTTAAAATTTATCAACAACAAGTATTAAGCAACGCTAAATACTTTGCGGAAAAAATGCTAGCTCGCGGTTTCAATATCGTTTCCGGTGGCACAGATAATCATTTATTTTTGTTAAATCTGGTGGATAAAAATCTTACCGGCAAACGAGCAGACCAGGTGTTGGGGCAAGCGCATATTACTGTCAATAAAAATACTGTACCCAATGATCCACAATCACCAATGATTACTAGTGGTATACGCATCGGTACCCCAGCGATTACTACCCGCGGCTTCAAGCAACCAGAAATAGATTTGCTAAATAACTGGATTTGTGATTTATTAACTGATATTGATAATCAGACGGTTATCAATCGCGTTAAAAATGAAGTTTTGGAACTGTGTAGTAGATTTCCAGTATATGGGAGGCAGTGATGCAATGTCCTTTTTGTCAGGAAATAGACACTAAAGTTATAGATTCGCGCGCAGTTGGTGGCGAAGGGCAGCAAATCCGCCGCCGCCGCGAATGCATAAGTTGTGCCGAAAGATTCACAACTTATGAGACCATAGAATTGTCTCTACCGCGTTTACTTAAGAAAGACGGTAGTTTCGTGCAATTTAAAGAAGAAAAAATTCGTGCCGGGATCCTCCGCGCGTTAGAAAAGCGTCCAGTAAAAATGGAAGCTGTTGATAAAATCATTCATAGAATTTTATATCGTCTGCGTGCTACTGGTGAACGCGAGGTTTCTACTCAGTTAATTGGCGAATGGGTGATGGATGAATTAAAAGCGCTTGACGCTGTAGCTTATGTGCGCTTTGCATCAGTCTATCGTCGTTTTGAAGATGTATCCGCATTTAATGCAGAGATAGAACGTTTAAAAGAAACTCATAATTAGGAGCACATAACATGGAAGTTAAAATAAATAATTTTGGTACTGACGACGATAATCAATGGCTATTTGCGATCCTTGGTATGGCGGCCTTAATAGTTGCCGAATCTAAGCAAAATTTTGAAGATAATTTTCCGATCGACATAGCAGAGAAGCTGGAGCAAAAACATAAGGCTCATCCTGAAATCTTAAATGCGGTATTAGAAGCCGCTACACCAGTATTATTGGTTGATAAATTAACCGAGATGCAGAAAAAAAGCGTGGCATATAATTTCTTAATCGCGTTGAATAAAGCCGGCGAATTAGCCGATCGAGCTTTTAAGGATCTACCAAACTTTAATCCACCTAAGCCCTAAGAATTTAAGGTAAGCATTAGTAGGTGACGCGTGACGAATAAGTCCCGATGTGTTAGAATACTCGCATCGGGTTAATTAATAGGGGCTTAGCTCCAATAAGCGTGAATATGCAATCATTTAAAGGTCGCGAAAAAGCTCGTCGTTACGCAATGCAAGCCCTATACGGGTGGCTGCTTGCTGATACGCCTATTAAAGATATCCAGGCTTTCTATTTGGCTGATCGTAACCCTAAAAACTTTGATTTAACATATTTTCTGAACCTACTACATAATATCCCAGCTCAAGTTGGGGTGCTGGATGCTGAGTTAACTCAATTCCTCGACCGGCCATTTACGCATTTAGATCCAATCGAGCTGACTATATTGCGTATTGCGATCTACGAATTTAAATCTAGCTTCGACGTACCATTTAGGGTAGTCATACATGAGGCCGTAGAGTTAGCTAAAGTTTTTGGCGCAATCGACAGCTTTAAATTTGTGAATAGTGTTTTAGATAAATGCCCTAGAATATATCGCCCCAATGAAGTATTAAATTACGCAGCATCTTAACAAACAAGGATTTCTAGATAGCTATGAGTAGTCTTATTAACCAGGATGGTTACAAAACTAAATTGAATCGCCTCTTGCATTTAACTGTAGGCATAGCAACATTAGATGGCGGTCTAGTTATCGCTCTGCAAACCATAACTTTTTTACTCACATATTTCTGTGTTACTATCCCTGAAGATTTAACTTCGTTACAAAAAATCAACGCGGTTAGTGGGGTCAATATGTTGATCTCAATCATCAGCATGTTGAATTTATCAGTAATTATTTACCGCATTGGCGGGATCACACGCGGCGTGAAGCACCATTTAGCAAATTGTTATCTGCACGCTATTAAGCGTTGGCCATGGTTAATGTTATTATATATCCTCGGTGGATTATTCTACTTGGTCTTGGCGATGGTACTTGTCAAATTAATTGGCAACATACCTATCGCCCAAAAGGCAATTCTGCTGTCAATATTTGCCTTACTACCTTACGGTTTTTTAGCTTGCGTTATTGTTGTTGATCAAAACAGAAACCCACTATATTCTATACGCGCCACGTATGATGCTATCGTTAACCAAATAAATATTAGCTTGCTAGCAACTCTATCTATTATGTATCTGGTACCGGTTTTTATATCAAGTATTGCATCTCCAGGTATGGGGCCATATGTGTCTTTAGTTACGTCATTATGGTTCTTATTTTGTCATATATTAACTATAGTTGTGTATTTCGATAGTTTTGGGCTTGAAACCGGCTCTAATAATTCAACTTCAAACAAAGATAAAAAAATAGCTATTATTTAATACGTTCTAACACTAATATCGCATCAGACACTGGGCGACCGAAATTAGTATTATCTATAAGACTTGCACCAGCATAATACATTGCAGTTGAACCACCACCATCCAAATTCACGGCATAAACGCAGCCTAAGCTGTGCATAAATTTACCTAACGCTGGAATCGTCATGCCAGAACTAGAAACTAGCACCCAATGTTTATTAGCCAATATTCCGACCGCCGTACGAGCATGTAACTGATCGATAAAATCAGCGCGCATCTTTTCTTTAGAATAATCATGTATAATACTTGAGTTATAGATTAATACTGGCCCACCACCTACGACAAACGGTAATTTGTCCCATAACTCTGCATTGGCAGGAGCAAGCTGTGGCAAGGCTTTAATTCGCAGATTAACTATATCACCAATTTTTACCTGCGCCATTGCTGCTTGGTTTATATTGCTCACAGAATAAGCATATGAACCCATAGGAAGTTCTCTGCTCTGACCAGTATAAATTTCGCTTATTCTATTATCTTTGAACACATAGACTACATTTGTATTGGCCGATATCGGCTCACGAAAACTATCTGACAGTAAACAAGATTTATTATTCGTAACAAATCTATTAAAAGAGTTTATCGGTACACGTTGTTTATTTATTTCTAAGCTACTGGCAGTTTGTAAGCGATCTACAAGTACCATATTATTTTCTGGATCCCAGCCAATGCTACCGCGAGCTTTATAGGCGATACCATGCCATAAATTATTAATTTTCAACGCCCCAGCTGCCAAGCCAGCACCTGTTGTGGGTTGATCTAGCCTGAAAAATCCACCATTAATCGCGGCAATTGCAGAAAAATGTTTAGCGATAGCTTCCACTGAACTCAAAGGATAGCCAGCGTCTTGTGCGCGTGCTGCAACAATTTTAACTTTAGTTGGATCTATAGTAAGCACATGAATTAAAGTACTAGCATCTGGCTGATAATTTCGGTAATAAATGCCTGGGTGTTGAGAATCAGCCTGACAAACAGAATTGAAACTAACTAAAATAATACTACAGACTAGAATTAAATACCGCATATAATCGACTTTACTAGTCTGCTTCACTTTATGCAAATTTAAGATGTACGCACATCACCTAACCTAATCGGCCTGCGTTTGGCACCCCAATTTCCATGTGGGCCAGCAAAAACCCCGTGACACTGGGTTTGACAATTCTTACACTTGCCGTCATCAGTTAAATTATATTCTAAAATATTATACCAATCGCGCTTTACTAGACATTGCTGACAACCAGTGCAATAAGTACTACCACCGAGGCTATCATGCACGTTACCGGTATAAACATAATGTAAGCCATTTTTTAAGCCAATCTCACGCGCCATTGTCAAAGTCGTAGGTGGTGTCGGCGGTTTATCCATCATCTTCCAATCTGGATGAAATGCAGTAAAATGCAATGGTACATCTGGGCCTAAGTTTGCCATTATCCATTTGGTCATATTGTCTATTTCTTGTGCGCTATCATTTTCTCCTGGAATTAACAATGTAGTAATCTCAAACCAAACGTTAGTCTCTCTTTTCAAATAAACTAAAGTATCTAATACTTTATCTAAATGTGAACCGGTAATTTTATGATAAAATTCCTCAGTAAAGCCTTTAAGATCAACGTTAGCGGCATCCATATATTGATAAAATTCTTTGCGTGGTTCAGGGCAAATATAACCAGCTGTCACAGCTACTGCTTTTATACCTAATGCATGACAAGCTTTAGCAACATCAATTGCATATTCCATAAATACTACTGGATCATTATAGGTAAACGCTACACTTTTGCAGCCCAGATCTTTTGCTACTTGCGCAATCCGCTCTGGGGTTGCATGATCCATTAACTTGTCTAAATCGCGCGATTTACTTATATCCCAGTTTTGACAAAACTTACACGCCAGATTACAACCAGCAGTACCAAATGACAGTATTGGCGTGCCAGGTAAAAAATGATTAAGTGGTTTCTTTTCTACTGGATCAATGCAATAACCACTTGACCTGCCGTAGGTGGTCAGAACTATTTTATCATCTTCACAAGCACGCACAAAACATAAACCGCGCTGACCGTTTTTTAATTTACACGCACGTGGACAAACGTCACATTGAATATGACCATCCTCTAGCTGGTGCCAGTATTTAGTAGGGAAACTGTCAGGGATGTCATTTTCTTGCATTTACATCTATCCCAAATAGTGTATAACTTAAGTATACTATATATGGACCATTCGTAGGGATTACGCCTAATGAGCACCAATACCAGACCACCATGTGTAGCTGGGTATTTCTATCCAGCCGAGCCGCAAGTATTACAAAATATGGTAAATCAATTATTACAACAAGCAAAAACCCTGAACTTACCAGCGCCTAAAGCTATTATAGCACCGCATGCTGGTTATATATACTCTGGTCCAATTGCAGCGACTATTTATAAAACTATTACTCCACAGCAAGCAACTATTAAACGCGTAATTTTATTAGGGCCTGCGCATCGAGTAGGTTTTATTGGTATCGCAACTACCAATATGGATTTTTTCGCTACGCCATTAGGCAATGTACCTATAGATTTACCTGCGATTAAATCAATATTAAACATTCCAGAAGTACATGTATTCGAACACGCCTACGATATGGAACATTCTTTAGAAGTACAGTTACCATTTTTACAAAGTATATTAAGCGATTTTAAATTAGTGCCATGTGTGGTCGGCGATGCTAACCCACATACAGTAGCCCAAGTATTAGAGTCTCTCTGGGGAGGACCTGAAACGTTAATCGTAATTAGCTCTGATTTAAGCCATTACTACGATTATGCTACTGCACAAAAACTAGATACGGCTGCATCCGAAGCTATCGTCAATTTAACCCCAGATAAAATTGCTGACAACCAAGCCTGCGGCCGTTTGCCAGTAAAAGGCTTATTATTAGCAGCAGCAAAATTAAAATTACAGGCGCAATTATTAGATCTGCGTAATTCAGGTGATACTGCTGGAGATAAAAATCGTGTCGTCGGCTACGGAGCATATCATTTTGTCTAACAATGACTCTGAATACAAATTACCCGAACGTGCATTATTGTTACAAACTGCGCGTGATTCAATTAAATTTTACTTAGAACATAACAAATTATTAACAGTAAGTTTAAACAACTACCCAGAACAATTACAGCATAATCGTGCTTGCTTTGTGACATTACATTTAAATAATCAATTACGTGGTTGTATCGGCTCGCTAACAGCATATCAGCCTTTAATTTTAGATGTGATTCAAAACGCATACAGCGCGGCATTTAGAGATCCAAGATTTCCACCAGTAAGCACGCAAGAATGCCCGCAGTTAAAACTAGACATATCTATTTTAACCCCAGCTAAACCGATGCATTTTAGCTCTGAGGCCGATTTACTACGCCAGCTGCGTCCAGGCATAGATGGGCTAATATTAGCCGACCATGGCCATCGTGGAACATTTTTACCTTCAGTATGGGAGCAACTACCAGATCCAGTTGATTTTTTACGGCATTTGAAAAACAAAGCAGGGTTACCAGCTGATTACTGGTCTGCAACCCTGACGATAGCAAATTATACGGCGGAATTAATTAGCTAAATTTAATTATTAGCTAAGTTTAATTATATCTCGGGTTAATTAATGGTACACCCTATTTTTTTTAGTAATAATAAATTCTGCTAGTTTATGTATTTCTGACCAAAGTTTTTGATAAGTACCATCAGCATTTTCTTGACCAGCAACATCGCGTGAACCAAATATGCTAGAAAATGTCTGTTTGGTTACAGGATCTTGGTTGATTTGATCAATTACTTTTTTACCATTTTTAGTCACTGCAATTTTGATTAACGCTACATGACGCTTTTGTTCGCTAGTAATTGAAGACTCTAATTTAATTAAGTTATTATACACTTCATCTTTACCGCTCTTGATACCTTCACGTAGTGACATACAAGCAGCATCTAATGATTTAAAGCCTGAGAATTCTACACCATATTTTATGTACATGTTTTTCAAATCTTTGACCATCTTCTTGGCACGTGTGTCGATATCTTCTATATATGCTTCTATATCAGAATCAGTAACCGGGGTATCAGCCTTCGGCGCCTGTATATTTTTTCTAATTTGCTCTATGTCTTTCTTATTACCTGTTATTGCAGATACAAGATTATTTAGCCACGCCATAACACACCCCCGATATTTGTATATCACGTCTTCACCTAAGGATAGACAATCTGGGTATAAATTGTGTGCTAATTTACAAAATTTATGTGGGTGGTATTGCACGCAAATCTACAACTTGTGCCTTTTGCCCGGTATGCGGTAGCGGCACAAATACTGTTGCCTGATATAAATGAGGTATACCGGATTTGTCGGCTATTTCCAACACTAATTTATAATTAATTCCAGCTACCACTTGTGATTTTGCTGAGATTATTTTAACTAGTTTCCCACTATTTAATTTAGCAACTACAACTCTGGCTGCTTGAATAACGCCAGCTTCAGTGACTTTTATCTGATTATAGCCGCCAGCTAATGGTGCAGCTATACAGGCGCAGCAGAGTGATAGCGATAATAATATTGCGGTTAGTTTATTTATTTCAGGCCTCCATTTAGATACTTTCTTGTGATAAGTTCGCCAAACTTTAATTGTATCACCGTGCTTAAGTTTATTGGCAATAATAACACCTCTTCATTTTACTGGACAAACTTCTAGCTGAACTTTTCAAGACCTACGCTGTCCTAGTTAATACTTTAACGCTAGGTCGGCAAGGGGTGAGGCATATGAATATTGTTGTTTTGGGTCATAGAGGCTTAGGTCCTACTAGCAGGGTTTATGTTAATCGTCTTTTACCAGATGGCGTAATTCCTGAAAACTCATTACTAGCGTTTGAAATGGCTTTAAATAATGGCGCTCATGGAGTAGAACTTGATGTATGTCTTACGAGCGATAATGAGGTAGTAGTATGTCGTGATGATATTTTAGATCGCAATGTGGATGGTTATCATAGTTGTTGGAATGCGCATGAAAAATCGATCTTAGGAAAGATATCTGAAAAAACATTACAAGAACTACGATTAGATAAATATAATCTTGGTCTAGGACAAAAGATTCCCACCTTGAAATCAGTAATAGAGTTAATGATAGAGCATCAAAAATTATATGGTATAAATTTTAAATTGAATATTGAGCTACAAGGTAATAATTTACAACTGGCAGCATATACTTGGGATATTGTTAGATCATATATTGCAGAACAAAAACATATGTTACAACTGGACAATTTTATTGTTAACTCTTTCAGCAAAGAATTGCTGATCGCATATCGCATATCGCATAGCTGAAGAAGATAATCCTTTATTATCCCATTACACCGGTGCTAAGACAGATTTAATGCTTGGGGTCTTGACCCATCCACTTTTTGGCAATGATGAATTATTTACCAATTATGTGCCTGTTGTTCAAAGTCCTGGAGTTTTTACAGTAAAACAGAAAATAGACGAAAACTATTTACAAACATTAATTGACGAGATAAAAAAATATGACATTAAATGATAGCGTGACAGCAAAGCGCAATTATAATATAAAATTAATTAGATAACATAACTAAATTCATCCGCTTGTTACGGCAACGGCGAACCAACATTAGCAAAAGTTCTACGTATAAAATCTTCGTCATCGATAAGCTCGTTGTAACCGCTATGATCACTAGGTTCACATATTCTGTTGCAACGTTCCCTTAATTTATCAAACATAGTTACAATTTTAGGGGCACCATAAGTCACCCCGACAGCAGATACAGTGGTAAACAAGGTAGTAACAACAGATCCACTAAGAGCTGCACCAGCCGCAGCGCTCAATTTATCAACATCATCTGGCTGATATATATCGCGCAATCTATGGTGATATTCTCTATTGGCAGCATAGCCACCAGCAATCACACTTAAAGCCCAAAGTGTAAGCATTGTGCCGTTAGTACAAGCTACCGAGCCACCCTCTGAAAAGTTACTACGCAACTTCCTCCCCGGTATACTAGCAATAAACATACTGCCAGCTGTTATTCCTGCAGCCAACACCATCTCAGCTATATCAGAACAAGTATCGCTATCCGCACACATTATACTGGCTAGATAAATTAACAATGCCGCTATGACATTGTCGTTATTTGAGCTATCTTGGAAATCAGATACTTGATGTTGCTGTGTAAGGTTTAATGCATATCCTGACATAAATACTCCTAGTTACTGTCACTAAATCATAAGTACTCATAAGCTAACATTTACAATAAAGTAGTGCAAGGAAGGTTCGACTCAACTATGATCAATACTAGCATTTTCAAGCGCGATAATTTCTTCGTCTGTAAGGTCGCTTTCAATTAACTCAATCATGGTATTGCACTCTAAATGAACTGTCTTCGTATTTAGTAACCCACATTTTCAATTTTTCAATATGCACCATGTCATCAGTAATCTGATTTAATGGTACACCCATATGATCATATTTATATTTTGAGGATAAATTTTTTTTCATTTTTAAAACTCGTTATAATAATAAAAACTTCTTCTCATAGAAAACAGCCCACGGTAACGGTATATGGGCTGTATGTAAATAATTAACAAAATATATTATGGTGGTTTTTAAAACGGAATATCATCATCAAATTCCACTGCCATAGCTGGCTCAGAAGTTGGCACCGACTCTTGCGCAAATCTAGAGCTCGCAGACGAAGCAGAGGTACTAGTAGATTGTTGATCATATACGCCAGCACCAGCCCCTGAACCTTTAGCGTCTAACATTTGCATGGTGTTGGCTATAATTTCGGTTGTATAACGCTCATTACCGCTTTGATCTTGCCACTTGTTAGTACGCAGAGAGCCTTCGATATAAACTTTAGAGCCTTTACGCAAATATTCGCTGGCGATTTCTGCTAGACGATTAAAAAATACTATACGATGCCACTCGGTACGCTCTTGAGTTTCACCGCTTTGTTTGTCTTTCCAACCTTCGGAGGTTGCCACACGAATATTAGTTACTGCGGAACCGCTTGGCATGTAACGCACTTCTGGATCAGCGCCCAAATTGCCAATAATAATTACTTTATTCACGCCCCTAGCCATAATTTAACCCCTGTGTTTTATTTAAATGCAAAACTTTATCACGCCACAAAATAGCCATACTCAGCCAAGTTGCTGCTAATACCAAGCACAAGCCTATCACCGCTACTACACCAAATTTGCTATGCAGCCACCCGCCCATGATACCACCAAAAAATATCCCTAGAAACTGCAGACTAGAATACAAACCCAAAGCTGCGCCGCGCTTATTGCTAGCTGCAGTTTTAGACACTAACGTCGGTAAACTAGCTTCTAGGATACAAAAAGCCGTGAAGAAAATTAGCAAACTAATTATCACGCTCTCACGTCCGCCCAACAAACAAAACCAAATCTCAGCCACTAACAGCCCAACTATCGCCACGATTTGTAGCTTATCAATCTGCTGCCGTTTCTCCGCTTGCGTAATCATACGCAACGATAGCATCAGAGCAATCACTAAAACTCCTAGATATAACTGCCACAAATGGTCACCCGCAAAGCCAGCTTGTTGAATAATCAATGGTAAAACTAAAAACAACGCAGCTAAACTAGTATGTAACACAAATACACCAAAGTGCAGATTGAATAATATACGCTTATTACCCAAACCAACTATTTCTCTCTCTACTGAGCATCCCATATCTACTGATTCTCGACTAGCCGCAGTTTTAGGGATAGCGATTAGCAATAAGGTTATTGCCACAACCGTTAACCCAGCCGTAACCGAAAAAATCGCTCTAAAACCCACCAGCTTATTTATCCATGGCCCCAAAACCATAGAGCACATAAACGCCAAACCGATACTGATCCCCAAAATCGCCATCGCTCTCATCCTGATTTGGCTACGCGTATGATCTGCTAAGGTAGCTATTACCACACTACCAATGGCACATGAACCCTGTAAAACTCGGCCTAAAATCAAACCATAAATACTTGTTGCCTGTGCAGTTATTAAACTACCTATAAGTAGTAAAACTAAACCACATAGAATTAACGGTTTGCGACCATATTTATCTGACAAAACGCCAAACGGTATCTGCAATACCGCCTGCACTAAGCCATACGCGCCTATCGCGACACCAATTAGCTGCGGCGTAGAATGCGGAAACTTATGCGCTTCCAACGCAAACACCGGTAGCAACATACATAAACCTAACATACGTAACGAAAAGATACTGGCTAACACAGTAGCTACGCGTAATTCTTGCAAAGTTAAAGAAACTACCTGTTGCATAACTAATTCTCTTTGCTTAAAGCCATAATCGTCGTATAGTATCAGGTTACTTTTAGCAATGGTATGAGGCAAAAATACGGCGTGCAATACATAACTATCCGCGGGGCTAGGACCCACAACTTAAAAAACATAAATGTCGAGCTGCCACGTGACAAGCTAATTGTCATAACTGGCTTATCTGGGTCCGGTAAGTCATCTCTCGCGTTTGATACTTTATACGCTGAAGGCCAGCGGCGTTATGTTGAGTCGCTATCTACCTATGCGCGCCAGTTTTTATCGGTAATGGAAAAACCGGATGTTGATCACATTGAAGGGCTCTCCCCGGCTATATCAATCGAACAAAAGTCTACCTCACATAATCCGCGCTCAACTGTAGGTACCGTCACTGAAATTTACGATTATTTACGTTTATTATTTGCGCGTGTAGGACAGCCGCGTTGTCCAGAGCATGATATAACTCTAGAAGCGCAAACCATCAGCCAAATAGTTGATCATATATTAACTTACCCGGTCGATACTAAAATTATGTTACTCGCGCCAGTAGCCAAAAACCGCAAGGGTGAATATGTGCAACAAATTGAAGCCTTACGCAGCCAAGGTTTTGTGCGAGCTCGCATTGACGGCCAATTATTAGAACTCGATAACGTTCCAAAATTAGACTTACATAAAAAACATACTATTGAAGTGGTAATCGACCGGATAAAAATTAATCCTGACAATCAATCGAGAATTGCTGATTCTTTAGAGACTGCAATTAATCTTACGGATGGTATCGTAACCATTAATTTTATGGACACTGGTGAGGAAATAAATTTTTCCACTAAATTCTCTTGCCCCAGTTGCGGCTACAGCATTGCAGAATTAGAGCCCAGAATATTTTCGTTTAATAATCCCGCTGGCGCTTGCCCAGATTGTGATGGTATCGGTGCCAAACAATTTATGGATATTAATAAAATAGTCTACGATGAAACCCTAAGCCTCGCCTCTGGCGCAATCCGTGGTTGGGATCGACATAACTTTTATTTTTATAGCATGTTAACGTCACTCGCCAAACATTATGATTTTAAACTCGAAACCGCGTTTAATAAATTACCAAAGAAAATTCAAAATATAGTTCTATATGGCAGTGGTGATGAAGAAATAAAATTCGTCTACACACACGACCATACTAAACAAGTGGCGAAAAAACATCCGTTCGAGGGTGTAATCAATAATATGGAACGGCGATATCAAAGCACTGAATCTGAATATATACGAGAAGAATTAGCAAAATATTTAAGCCAACAAACCTGTCCCAGCTGTAATGGCAGTAGGCTTAATCAAGCAGCTAGATTTGTGTTTTTACAAGATCAACGCATTTTTGATTTGACTTCCCTTTCAATTCAACGCGCTGTTAATTTCTTTACTAACCTGACTCTAACTGGTTGGCGCGCCAAAGTAGCAGATAAAATTCTTAAAGAAATTACTACCAGGTTAAATTTTTTAATCAACGTCGGCTTAGAGTATCTAAGTCTTAGTCGCCAAGCAGATACTTTATCTGGCGGTGAGGCACAACGCATACGTCTTGCCAGTCAAATTGGTGCTGGCTTAGTCGGAGTGCTGTACGTGTTAGATGAGCCATCGATAGGCCTACACCAACGCGATAATCAACGTTTATTGGCTACGCTTACACACTTAAGAGATATCGGCAATACTGTAATCATGGTCGAACATGATACCGATGCGATTTTAAATTCAGATCATGTATTAGATATCGGCCCAGGTGCCGGCGTACATGGTGGTGCTATAGTTGCACAAGGTACCCCGCAACAAATCATGGCGCACCCTAACTCGCTTACCGGCAAATATTTGTCCGGGCGTGAAGTAATTGCCATACCAACTAAACGCTTACGCAATGATCCCAAACGTCAATTGGTAGTCAACGGCGCAACATCGAATAATTTACAAACTATTACTGCCAGCTTCCCGCTTGGTCTCATGACATGCGTGACGGGAGTTTCAGGTTCTGGTAAATCAACATTAATTAATAATACGTTGTTCCCACTAGCCGCGCATATTTTAAATGGCAGCAAAGAAAGTGAAATCGGCAACTACGAGAGCATAACTGGCCTAGAATTATTAGATAAAGTGGTAGATATTTCGCAAAGTCCTATAGGCCGTACCCCCAGATCCAACCCTGCTACTTATACCGGCATGTTTACTGAAATACGTGATTTGTTTGCCGGCACCCAAGAAGCACGCGCACGTGGCTATAAGGTCGGACGATTCAGTTTTAACGTAAAAGGTGGTCGTTGTGAAGCATGTAGTGGTGATGGTCTATTAAAAGTAGAAATGCATTTCTTACCAGATATTTATGTCATGTGTGACGTGTGCGCAGCTAAACGTTATAACCGTGAGACTTTAGAAGTTTTGTACAAGGGCAAAAATATTCATGAAGTACTAGAAATGACAGTAGAAGAGGCGTTAGTATTCTTCCAACCAGTGCCAAGTTTAGCCAGAAAATTAGCAACTCTACTAGACGTTGGTCTAGGTTATATAAAGATCGGACAAAGCGCTACTACACTCTCTGGCGGCGAAGCGCAACGCGTAAAACTAGCAAAAGAACTTGCCAGACGCGACACTGGCAATACATTATATATTCTAGACGAACCAACTACCGGTTTACATTTTCATGATATAAAACGGCTACTAGAAGTTTTGAATCGTCTTAAAGAACATGGTAACACTATAATAATAATCGAGCATAATCTAGATGTTATTAAAACCGCTGATTGGATCATAGATTTAGGTCCTGAAGGTGGTGACGGTGGTGGCAAAATTATTGCTACTGGCACTCCCGAACAAGTAGCAAAAGTTACCAGTTCATATACTGGTCAATTTTTAGGCCCGATGTTACAAGCAAATAAATAATGTGGTGTGAAAATATAGTACAGCTACAGATTAGTCCTGATAATCATATTTATGATTGGTTAACCAAACCATATATTTTAAGCCAAGCACTAAGAAAAGTGTGTGTAAATTTAAGCGTCAAGGTTCTGACACAAAAATTGCAACCTGATAATAGTCTAATCCGGCAGGTATATCTACTTGGTGACGGCATACCTTGGGTGTTTGCTGAAACACTGGTTGCTGCTGATACTTATCAACAATATAAAGATATTTTTGACAAATTAAACAATAACTTAATAGGTGAAACTTTACTTTATGGTAACCCAAATACTAAACGCTATGCTTTTGAATATGCGCTTATAGAGCATAATGATTCTAGGCTCTGGGCTAGAAGATCTGATTTTAATATTTGCAACTATAAACTAACCATCACTGAAGCATTTTTATCAGACATACCAAGATATGCCTCTTAGTCTTATTTGACTAAAATATATTATAGTCCTACTATAAAAACATAATAATTATCTTTAATTCCAGAGGTAAACATGAGTGGCTACACGGAAGCTTGCCGCACACTAGCAAACACGCTTGGCCTAAAAGCAAACGTCATTTTTGTTGATTATCCCAGAGAATGTTCTTTATCCTCTCATGATGCAAATAGAAATAGATTCCCATCGGCTTATTTCGTTACCTTTGGCGAATGCACAAATCAATCAATAACTACTACCACTAATGATTTCATACAGGCAATAAATACTGCAGCCATGCACTCTATAAATAATGCTTATTTTGTTTTTGCCATAGATGATAATCGAAATTTTACAGAAGAAATAAACAAAGATATAACTAATATTATTCTTGGTTTAAAAAGCATAGAGTTAAGACCAGTTTTAATTAACTCTTATCCTACCGAGTTCATGAATCTTACCGGACTATATTATGATGATCTGATACTTATTAAACCGTACAGCAACTACTTAGACATTATACAAGATGAATTATTAGATGAAGAGCTGTATAATCAAGACATGCTTAATGTAAATGCAATGCTTGGTAACGGCCCGTTAGTCCCAATAAAACCTATGATCTTCAGAAAAACAAATATTGAAGTAATCGATACTTTAGCATTTGCCTTTGTCTGCTATAGTGCCTATAAAATGTTCCGCAAAGCAACTAAACGCAATAAAATTAAGATGGGTTAAGCATGTCAATGAGACTAATATTTGCGCCTATGATTAATGCCAATGCTTGGTGTTTATTTTTATGTGATGAGTTAGGCAATACTTATGCACTTAATACTAATAACCTAGAATACGACGTTACACCGATGGTGACAGGCTATTATAATTTTATTGGCGAATATCATATCTATTACGATGTTACTGGAATGTTATGTAGAGAGTTAACCAGAATACTATACTTTGCTGATCCAATGTTCTTGAGCTTACCGTATATGGAATTAGGTACTGTATTTACTTCAAGTAAATATGCCCAAGCATCATTTTTACCGCAAGCAGCAATGGACAGCCTACCCAACAGCGTAGAGTTTAGAAATACGGCTCTTGCAATAGCAAAAAATAATATCCATCTTTTAGTTGCAACCTATGGCCCTGCAGCACAATTTTTAGCAGATTTTCTGCACAGTATCACTCTAACAAATATACAAACTGCATCTGCAATAAAATCTGAAACTGCAGCCAAAATAGAAACTAAACCTGTATCTGAAATAAAAGCTGCAATTGAGTCCAAAACAGAAACTAAAATAGAACCCAAAATAGAGCCAAGAACAGAACCTAAAGATAACCCAGCAATAATCTCTTTAAACTCTGAGATTGAAAAATTACGCGAGGAATTACTACGTGTTAAAGCCACACCACCAATTATCAAGCAAGTTATCAAGCAAGAAATTATTCCAGACCCAGCAATCAAAGTATTAAACTCAGATTTAACCAAATTAAGGGAAGAATTAAATAAAATTAAAGCTGGAGCCAAATTAATTAACCGGCCACAGCCAGCAAAAGAGCCTGTGCTTAGCAAATCACCATTTAAAGTTATGCTAACTTGGGTGCATATTCTCACCATGTCGATCAACGATTCTCCTAAGTCGATCCGCAATTGCATGATGTAGATCAAAAAATAGCGTAGATGTCGATCAAGTTTAGGTAGTTTTTGCCATTTGTGATCGACATCAT
>Ga0209174_10000304_pt1 | contig 37720 bp, 31 predicted proteins | sample JI91814BDNA_FD_187505 | JGI IMG/M metagenome (GOLD analysis project Ga0209174, IMG submission 187505) | Wastewater effluent complex algal communities from Wisconsin, to seasonally profile nutrient transformation and Carbon sequestration -... | ecosystem: Engineered > WWTP > Effluent > Algae...
TGTGCAACTGAGACCGGTCGCAGGTGACCAGAGGTAGGTGCCGCCACCGCTAGCGAAGAGCGTGGTGCTTTCGCCGCCGGTCAAGACGGTGTCCAGCGCAGTTACTTGGGCCACGGGTTGGCTCACTTGGGCCACGGCAACGGTTGCGGTATCGGTGCATCCGTTGGCATCGGTCACGATCAGGGCATACTCACCAGGAGCGATACTCGTCAACGTATCATCATCCGATACGCCGGTGCTCCATACGAGGCTATAACCAAAGGGAATGTTGAAGTCCGGTACGCCACCCGTGATGGACTCCATGAACAAGGTGCCCGTGGGGGCGTTGCATGCGCTCGCGCTGGAACCGATCAGGGCTTCCAAGGCTGCGGGGGCTGTAACAACGATCGACACGGTTTCCGAAAGACCGTTCGAGTCGGTGACGGTGACACTGTGTTCCCCTTCGCACAGCCCCGTGGCGGCTGCCGTGGTCTGGCCGTTGTCCCAAGAGAAAGTGTACGGGGCGACTCCATTGATGCCTGTTGCCGTGGCCGTGGCCGAGCAATCACCACCACAGGCCAACGCCGTGTTCACCGCGGTGGCGTAGAACGGCGCGCAGCCAGTTGCCTCGCAACTGGTCGGAGAATAGTGCAAGATGAACGAATCATCGGAAGACACCGTCGCATCATCCATGTAATAAGCGCCGTTTCCGGGATTGAGCGTGGGGAACCCACCACCCTGCGATTCGCCAACGGCATAGAGATCCCCTTGCGCGCTCACGGTCATGGCCGAGCGATGGTCATCCCATGGGCCGCTGTGGAAGGTGGACCAGGTGAGCGCACCGTTGGGGGTGAAGCGCATGAGCACCATATCACCGCCGTAGGAGTTGGCTGGATCACCATCACCATAGACCCCATCGAAGGTGCTGTTGCAACCGCCGCTCAACAAGGGTACGTTCGGCTGCACGCCGAAGCCGAGCGCTTCGTAGGTCGTGTAGATGTTCCCACAAGCGTCCATGGCCAGTTGCTGTTCGGTGCTGCATTGTTCGGTTACGGTACCGCCCAATTGGGTCCGCCATTGCACTGTGCCCGCTGCATTGAATCCGATGAGGCAAGCATCTCCCTCTCCCGTCGCACTGTTCTGGTAAGCACCGGCGAACACACCCGTAGCGAGCGGTGTGAAGGCATCCGGCGAATGGGTGGCTTGAACGACCAGTCGGCCGTCCGTTCCAACAGCAAGCCCGTGCACGTTGGGAGAGCCACCAAGTTCGAAATAGGTACCCCATAGTTGCGAACCGGCGTTACTGAATACGGCGATGTAGCCATCATCGAAACCATCGACGGCGTTCTGCGCCGCACCACTGAACGGCCCATTCGCCACTACAGGTGCACCGCTGCCTCCTCCACCGGCCATGACGAACTGCCCGGCTGCTGTCGTAGCCACGCTCTTGTTGCGGAACATCATGGTGGGGAAACCCGACGCCCACTGCAGGGCGCCGTTGGCCGATAAGCCGAGCAGATACGTCTGGCTATCGGCCGGAGGCAGATAGTAGGACCCGGCGAACGATCCAGTTCCGGGCTGATCGAGCATCACCCCATCGTCCGTGGAGCCCGCCATGAAGATCCGGCCTGTCGCATCGCTGGTGACCCCTGAGATGTGCCCCCCGCCGAGGAAGGTCGCCCACTCTCGTTGTCCACCCGGTGTGAAGCCCACGATCATGGCGTCGGACTCGAACACACCACCGCCATAGGTGTTGCTGTGGTAGGCACCAGCGAAACTGCCGATGCCCGGTTGCGTCACGAAATCGGTCTTCGCGGTTCCGGCCAACAGGATGCGGTCGTTGGCATCCACATGCAACTGCAATGGCAGATCGATACCACTGTAGAGCGTTGACCAGAGCAACACACCGGTGTTGCTGAACGCCTGTAGGAAGCCGCCGAAGACCACATCAGTGAAGGCACCGTTGAACGTGAGCGTATCGAAGGGCACCGGGAAGCCGAAGCCACCTCCTCCGTAGCCCGCCATGATCACGTCACCGTTGCTCTTGGTCTTCACGGTCATGGGACCATCGAGCTGGTCGGTATGCGTGAAGGTGGCCCAGGTAAGCTGCGGATCGATCACCAACGTAGCGCCCGGCACGCGGTGCGTGGGTAGCTCGAACCGGATGCGCACGCGGTGCTTGTCCAAGGCCGTCAGATGAAATCCGCTTTGGACCTGTTCACCACTTTCCTTCCAATAGCTCACCGGCGCATGCTCGGTGAGCGTGCCCATTCCGGTGGGGATGGAGATGCCACCATCAGCCGTTGGCGATACAGGTTGCTCACTGTGGTAAACGAAGCGGATGTCGTTCGGGTCGCCGTTGGGGTGCACGATGAAGTCGTACTTCAACCCGTGCTCATTGGTGTACAATACCCAATCTACACCGGGATAGACTTCACGCACGATGGCACGCCCGTAACGATGCAGACCCGTGATGCCTTGGGGACAATGTTTGAGGAAGTAGTCGTAGCGCGCGGTGCCCTCCTCCTCCAGCACGATGTTCTCCGGGCGGATGTCAGCGCCTTCCAGATGCATGTGCGCCCAGGCCATTTCCGCCGTCACCACCTTGGGTTTGGTGCGAAAGAAGGGCCGCTGCTTAGGTCCGGCCTTCCGCTTCTCCTCCAGCGATTCGGTGACGCGCTTGGTGAAGACGTAGCTCAACCCGGTGGTGGTGAGGTAGGTGCTCAAGCCCTTGCCCTCCGCTTTCAGTAGGATGAAGGGCGCAGGTTCCCCTTTGACCGTAGTGAACTGGCCGCGGTTGGGTTCGAAGCGCGGCACGGTCGCGGAGTTCGGGTTTCCGGCGAAAAGCGCTGAAACACCTAAGGAGCTAAGCGCAAAAAGGGTCTGACGGAGGTTGATCATCGGGTTCAGGCACAGGAGGACGGAGACACAAAGGTCCTTCGTTCCACTAGGCTAACCCGAAAAAAGGGGGGATGGTTGGGTCGAGCCTCGGGCCCACCAACAGAAGTGTCACCCGACTATAGCTTCACGACACGCAAGACCGCCCCTTGGACTTGCACCATATAGACACCCGGCATTAAACGCCCGGGGTAGATGTGCTGCGCAGGGCCTTCATACAAAACGGACCCTGTGGCGTTCAGTAGCCGTACTGGCACGGTCGGCGGGACGCCTGTTAGTTCCAGTTCCTCGGTGAACGGATTCGGCCACGCCACGATCGTCTCTCCCTCCGCTTCATGCACCTGCGTGCTCAAGCAATCGAATACTTGAGGTGCGACGGGCAGCATTGAACTGAGCGTGTACCAAGCGCTCATCACTGGCTCGATCACGGCATCCTCAGGCGTTTCCACGACCCCATCCCAGCGTGCCATCAACGTATCTGTCGCGTTCGTAGCGTTAGCAGGGATCATCAACGAACCGGTCATCAGATGTACATCATCGCCGTAGGAAATGGTGCCTGCGGTATCGTAACGGAACGGCAGCGGGTAGCTCATGTCACTTCCACTGCGCGTGGCCTCGAAAACGATGGGGAGAGCGCTGCATTCTTCTGCGGGGCTTTGCAAGAGCATGTGATCCAGCGTTGTCGGAGGGAAGGCGTCCAGTTGACTCGCGTTGATCGCGCAGTTGATAGTGTCCGCAATGGACGTCATCACCAACCCTTGCCCGTTGGGGTTCACCACGGTGCCCGTGAAGTTCACATCCTGCACGCCCGGCGTGGTGGTGTATCCATAGCAGCGCATGTAGGCATAGGTGCTGGGGTAGGTCAGGAGGCAATTGTTGAAGGTGACGCCACCGAAAGGCGGGCAGGGCGCGAAGTAATCCGTTACCTCCACCCAGATCGGGTTGTTGTCCAGCACGCCGGGTGCCTGGCTCACATTGGTGAAGGCGCAATCGTTGAAGGTGGCCGCGAAACCCGTTGCCACCTTGCGCACGAATACAGCCCTGAATTGACTGTTGTCCACATGGCAACGGTTGAAGGTGACCGTGCCTGTGACCGGATCCTCATCCTGCTCAAGCGTGATCTCCTTGGGGCCCCATGGTTGCCCGATCACGCCATTGTTGCTGGTGGTGCAGTCGTTGAAGGTGATGTCCACCGGAACCGAGGTCTGATCCAGATAGTGGAGCACGAGGCTGATGCCACAGTAGTTATTGGCGGTAAAGGAGCAATGGTCGAACACCAGGTCCGCAGCACGTCCGGAAGCCACATAGGGTTCGATATCCAGGCCGGACTCCGGCAGTGTGCCCAGCGTACCGGTGAACAGGCAGTGGCGCATGACCATGTGCTGCGCGCTGGTGATGCTGCACCCCTGCCTGTAGTTATCGATCATGCGCACATCCTCTATGGTGATGTGCTCACTATACGGGACCGCTCCCCAAGCACCCACATACAGCCCATCGCCACCGCTTTCGCGCAAGGTCAATCCCTTCACTGTGACCCCATCGCAAGAAAGGATCATGAGCGAGTGACGGAACTCACTGTCATTGAGCAACGCATATTCAGACCGGTTCATCTGGAAGGTGGCCCCATAGCCGATGATGGTGATGTTCGTGCTGGTCCTAAGTTGGAACAGGGTCGCGTAGATGTTGTTGAAGGCGCCAGGCCTCGCTCGAAGCACCACACCCGGTTGGAAGATGATGGTCTTGTCGGACAGGTTCGTGAAGGTGCTCGGCCCCACGTTCCAATCATCCGCTTGCAGATCCACCACCACGGTATCGTATGCAGAGTTGATCGCCGCTTGGAACGCGGCAGTGGCGTTCGTTACGTTGTAACCGAACGTGCTGGCGTTGATGGTTGAGGCCTGGGTGGATCCGATCACACACACAGCTAGCAATAGAGCAAAGTTTCGCATGGAGTAAAGGTATCTGTAGTGAGAGGGGGCGTAACGCAGGCTATGACGAAGGACGGATCGATCGTGAACGTATCGATGTAGCGCCGACCGATGTGAACTCGAGAATCCAGTACGCTGACCTTCGTACTTGGGGGTGCTCATCATCGCACCAAGGTGATGTTCCCCTGCCGCTCCACTGTTTCACCACTCGTGAGTGTGGCATTCAGCACGTACACGAACACTCCGGGGTTCAGCGGCTCACCGTTATGAAGGCCGTCCCAACAGATCTTCGCGTCGGTGGTCTCGAAGACCCTGTTGCCCAAGCGATCGTAGATCCGGAAGACCATGCTGCTGATGCAGTCGCCATACACGCATTGCTGATCGTTCCTGCCGCTCGCGTTCGGACTGAACGCGTTGGGGACGAAGACCTCGCAGGCCCTTAGCACCACCACCTGAACACAAGCCGTATCCGAGCAGCCATTCACCGTGAATGCGGTAACGCAGTACTCCGTGGTATCCGTCGGTGTCGCGATGGGGTTAGGGCAGGTGGTGCAACTCAATCCGGTGGATGGTGACCATTGGTAGGATGTTCCACCGAGGCCCACAAGCTGAACGCTCTCACCAGCAGTAATGGGAGTCGGCGTGGCTATGGCAGCGGCTGTGGGCGCATTGCTTGCGATGATCCGTACGGTATCCGTTGCGGTGCAACCGGATGTATCCGTGACGACGACCACGTATTCCCCGGCACCCAGACCGGTCGCGGTGCTGGTGAGTTGACCGTTGTCCCATTGATAGTCGTAGTAGGCCGAGTCCCAGATCGAGAAGTTCACCGTGGCGGTGCCGGTCGCGCTTTCGCAGAGCGATGGCGTGGTGGAGATGTCGAGCACGATCGGCAGCGGCTCGGGCAGGTCCAGGGTGAGCGTGCTGGTCTGTCCGTCAGCATCGGTAACGGTCACACTGTGCATACCGGCGCAAAGACCGGTCGCCGTGGCCGTGGTCTGTCCGTTGCTCCAGGTGTAGGTGAACGGTGCTTGGCCTTGGGTCGAGTTCACTGTAGCGGAGGCATCGCAATCGCCATTGCAAACCAGTTCACTGAACTGCAGGCCCAGTGTGAGTGCTGTGCAGGTTTCACAGGCGGTAGGCACCAGTTTCATGATGAACGCATCATCGCCCAAGGGCAGCGCTGGCTGATCGTCGAAGTACGCGCCACCTCCAGGGTTGATGTACTGGAAGTCACCGATGCTCTCCTGGTCGTAGGTTTCCGCGGTGAGGTAGATCACATTGCTTATCGGATCGATGGTGAACGGCGGCCGGAATTCTCCGCCACCACCACCGATGTAGGTGGAATAGTTGAGCGCCCCAGAGGTGGTGAACCGCATGAGGAACACATCCTCCCAACCGTAGTTGTTATCGAGCACCGGATCGACGCTACTGCCGCAACCCGGATCGACGATGGGCATGTCCGCAGAAACGGTGTTGATGGCGAAGAGGATGTTCCCGCACTTGTCCACGTTGAGCTGCTCGGTGGAAAGGTGGGTGGGATTGAACGAGGGTCCACCACCCTCGATCTGCCAGCGGCCGAAGAAGGTGGTCCAACTGCGCGCTCCCGAAGGCTCGAAGCCAACGATGTACGCGTCCTGGTTCTGCATCACATCATCATAGTAGGCCCCTGTGAAGCTGCCCGTGCCTGGTAACAACGGTAGATCGGGAGAATCGGAGAGCCCACCGATGATGATCCGGCCTGACTGGTCAGTGTCAAGCCCGATGATCACATCCTCGTTCGAGGCACCGAAGTAGGTACACCACTCCAGCGCACCGTTGGGGGCGAGCCCGATCACCGCGCCGTCGTATTCGCTGTCGTACGTGGCATCCACATAAGCTCCTGCCATAGCGCCGGTGGCGATGATGGGCAGGTTGCCCGATCCTGTGTTCGCAGCGATGAAGTGGCGGCCGTCAGGGCGCGTGGTGATGTGACCGGTCGCGTCATCGCCATTTCCGCCGAAATAGGTGGCCCAGAGTTTTGTTCCGTTCGGCGAGAAGCCGAGGATGCACATCTCCAACGCACCAGCCGACGTCGGTTGAGAATAAGCGCCAGTGAACACGCCGGTACCTGCTTGCACCACCACGTCCGAAGCCTCCACATTGCCCACGATGATGATATTCCCCGCCGGATCGGTGGTCACCGTGCGCGCCATCCGGCCACCGAAGAACGTGGCCCATTCCCGCACACCGCCAGGTGCGAAGGCCGCGATGCACATGTCCATGTTCTCGTTGTTCGGCTGCGTGGGTTGGTAGTACGCTCCTGTGAACGAGCCGATGCCGGCCTGTACGGAAAACGTGGTATCCCCTTGGCCTACTGCTAGGATGCGGTCGTTCGCATCGCAATACACCTGCCCGAAGAAGGCCCCTTGGTACACGGTGCTCCACAAGAGAACACCTGCACTGGAAAAGGCGCGCAAGAAGCAACCGAAGAAGCCGTCCACTGATCCGACCGCATAGGCACCGCTATAGCTTCCGGTACCGACGCCGAGCGGAAATCCAGTGCCCCAGCCTTCGTAGCCCGTGGTGATCACATCGCCATTGCTGTTGGTGCAGATCGAGAACGGACCATCGAGCTGGTCGCACGCCATCAGCGTGTTCCAGGTGATCTGCGGATCGATCACCCGGGTGTTCAACGGATCGATGCCGCGCAGCGCGAAGCCTACTTCTGTCCTATGCTCATCGATGGGTTTCACCGTGAACGTGTTGGCGATGGATGTTCCTTTACCTTGTAAGTAGGTCACTGGGGCCGCTTCCTGGATGGAGCCCATGGAGGTCCGTATCACCAGACCACCGCGGTCATCCGCTGTTACCGGCTGCTCCGCATCGAACACCATGCGGATCGATGATGCATCTGCTCCGGGATGTACCACGAAGTCATACTTGAACCCGCCCTTGTCATCGCCGTACAGGACCCAATCGATGCCGGGATAAACATCGCGCACGGTGATCTTCGTAAAAGCGTGTACATCCGTCACAGGCCCGTTGGGATCATTCAAGAAGAAGTTGTAGCGCGCGCTGGTGGGATCTTCTTTCACGATGTGCTGGCGATCGATGCGCGCACCAAGTAATTCCACGCTTGCCCAGGCCATGTGTACGGTGGCTTTCGGGCGGTTCATGGCGTGGCCTTTCTCCAGGCTCACGCGGTGGCGTTGGCGCCGGTCGCCTTTACGTCCCTTCTCGAAACGTGTAAATGCGTAGGTGAGTCCCTCTTCAGTGACCCACACTTTCATCTCAGGTGTTTCCGCACGGAACAGGACCTGCGGCACGGGCTGTTGGGCCATGTCGCGGAACTGGCCCTTGTTCTCCATGAAGGCGAACTGCGCGGCGTTCTTTGGCGGATCGATGGCCTTGAGCGCTCCACTGAAGAGGACAACCAGCAGGGGAACGGAAGAAACTCTCAGCAGGAAGGCGGAAGTCAAGAACTGTCTAAGGTTGTTACCGAGGGCGAACATCTGATCGGCTCCTCAGAAGGTGGAACGGTCCAGACGCCAGGTGAGCCCGGCACTGATCCCGGCACTGGATGCGCGCGCGTCCTTCAGCAGGCCGTTCTGTGCCACGCTGCCCAACTGCGCCTTCCACATCGGCCCTGCACTCAAGCTCAAGCGCTCGTTCAAGCGATAAGTGGCCTGCGGCCTGAGCATCCACGAGTAATTCACGGTGTTGAATGCATCGTCCGGGAACCCGCTTCCAGAGCGAGCACCTTCCGTCGGATAGCGCCCGCCGGAATCGAAAAGGAAGTCGAGGCTCATGCCCCCTTGCACCAGAACACCGAAGCGCTTGAAGCCAACCTCTACACCGGCGAGTAGTGGGACCTCCACGTAATTGAGATCAACGTCCGCCGTGCCTTGTCCGGCCTGCATACCGTAGGTGCCGTAGTGGATACCTGTCGCCAGGGAGACATAACGCGACTTGACGCGATACTCCAATCCATAAAGCGATCCGTTCCGGGTTGCTCCATCTGATGCGCTGCCTTCTGCGGTTTTCACGCTGAGCGGGGCGCCAAACAAGTGCAATTCGCCAAGGGAGCGACACTTCGCATGTTCCATTTCCCGGTGAACGGGCATCGCGGCCAGCGGCTCCGTGTTCAGCGACCAGCGAGTACGCATGAAGCCGATCAACTCGCGAGTGGTCCCATCGGTGATCAACACATCTCCTTGGTCTACATCGCCAGATATTTGCTCTTCAACGTCAACCAAGAGCGACGTACCCACACCCGAGAAACCCGATCGGGCAGGGCGTACTTTCTGATCGCGCGCCACACGTTGTACCTCTAGGATGGAAGCTCCTCGGTCGCCATCATTCCTGGCGGTTCCGGATGATACGTTGTCGGGTCCTGCTACATCAGAGCTTACAGCTACGATAAGGGCCGAGGCCTGCGCAACAGCGTTCGGCTGATCCATGTTCAGACCCACATCGTCGACAACTTCGTTGCTGTTGAGGACGACAGGCTGACCCAATGCGCCATCCGCGTCCGCGCTATTGTCCGTAGCCACATCGCTCCCGGAAGTGGACCACCATAGCATGGCCACTACCGGCACCAATGCCGAAAGCCACCACGCGGAGAGCTTACCGCTCCCGGCAACGACCGGCGCTGAGTTACGCGCTTCTAATAGCGCACGCACCGCTTCATACTCGCCGTCTTCTACGGGGAACTTGCGGTGCTCAAGCCGCTCCCGGAACAGACCATCCACCCACCGTTTGCTGCTCATGCGCTTTGCAGGATAAGGTGTGGGCGAACGGCCTTGGCGAGCATGGCCTGAAGCAATTGGCGGGCGTGGTTCACATGCCACTTCGAGGTGCCTTCGGAGATGTGCAACTGCTCGGCGATCTCCCGGTGCTTCCACCCGTCGATGGCGTACAGGTTGAACACCTGGCGGCTGACCGTTGGCAATTGGTCCATCATGTGCTGCAACTCTTCGGTCTCGATCATCTCCTCCACACCGTTCACATCAGCCGTGTACAGGTTCTCTGCGTTCTCCACCAGGGTGGGCACCTGGGCCCTCTCTGCCACCTTGCGGTCACGTTGTTCGTTCAGCACCGTATTGATCGTGATCCTTCGGCACCAAGCCTCGAACGGCGCCGATGGATCGCGTGTGGGCAAATGGTCGAGGATCTTCATGAACGCAGTGTTCACCATGGCATTCCTGAGCTGAGCATCCCGCTCGTAGCGACGGGCGATGGAGAGGAGGTCGTTGCGCAGCACCTTGTACAGTTCGAACTGGGCCGCGCTGTCCTTGCGGACGCACCGTTCCAATAACGAATCACTGAGCCTGAGCATATTACTTCATGTCACTGCCTTCGGACACTCATCCTGCCATTAGCCATCCTCGGTCCGCTGATCAGTCGGGATCGGGATCCGGCCTGGTAAGTCAAGAAGTCCTATCGACTTGTTGACACCAAATTCGGGTGGATGGTTGGGCGGCTGTGAAAATTAAGCCATCGACTTGAGCACAAGTGACATTCCTTGGTCCAGTTCGCGTGTGACAGAGGTCACGATCCTGGGTGATCGGTAAGTGGACCTTTGCACCATGAAAAAGTTCCTTTTTCTCCTGGCCCTCCTGACCGGCTTCGTTGTGCAGGCCCAGGATCAGGCGCGTGAGCACCGCATCGTGATGCAGCTCACCAGTGGCGATTCGCTCGTGCACAAGAACTTGATGAAGCAATTCAAGAATATGTTGGAGGCCGCACCTACCGCCAAGATCGAAGTGGTATGCCACGGGCCCGGGATGGACCTGCTGATGAGCGACCGGAGCGTCGTGCAGGGCAGAGTGAAGGAGTTCGCGGCAAAGGGAGTGACCTTCACGGCCTGCGACAACACCATCCGCGAGCGTCAGTTGGACCCTTCCAAGGTGTTGACCGAGGCTGGTCATGTGAAGGCCGGCATCATACACATCGTGGAGCGCCAAGAGGACGGCTGGAGCTACATCAAGGCCGGTTTCTAACTCCACCGCTCCGTTCATGCGCATCGCTCGCGTTCATCGGTCGTGGATCATTGTTGCGCTTACGTTGGGATCCCCGGCGATGGCGCAGCATGAGGAACATGATCTACCGCACCGGGACAGCTTGAAGCAGGACAGCCGATCGATCGACATCATGCACAGGGGCCGACTCACCGGCCGTTTCAGGCAGTACAGCATGGCCACGGTGAACGATGGAGCTCCTCAGGATTTCTACGCTGTAGCGTTCGGCGGGGTGATGGGCTATACATCGGAACGCTGGCATGGGGTCCGGTTCCGGATGGCTGCCGGCTTCACCTTCGACCTCAGCAGCACGACCTTCGCGGACCCGGACCCGGTCACTGGGCAATTCAGCCGCTATGAACTGGGGCTCTTCGATGTGACCGACCCCGAACGTGTCGAGGACCTGAGCTATCTCCACGAGTTCCAACTGGACCATCTCAGTCGCAACGGCCGCCATCGCACGGTATTCGGCAAACAGGAGTTGAACACTCCTTTTCTGAACCCACAGGATGGTCGCATGCATCCGACCCTGTTCGAGGGCTTGTGGCATCGCACCAGGTTGAACGACCGGACCGAGCTACAAGGTGGCTGGATCTACCGCGTGGCTCCACGAGGAACGAGCAAGTGGTACCATGTGGCCGAGAGCACACAGATCTACCCTACCGGACGGAACATCCTCGGCAACCCCTCCTACGACGGAGACCACCAGCGTAGTCTGGGCGTCTTCGCAGCGAGTGCGAAATACCGTTCGCAGGGGAAGGTGAGCGTAACGGTCTGGGATGTGATGGTGGAGAACATGTTCAACACGGCCATGGCCCAAGTGGAGGCCGGCGACAAGGAAAGCCCTTGGAGCGTGTCGGGCATGGCGGTGCACCAGACGACCGTTGCCCGTGGCCGACTCGCAGAACCCGAATTCGCCTACATGCCCAATGGGGAGGATGTGCAGGCCTACAGCGCACGACTGCGCCAAGTGCTTGGCAGGTTCCGTTGGCAGGCGAATTACACACGGATCACCCGCCACGGGCGTTACCTCATGCCACGTGAATGGGGCCGGGACCCCTTCTTCACCTTCCTTCCACGCGAGCGCAACGAAGGCTTGGGCGATGTGCATGCCACCACATTGAACCTGATCCTGAGGGACCTTCGCCCTGGTCTGCGCATCGAGATGGATGGGGGTGCATACTGGCTGCCTCCGATCAGTGATGCGCGCATGAACAAGTATGCCATGCCTTCGTACGCGCAGTATGTGCTCAACACCCAATACCAGTTCCAAGGGGGCTGGAAGGGGGCAGCGATCCAACTCCTCTACCTTTATAAAATGCCACTGTTCGATCAGGACCTGAACGAGCGCCAGGCGATCAACAAGGTGGACATGCACCACGTGAACCTGATCTTCAACTACGCCTTCTAACGCCATGAAAGCCACCACCCTACTCTTCACCGCCCTGATGTTGACCTCGGTCACGGCATGCACTCAGAACGGTGTACCTGCCGTTGCGCCCAAGGAGTTCCAGGCAAAATTGAACCCTGAGGTCCAATTGGTCGATGCACGGACCCCGGGCGAGTTTGCTCAGGGTCACCTGGCCGATGCGCTGAACCTGGATTGGAACGGTGGGGACCTGAAGAGCCGCGTCGGGGAGCTCGATAAGTCGAAGCCCGTCCTCATCTATTGTGCCAGTGGCCGTCGTAGTGCCGCAGCTGCTGCCTTTTTGAAGCAGAACGGTTTCACTTCGGTGACGGACCTGGCAGGAGGGATCGGAGCTTGGCAACAGGCGGGGATGCCTGTTGAACGCTGATCTGAACGAACAACACACCAACATGAGCCTATTGAAACGCCTGTTCGGCCTGGGTGGTCCTACAGTGGACCTGGGTCTGAAGATCAAGGAAGGAGCCAGCATCATAGACGTCCGATCCCCGGAGGAGTTCCGTTCGGGCCACGTCAAGGGCTCGGTGAACATACCCTTGGACAAGCTGCAGGGGCAGTTGGGGAGGATCAACAAGAACAAACCCGTGATCACCTGCTGCCGCAGTGGCGCGCGCAGTGGTATTGCTTCAGACCTGCTGAAACGCAATGGGTTCGAGTGCTACAATGGGGGGCCATGGACCACGGTGCGGGACCTGAAGGGGTGAACGTTCGTAAAGGGATCATTTGCATTTTCACTTCCCTTGTATAGCTTGGCGGCCTAACCTAACACATCGGTACCATGAAGATCATTCGCAAGACCGCCCTATTGTTCGCTATGAGCTCGTTGGTCATCACTCAGACCGGCTGCTTCGGTGAGTTCGCTTTGACCCGCCGCGTATGGGAATGGAACGACGACCTGAGCGACAGCAAGTTCGTGAAGACCCTGGTGTTCTACGTCCTGAACATCATCCCCGTTTACGGTATCGCTAGCTTCATCGACGTGGTGATCCTGAACCTGATCGAGTTCTGGAGTGGCAGCAACCCCATGTCCATGAACGAAGGTGACTATGAGATGCAGATGGCCACCATCAAGGGCGAGAAGTTCAAGATGGAAGCCACCAAGGATACCTTCACCACCACTCAGCTCACAGGCACCAAGGCTGGCGAAGTGCGTGTGATGAAGTTCGACCGTAACGACATGACCTGGAAGTACACGGACAGCAAGGTGTGCGACCAGCCTGTGGTATCGTTCCTCGATGCCAAGGGAGAGAACGTACGCGTGTACACCGGCAATGGCGCCGTGGACATGGCCACGACCGACATGCAGGACAAGGACCTGTTGATGGCCAAGTTCAACGCCGACAAAGGCTTGGTCACCGCCAGCGCGAACTAAGCGATCGATCATTTCGAAAGAAGCCCGGAGCTGATGCTCCGGGCTTCTTTCGTTCTCGACGGCAATTCCTACCCTCCGCTCACCATATCAGCCGGATCCACCCACTTGTCGAAGTCCTCCGGGGAGACATGCCCGAGCGCGACAGCGGCCTCTTTCAGGGTGGTGCCTTCCTTGTGCGCCTTCTTCGCGATCTCGGCGCTCTTGTAATAGCCGATGTGCGTATTGAGGCTGGTGACGAGCATCAGCGAATTCTCCAAGTGGCGCTTGATCATCGGACGGTTGGGCTCGATGCCATCGGCGCACTTGTCGTTGAACGAAACACACGATTCACCGATCAGTCTGGCGCTCTGGAGCACATTGGCAGCGATCAGCGGCTTGAACACGTTCAGCTCGAAGTGTCCATTGCTACCGCCGATGGTCACCGCAACATCATTGCCCATCACCTGTGCGCATACCATGGTGAGCGCCTCGGGCTGGGTGGGGTTCACCTTGCCGGGCATGATGCTGGAGCCGGGTTCATTGTCCGGGATGATCAGTTCACCGATCCCACTGCGGGGACCACTGCTCAGCATTCGGATGTCGTTGCCGATCTTCATCAGCGATACCGCGAGGCGCTTCAGCGCGCCGCTCAGTTCCACCATGGCATCGTGTGCGGCGAGCGCTTCGAACTTATTGGGCGCGGTCACAAAAGGCAGGCCCGTGAGTTCGGCGATCTTCTTCGCCACCAACACGCTGTAACCCTTGGGTGCATTGAGCCCGGTGCCCACGGCTGTCCCTCCCAGCGCCAGCTCACGCACCATCACCAAGGCATTATCCACCGCACGCAGGCCGTTGTCCAGCTGCTGTACATAGCCTCCGAATTGTTGGCCCACCGTGAGCGGAGTAGCATCCATGAAGTGCGTGCGGCCGGTCTTCACGATATCCTTGAACGCCTCGGACTTCTTCGCTAGTGTATCACGCAGCTTCTTCACCCCGGGGATGGTCACCTCCACCGTCAGCTTGTAGGCCGCGATGTGCATGGCCGTGGGGAAGGTGTCGTTGCTGCTCTGGCTTTTATTGACGTCGTCGTTGGGGTTGAGCACCTTCTCCACATCCGTGAGCTGACCGCCATTGAGCACATGTGCGCGGTAGGCCACCACTTCGTTCACGTTCATGTTGCTCTGCGTACCACTGCCGGTCTGCCAGATCACCAAAGGGAACTGATCATCAAGCTTGCCTTCGAGGATCTCGTCGCATACGCGTCCGATCAGGTCACTCTTCTCCTTGGGTAGTTTGCCCAACTCCAGGTTGGTGAGTGCAGCAGCCTTCTTCAGGTACGCGAAGGCATGCACGATCTCGCGCGGCATGCTGCCCGGTGGCCCGATCCTGAAGTTGTTACGGCTACGTTCGGTCTGGGCACCCCAGTACTTGTCGGCGGGCACCTTCACCTCGCCCATGGTGTCTTTTTCGATGCGGTATTCCATGTCGTTCTTCATTTCGTTTGGCAGCCCGAACTTCGCCGCAAGGCTTCGGGCGACACAGGTGTCGCCGCTATACCTTCTGGCTCTGGCCCTGCTGCATCAGGTAGGCCTTCAGGAACTCGTCGATGTACCCGTTCAGCACATCATCCACGCTGCTGGTCTCATGTTCGGTGCGCACATCCTTCACCAGCTTGTAGGGCTGTAGCACGTAGTTACGGATCTGGCTCCCCCATTCGATCTTCTTCTTACCGGCCTCGATCTCGCTGCGCTTGCTGCGACGCTTCTCCAATTCGGCTTCGTACAACTGGCTCTTCAGCAGCTGAAGGGCCTTGGTCTTGTTGTCCAACTGGCTGCGAGTCTCGGTGTTCTCGATGATGATCCCGGTGGGTGCGTGCCGCAGGCGAACACCGGTCTCCACCTTGTTCACGTTCTGTCCACCGGCACCACCGCTGCGGAAGGTATCCCAGGTGATGTCCGCCGGATTGATGTCGATCTCGATCGTTTCGTCCACCAAGGGATAGACATACACACTGACGAAACTGGTGTGGCGCCTGGCGTTGCTATCGAAGGGGCTGATACGGACCAAGCGATGGACGCCGTTCTCTCCCTTCAACATACCGAAGGCGAACTCGCCGTTCACCTCGAGGGTGGCTTGCTTGATGCCTGCCGCTTCTCCATCCTGATAATCGAGCACCTTCACGCTGTAACCGCTCTTCTCGGCCCACATGCGATACATACGCAGCAACATCAACGCCCAGTCGTTGCTCTCGGTACCGCCAGCACCACTGGTGATCTGCACCACCGCACTGAGGGGGTCCTCTTCGGCACTGAGCATGTTCTTGAACTCCAACTCCTCCAGTGCTTCACCAGCCTTTTTGAACTGGGCATCCAGTTCGTCCTCGCTCACTTCCTTGGCCTTGAAGAATTCAAAGGTCACCTCCAGGTCGTCGATCTCGCGTTTCACTCCTTCGTACAGTCCCACCCAGCGTTTCAATTCACGGATCTTGTGCATCACCAACTGGGCCTTCTTCTGGTCATTCCAGAAATCCGGGTCCAGGGTGTACTTCTCCTCTTCCAGGATGCGGCCGCGTTTCTCCTCGATGTCCAGGTAGCCTTTCAGGGCCTCCAGGCGTTCGGTGAGCTCGGTGATCTTATCGATGGTGACCATATGGACTGCGGGGTGAGGAGCGGGGCCGCAAAAGTACGGGGCGATCGGGTTGTTGGATGCGTGCCGGGCCGGACGATCCTAACCTTCCTGTTCGAGCGCGCGAAGGGCCCTTTCAATGGCCTCTGAAGGAAAGCCGCGGCCCAGGAAATAGTGGTGGACCTTCTGTCGTTTCCGGTAGGGATCCGGTTCCTTCTCCCGTTCCCACCGTTTCTCCAACAGACGCTTCAACAGGGCCGTGTGCTCCTCCTCCTCGATACGTTTCAGGCCAAGCGCGATGCAAGGCTCCGATACCTGCTTCATTCGGAGTGCCTGCTCGATCTTCCTACGCCCCCAGCCTTTCTGCCGGAACTTGCTCACGGCGAAATGCTCTGCGAAGCGCGCTTCGTTCAGGAAGCCCTCCCGGATCAGCTGGGAGATGATGCCCTCGACCTCCTTCCCCCGCACTTCCCACGAATAAAGCTTGTCGCGCACCTCCTGCTGCGCACGCTCCTGCCGGGCGCAATAGGAACGGGCTTTGGCAAGGGCTTCGTCCATGGAAAGGCTGCGTGCCATGGGGTAGGGTCGCGCCCCCGATGTTCGAACTAGACAGGCACCTCGTTGCCCACCCCGTCCTTGACAGAGAAGGCCAGGAACTGTTGTGCACCGTCCGGCATCACCTTCACCCATTTACGCCAGCGCCACCACCACTTGTGCTGCATGCTGGGTAGCCCCTTGGTGATGTAAGCGTGGACGAAGGGATGAACACTGACTGTCAGTCCGTTCATTTCCTTCTCGGTGAGCAAGTAGTTCAGCGTGTTCTCGATCTCGTCGATGATCAGGATGGCCGCTTGTACCTCACCGGTTCCGTTGCAGGTGGGGCAGCTCTCACTGGTATCGATCTCGGTCTCCGGGCGGACGCGCTGGCGAGTGAGTTCGATGACCCCGAAACGAGAGGGAGGCAGCACGTTGTGCTTGGCCTTGTCATCCTCCATGGCATCTTTCAATGCCTTGTGCAGGATGCGCCGATTCTCGGGTTCATAGAGATCGATGAAGTCGATGGCCACGATACCGCCCATATCACGAAGACGAAGCAAACGGGCGATCTCGATAGCGGCTTCGACGTTGATGTCCAAGGCGTTCTTCTCCTGTGCCTGGTTGCCACCCTTACGGCTGCCACTGTTCACGTCGATGACGTGCATGGCCTCGGTCTTCTCGATGATCAGGTAGGCCCCACTCGACAACATGACCTGACGACCGAAGGCTTGTTTGATCTGGCGATTGACGCCGAAATGATCGAAGATGTCGAGATTGCCTTTGTAGTGTTTGACGATCCCCTTCTTCTCCGGGGCGGTCTTTTCCAGGGTCTGGTAGATCTCCTCGGCCAGCAGTTCGTCATCCACATGAATGCTGGTGAAGTCCTTGTTGAGCAGATCGCGCATCACCGCATTGGTGCGATCGATCTCACCAAGCACCTTTTTCGGCGGCATGGCGTTGCGCAGGTTGTGGAACATGCCGTCCCAGCGCTGCAACAGGGTCTTCAGATCGCTCTCGAGATCCTCGGTGCGCTTATCGGCCGCATTGGTCCGGATGATGACGCCGAAATTCTTGGGACGAATGGCCTGCATCAATTCCTTCAGGCGCCTGCGCTCGGTCTCATCGGTGATCCGGCTGCTGATGCTGACCTTGTTGATGAAGGGTACGAGTACCATGTACCGACCGGCCAAAGTCACTTCGGCGGTAAGTCTCGGGCCTTTGGTACTGATGGGTTCCTTGGCGATCTGCACCAGGATGCTCTGGCTGGCACTGAGCACGTCGGCCAGTTTGCCATCCTTGGGGATGTCAGCATCCATCTTCCAGTCCTCCAACATGCTGGAGGTGACCGTTCCGCTGACAGCGCCTTTCGCGAACTTGAACGCGTTGCGATACTGGGGTCCGAGGTCGAAGTAGTGGAGGAACGCATCCTTCTCGTGCCCCACGTCAACGAAGGCTGCGTTGAGCCCCGGTGCCACCTTCCGCACTTTGGCGATATGGATATCACCAACTGCGAAACCGCGCTCGGTGCGTTCACGATGCAGTTCGGCCAATACCTTGTCCTTGAGCAGGGCAATGGATACTTCGCCGGCACCCGAACGGATGATGAGCTCGATGTTCACGCGTGGAACTTGGTAGCGAGGTGATGGATGGAACAAGCAGAGTGCCGGATAGGAGCGGACCCGGGGACCACGGTCCCCAGGCCTACGCTATCCAACACAGAAGGACCTACCGGTTCTTCTTCTTGTGCCGATTCTTCCGCAAGCGCTTCTTACGCTTGTGCGTGGCCATCTTGTGCCGCTTTCTTTTCTTACCGCAAGGCATGATTCCTCTGTGTTATTTGGTCTTCAATTCCTGAAGGAAACGGTCCACCCCGGTGATGATCGCCGTATCCTGAGCGAGAGTTCGATACTTGGTGAAGCACGCGATCGCTTGATCGGTGCTATCCAGTGTTGCATAGGTGCGCCCGAGATAGAACCAGACATCCGGGAAACCCGCTTCGTCCAATTCCTTCACCTTTTTGAAGCGTTCCAGGGCTTTCTCGTACTGTCCGCTCTGGATGGAGAACAGACCCAAGTGCCAATGTGCTTCCACATTGTCGGGGTCCTCCTGAAGCACTTCTCGCAGCATCATGATCCCCCGCATGGGATCCTGACCCTGCACAAGGGCAACGGCTTCCGTGGTCTTGACCTGGATGGGGCTCATCGCCATCACCTCGGTCTGCTCCTTCCCGGTAGGTATCCGGGGCGCCAACACCAAAAGAACGATCACCACCAACGCCCCTCCGAGGGCCAACACTTGAGGCTTCTTCAAGCCCATCACTGTTGGCCGCCCTGGGAACGGTTCTTCACCTTGTCGACGAAGACGTCGGCCGGTTTGAACGCCGGCACATCGTGCGCCGGGATGATGATGGTGGTATTCCGGGCCAGGATCCTTCCGGTCTTCTGCGCCCGATGCTTCACCACGAAGCTCCCGAACCCACGGAGATGGACATCCTCGCCCTTCTCCAAGCTGTTCTTCACCTCCTCCATGAAAGCCTCCACGGTCGTCAGTACCACTTGGCGTTCCACTCCGGTGCGCTTTGCGATGATGCTGACCAATTCTGCCTTCGTCATACCCTTCTTCGGTTTGGGGCGGCAAAGATAGCCGTTCCAGTGGATCACGCAACCCATCTTTGCCGCTGTATGTCAACTGCTTGGTTCACACGTGCGCTGGTCCCTTGGTACAAGGAGCATCGGCGGCGCCTTCCCTGGCGCGCTAGCAAGGACCCCTACTGCATCTGGCTCAGCGAGGTCATCCTGCAACAGACCCGTGTGGAACAGGGCACCGCCTACTGGCAGCGCTTCGTGGACCGCTATCCCACCCTATTCGACCTGGCGGAGGCCTCGGAGGATGAGGTTTTGCGCCTTTGGCAGGGACTTGGCTATTACAGCAGGGCACGCAACCTTCGGAAAGCAGCCCAACAAGTAGCGCGCCTCCATGGGGGCCGGTTCCCGCAGGACCATGCACTGCTGAAAGGTCTGAGCGGCGTGGGTGACTATACCGCGGCTGCCATTGGTTCCATCGCCTTCGGTCTGGCGGAACCGGTGGTGGATGGCAATGTTTACAGGGTGCTATCCCGGGTCTTCGGCATCGACACGCCCATCGATGGTTCCGCGGGAAGGGTGGAGTTCCGTGCCTTGGCCGCAAACCTTCTCGATCGCCAAGCACCCGGTGACCACAACCAGGCCGTCATGGAACTGGGCGCATTGGTCTGCAGCCCGAAGAGCCCGAAGTGCGGGGATTGCCCACTTGCAAGCAAGTGTATCGCCTTGCGCACCGATCGTATCGACCAGTTACCGGTGAAGGCCAACCGGACCAAGGTTCGGATCCGCTACTTCAACTACCTGCACGTGGAAGAGCGGGGCTGCATCCACCTCCGGAAACGTTCCGGCAAGGACATCTGGCATGGCCTCTACGAACTCCCCCTTTTGGAAAGCGATGGCGCGCTGACCAAGCGGCGGTTCGCTGCTGTTCTGGCCAACGTACACGGCACGGGATGGACCGTGGAACATATGGTGGGGCCGGTGAAGCACATCCTCAGCCACCAGCACCTACAGGCCCGGTTCTGGCGGGTAAGGCCACCCAAGGGCTTCATGCCCCCACAGGACTGGGAGCAGGTTGATATGGACCGCTTGGAAGGGCATGCCCTTCCTCGCTTGATCGAGCGCCACCTTCTCGCTAGCAGAACGTGAGCCTTCGGGGTCATCGGAAGCCTTACCTTCGTCGTTCATAGTATCGCGCATCATGGCCGGAGTGAATAAAGTGATCCTGATCGGTAACCTCGGGGCTGACCCTGAGGTGCGGCACCTGCAGAACGGTGCAAGTGTGGCGAACTTCCGCATAGCGACCAGCGAGACCTACAAGGATAAGACCACCGGTGAGCGTCGCGAACAGACCGAATGGCACAGCATCGTGGCATGGCGCGGCTTGGCAGAGATCACCGAGAAATACCTCCGGAAAGGCACCAAGGTCTACGTTGAGGGCAAGTTGCGCACCCGAAAGTGGCAGGACAAGGACGGGATCGAACGGTTCACCACCGAGATACATGCCGATGAGATGACCATGTTGGACCGTCCGGGCGGTGGTGATGGCGGTGCTCAGTCGAGTGCTTCGCGTCCGGTGGAGCGCACTTCCAACACGTCGCCTTCCACACCACCCGTTCAAACCACTTACGCGGCCTCATCCGAAGAAGTGGATGACCTCCCCTTCTAGGGCCGCCAACCGACCGTTCCACCCAGCCCTTTCCGTTTGGAGCCTCCGTCCGCATATGTCCTGAACCTGGCGTTGTACGTACGCGCCGTGGATCCGATGACCGGAGCGGTATTGGCCGTGATCGGTTTATTGTTGGTGGCTTCGGCTGCCATGAGCGCTAGCGAGGTAGCGCTATTCTCACTATCCCCCACACAGCTTCGAGACTTGAAGGAACGTGGCGGCAGTTCTGGACAACGGGTGCTGGACCTGCTGGCCAAACCGCGACGCTTGCTCGCCACCATTCTTATTGCCAACAACTTCGTCAACGTGGGTATCGTCATACTGAGCACCTTCGCAGTGAACAGTATCCTGGAACTGGACCGCATGCCCACTTACGTGGTCTTCGGGATCCAAGTATTGGCCGTGACCTTCGTCATTCTGTTGATCGGCGAGGTGCTACCCAAAGTCTACGCGACCACAGCCCCCATGCGCGTCGCCCAGGCCATGTCCGGCCCGTTGATCGTATTGCGCACGGTATTCAAACCAGTGAGCGAAACGCTTGTACGCAGCACCACCTTCATCGAGAAGCGATACACCAAGCGCAGCACCCAGAACATCTCCGTGGATGCGCTCGGGCACGCGTTGGAACTGACGCAAGATGCCAGCACCACTGTGGAGGAGCAGCGCATCCTTAGAGGTATCGTGAAGTTCGGCAACTTCGAGGTACGGCAGATCATGCGTCCTCGCACCGAGGTGGTCGCATTCGCACAAGAACTCAGTTTCAAGGAGTTGCTCTCCAGCATCGTTGATTCCGGGTTCTCCAGGGTACCGATCTATGAGGACACGTTGGACCGTATCGTCGGTATCCTTTGCATCAAGGATGTGCTGCCTCATATCGGCAAGGCTGACCTGGATTGGCATACACTGATGCGTTCACCGTACTTCGTACCGGAGAGCAAGAAACTGGACGATCTGTTGAAGGAATTCCAAAGTGAAAAGGTGCACCTGGCCGTGGTCGTGGACGAATATGGTGGCACCAGTGGCATCATCACGTTGGAGGACGTTATCGAGGAGATCGTGGGTGACATCACCGACGAGTACGATGACGAGGACCTGATCTACAGCAAACTCGATGACCGTACTTGGGTCTTCGAGGGCAAGGCACCCCTACCGGATGTATACCGCGTTCTGGGTATCGATGGTCTACTCTTCGAAGAGAACAAGGGTGATAGCGGGACCTTGGGAGGATTCATCTTGGAGCTCACGGGGAGAATTCCCAAGAAGGGAGAGCGGGTGGACCTTCAGAACTACACGTTCGTGGTGGAGAGTTCGGATAACAAGCGCGTGAGGCGCGTGAAATTGATCGTGCGCGATGAGGCGACCACTTGAATTGTTGGCGCTGCTCGTGCTTCCATACGGCTGCGCCGACGCTCCGATCCCGAAACCACGAGGCTATTTCCGTATCGACCTTCCTGAGCAACGCTACACGGCATGGTCGGATCCAGGGGTGATCCGGATGGAGGTTCCTTCAACAGTGCAAGTCGCAGGCCGTCCGCACAAGGGCTTGGAGCGTTGGTATGATCTACGCTACAAGGCCCATCGCGGTACTGTGCATCTCACTTGGACACCGGTGAACGGGGAACTGGTCCGTTTGATCGAGGACGCCCACGTTTTCAAACGCACCCACCAAAGCAAGGCGGCACGTATCGACAGCGAACGTATCCTGAGGCCGGTTGATCGTGTGTACGGCACCCTCTTCAACGTGGAAGGGGATGTGGCCAGTCCCTTCGTATTCTACCTGACCGACAGCACGGACAACTTCCTTTATGGTGCCCTGTATTTCGATGTGCCGCCCAACGCAGATTCGCTATCCCCGGTGATCGAGCGCATCCGAGGGGACATGGGACATCTCGCGGCTACATTGCGTTGGCAGTAACAGCACGTCCCGTCCTATGCACAGCCGCGAGCACCACTGCAAGGAGCAATAAGGCGCCGAACTGATGCGCCACGCCGAGCACGATATTCACTCGTGTGAGCAGGGTGAGCACGCCTAGGATGAACTGCACGAGGACCATGAGCAGGATCGGAACCCAGATACCCGACAACGTGCTCTCTCGTCGGTAACGAACGGCAAATCCCACCGCAGCAGCGGCGACCAGCCAAGCCAGATTGCGGTGGATGAACTGCACCCCATCCCGATGATGCGTCAGGTCGAACCACCAACTACCGAACGCAGTGACGTTCTCGGGCATGAACGCACCGTTCATCAAAGGCCATGTGTTGTAGATCCGTCCGGCATCCAGCCCAGCTGTGAATGCGCCCCATATGATCTGCACCCCCAGCAATACGAGCAGCCAACGCGCATTCCGAGCCATGGTGCTGCCATTCCCGACAATTCCCCGACGGCCCAGTGCGATATCGAACACGGTCCACAGAACGAGGGAGAACACCGTGAAGGCTGCACTCAGGTGTGTGGCCAACCTGTAATGACTGACATCAGGGTTGTCCTGAAGACCGCTTACGACCATGAACCAACCGAGTGCTCCCACAGTACCACCACCAATGAGGATGGCGATGGTGCGGCGGCGCAGCCAACCGTTCAATAACCCTCGGCTGAGGAAAAGGACGAAGGGGATGATGAACGCCAGGCCCATGAGCCTACCCCAGTTGCGATGGAGGTATTCCCAGAAGAAAATGGCCTTGAACCCCTCCATATCCATGTGCTGGTTCTTCAGAGTGAACTCCGGTATCTGCTTGTACTTGTCGAAGGCGACCTGCCACTCGCTGTTGTTCATGGGTGGCAAGGCTCCCATGATGGGTTTCCATTCGGTGATGCTCAGACCGCTACCCGTCAATCGCGTAATGCCACCAATGATGACCATGCATGCGATCAGGATACAACCGATGCTGAGCCAGGCGATGACCGGGCGTAGGGAGGGATCCGTTGAGCTGTTCATTAGCGAGGTAAAACTACCAACACGGCAGTTCAACACAGGTTCACCGGGGGCCAGAAAAAAGAACGGGGCCTAGCGGCCCCGTTCAACGTTAAGAAGGTTGTATCAGGATCGGAAGATCTGCGTCAACAGCGCCAGAATGTTCGGAAGTACGGTGGAAGAAGGAGCATAGACGCTCACCGACCCCTCTTCGTCCTTGGCCTTGTTCGCATCTCCAGCTGAACCGCCAGGGGCCAGTACCTGCTTGGTGATGTTAACGGCCAATACCTTGTACTGACCATCATGCAAGGCTTGGATGGCCTCGACCATCTCAGCGTCTGTCACTTGCGTTGGATCGTAGGTCACAATGGCATGGTCCCGTTCGTCACCTTCCACGAACTTGATCTCGGTACCACTGACACCAGGAAGCTTGGCCAACGCCTTCTTGATGGATCCCCCACACATCATCTCACAGCTCATACCATCGATACTGAGGTCTGCCATGGTCACAGGCACCCCCGCATTGATGGCCACTTCGGTGACCACTCGTTCCACCCCGGCGATGGCTGCTTGAGCAGCTACTTCATTCGCTTCAGGAGCGGAACCGCATGAAGTCATCACCAAGAACGTTCCGGTCAACAGGGGAAACAGGATCTTCATGACGGATGATGGGGTTTGGTCAATAGGACGCGGGGACTCGAAATAGGTTACAAAAGTAATGCTCACCACACTGGAATGTAACGGTCCATTGAACACTAGTTTCGCCGGCCTGTTCGCCGATCCCTTGGTGGACCCACCCCATGCGCGATCGCTCTTCCCTGGTCTGGCCCCTGCTTATCGTACTGGCATTGGTATGGGGCAGTTCGTTCATCCTCATGAAACGCGGGCTATACTTGGATGGCACGGCCATGCTGAGCCCCTGGCAATTGGCCACGGTGCGATTATCGGTGGCATGGCTTGCCCTGTCCCCCTTTCTGATCAAGCACTACGCATACCTCCGGAAGCATGCGCTCCCCTTGCTGGGCGCCGGGGTGCTGGGCAACGGGATCCCGGCGTTCCTTTTTGCCACGGCCCAGAGCCGGATCGACAGCTCGCTTTCGGGCATGTTGAACAGCCTTACCCCGCTGATGACGTTGTTGGCCGGAGTGCTGCTGTTCGGCACCCGGGTCCGGCTCATTCACGTCATGGGCATCCTACTTGGCTTGGTGGGTGCTGCGGGCCTGATCGCATCCGGGCGTGTGGATGGTCCACTGACGGTATCCTTCTACGCCGCACTCCCCGTGTTGGGGACCGTCTGCTATGGCCTGAGCGGCAACATCGTCAAGCGTCACTTGTATGGTGTACCACCGATCGCCACCGCCGCCTTGGCGCTCACCTTCGTGGGACCCATCAGCTTGGTGCTCGCATGGGATAGCGGCCTTCCAGAGACCCTGCGCACCGTACCCGGGGCATGGAACGCGTTGGGCCATGTCGTGGTGCTGGCAGTGATGAGCTCAGCAGTGGCACTGGTACTTTGGAACGTATTGCTCCAGCGCACCTCGGCGCTCCGGGCCTCTTCGGTCACCTATTTGATGCCTGTGGTGGCCATCGGTTGGGGATTGTTGGACGGTGAGACCATCTCAGGTATCCAGTTCGGTATGATCGCATTGGTTCTGAGCGGTGTGTATATCGTGAGCGTCGCGGAGAGGGGCCGTTGAACCGGTGATCGTTCGCCGACGCATCTTTGCAGCATGTACCAAGGCCAAAAGGTGATCGTGGTGCTGCCCGCCTACCGGGCCGCCCTCACGTTGAAGCAGACCTATGAGGAGATCCCCTTCGACCTCGTGGACGACGTGGTGCTGGTGGATGACAAGAGTCCGGACAACACCGTGGAAGTGGCGCGCCAGCTGGGCATCCGGCATGTGGTGTTACACGACGTGAACAAGGGCTACGGCGGCAATCAGAAGAGCTGCTACGACAAGGCCCGAGAGCTTGGTGCGGACATCGTGGTGATGCTCCATCCCGATTACCAGTACACCCCGAAGCTGTTGGCCAGTATGATCACCTTGATCGGCAATGGTGTGTACCCCGTGGTATTCGGCTCGCGGATCCTGGGCGGCGGCGCACTGAAGGGCGGCATGCCCCTGTACAAGTACGTTGCCAACCGGGTACTTACCCTCACGCAGAACCTGTTGATGGGCGAGAAGCTCAGCGAGTACCACACCGGCTACCGCGCCTTCCACCGAAGCGTGTTGGATGCTTGTCCGTACCATCAGTGCTCGGATGACTTCGTCTTCGACAACCAGATGATCGGGCAGATCTTCTGGAAGGGCTTCGAGATCGCGGAGATCACCTGTCCCACCAAGTATTTCGATGAGGCCAGCAGCATCAACTTCAGCCGCAGTATGACCTACGGCTTCGGCGTGTTGAACGTCAGCTTCCGTTACTTCCTGGCACGCACCGGGCTGGTGGGCTGGCAGCTTCTGGGTGATCGCCGTTGAACCGTCATGCTACCCTCGCGCGGCCAACTCCAACTCCTTATCGCCGCGGTGGCGGCGCTGCTCTTCATACCGGGACTGGGAGCCGTACACCTGTTCGACTGGGACGAGATCAACTTCGCAGAGATCGCGCGGGAGATGCTGGCCACGGGCGATTGGTCGCGGCCACAGATCGACTATCGGCCCTTCCACGAGAAGCCGCCGCTCTTCATCTGGCTGCAGGCGCTGAGCATGAAAGCTTTCGGTGTGGGCGAGTTCGCAGCGCGCCTGCCCAACGCCATCAATGGGCTGATGACCCTACTGGTGCTCTACCGCATCGGCGACCAGCTGCGTGGCCGTGTGTTCGGCATGGTGTGGGTGCTGGCATATATCGGCTCAATCCTACCACACCTCTACTTCCGCAGCGGCATCATCGACCCGTGGTTCAACCTGTTCATTTTCCTGGGGCTGCATGCGCTCATCACCTTGGTGCAACGCGACCCCAAGCGGCACCCCGACGCGGTGAACGGGCGCCGCGACACGCATGCCTGGCTGGCCGGGCTCTTCCTGGGGCTGGCGGTACTCACCAAGGGGCCGGTGGGCGTGCTCATACCTGGGTTGGTGCTTGGTGTTTACTGGGCCATGGCACGCTTCCGCACCATCCTGCGCTGGCGGCGGATCGCCATCATCGCCGGGGCCACCCTGCTCACCATCGCCACCTGGGGGGTGTACGACCTGGTGTGCAACGGACCTGAGTTCATGGTGGCCTTCTTCTGGCGCCAGGTGGCCATGCTCACCACCGAGGACGCTGGCCATGGCGGTTTCTTTGGTTATCACTTCGTGGTACTGCTGCTGGGCTGCTTTCCGGCCTCGGTGTTCGCGTTGCAAGAGCTACTTCGTCCCACGCGTGAAGAGGAACGTGACCTGCGTGATCACCGCCGTTGGATGGTGATCCTGCTGTGGGTGGTGCTGATCCTCTTCAGCATCGTGAAGACGAAGATCATTCACTACAGCAGCCTCGCCTACTTCCCACTGACCTACCTGGCCGCCTTGCAGTTGGAGCGCATCTGGAAACAGCGTGAAGCCTTCGGGTGGAGCCGCTTCCTGCTCGGCGGCCTCGGATCGCTCATCGCCGGCATCTTCATCGTGGTGCCCTTCCTCGGCATGCGCATCGAGCGGCTCAAGCCGCTCTTCGCACAGGATCCCTTCGCACAGGCGAACCTCGATGCGGCCGTTCACTGGACCGGACTGGAAGCGCTGGCGGGCTTGCTGTTGTTGGGTGCATTGCTCACCGGCCATTGGCTGCATGGTCGGGCGCGTTACCGCGAAGCCTTAATGGTGGTGTTCGGTGGGGGTGCGTTGTTCGTCACCACCTCCCTATTCTTCTTCATCAACCGCATCGAGGGCTATTCACAGCGCGCAGCGATCGATTTCTTCGCGGGGCGAAAGGGCGAACGTTGCTACGTGATCACGAAGAATTACAAGAGCTACGCCCACCTGTTCTATACCCGCAAGCCACCTGTCACCGACCCGCGTGCACACGACGAGGAATGGCTGTTGTACGGCGACATCGACCGGCCGGTGTATGTGGTGTGCAAGGTCACCGCAGCGGAAGAGGTGGCGGCCGTGAGGACCTTGTTGGAAGTGGGTCGCCAGAACGGGTTCGTGTTCTTCAGGAGGGAGCCTTGAGCACCGTTGGTCACGACCATTAGGAAGTTCGGTATCAAGCAATTAGCTTTCGGTACCAAACCACCACCGATGCGATCGACCCTTACCCTTCGTGCCGCCTTGATCGGCACTATTTCATGGGCTTGCAGTGCAGGCCTTCACGCGCAAGGAGACACCTGTACCACGGCCCTTCCGGTGATCACCGGTGTTCACCTGGCCGATGGTCCTACCAGCGGTGATGGACAAGGTGGCGTTGCTGCCTGCGGCGCTGGTCAGGATGGCGACTGGTATCTGTACACGCCGTCATTCACTGGCACCATCACCATCACGAGTTGTCATCCTCTCAACAACCAGACCGACGATGATACCTACGTCAAAGTGATGACTGGTGAATGTGGAACATTGACGTGCATCGGATACAATGATGACATGGGAAGCGGCAATTGTCCGAATTACAGCTTCGCGTCATACATGGAGGTCCAGGTCACAGCGGGCGAGAACTACTACATCGTCTGGGTGGACACCTTCGATGAGGACGCGTTCTACTGGGAATTGAGCGAGTGCGCTGGCACAGTGACCGGTGTGACCTACGGCGATGCCAACAGCAACGGCACGCGCGAAACGGAGGAGGACCAAGTGGACGTGATGCTGCAGATCGAACCGGGGGGGATGTACCGCTCCGCAAGCAGCGACCCTTATTCTTTCTGCTCCGACCTGGGAACCTACACGGTCACCGTCCCGAACCCGCCCTTGTACCACACCGTGGTGCCTGCTTCACAGAGTTACACCATCGCTGCACAAGGCGATCAGATCACTGGCCTCGACTTCGCACTCCAACCCACACCGGGTATCTACGATGCTAGCGTTGCGCTGTGGGGATGGAACCCTTGGATCGGCAATAACACCGTGCTGCACATCAGCTATGCCAACATCGGCACAGAGACCGTGGATGCCACCGTGGCCCTTACGCTGGACCCGCTGCTCTCCTATGTGGAAGCGACCGTGGCCGAGACATCCGTGAGTGGACAGGTAGTGACCTGGGACCTGGGCCCGTTGGCTGCTGGTGCGAACGGTACCATCACCGTGACCATTTTCACCTCCATCACTGCGGAGCCCAATGAGGCGGTGAGCAACACCGTTGCCATCACCACCACACAGACCGACATCAACGCGGCCAACGACAGCGATGTGCTCAACGGCATCGCCACCACGGCCTACGACCCCAACGACAAGCGCGTCGACTTCGAGACCATCACCCCGGACGATGTTGCTGACCAAAAGCCCTTGGAATACATCATCCGCTTCCAGAACACCGGGAATGCGCCAGCCGTGAACGTGGTGATCAAGGATTCGCTGGACAGTGATTGGGACCTGAGCACCTTCGAGATGATCGGCGCCACGCACCCGTACACTGTTACGGTCTCCAACGAGGTCGCCATCTGGACCTTCGCCAACATCTTCCTGCCCGACAGCTTCGTGGATCCCTTGGGCAGCATCGGCAGCTTCAGCTACCGTATGACGCCCAAGAACACGCTGGTTCTTGGCGACCAGCTCACCAACCGCGCCGACATCTATTTCGACTACAACGATCCGGTGCTCACGAACACCACAGTCACCACCGTGGCAATGCCCACCGGTATCGATGCTATGAACGAGAACAATGGGCTGCGTATGCACCCCTCGCCCAGCAATGGACAGGTCAACATCACTTGGACACGTGCCGATGTGATGAACGCGCAGCTGATCGTACTGGACGCATTGGGCCGAGTGGCCACCACAGTGTCCTTGAACCAGCTGGCCGCACAGAGCACCCGCACGATCGACCTCAGCACACTGGCGCCCGGCACGTACACGGCCTGGCTACAGGGTACGGGCGTGGAGGCACGCAGCCGCTTCGTCATCCAGCGCTGAACAACACTGTATGCATAAGGAAGGGCGCTCTGCGGGGCGCCCTTCCTTATTCCGGACCTTCGCACCATGGACCTGTCCCACATCCTCACGCACCTCGGCGAAGAACGGGAACGCGGCTACGACGCTGTGGTTCCGCCCATCGTGCAGAGCGGCAATTTCACCTACCCTACTGTGGCCGTCATGCGCGCCACCGTGCAACGGGAGATGGAACGTCCGCTCTACACACGCGGCTTCAACCCCACCGTGGGTATGCTGCGCCAAAAGCTCGCCGCGCTGGAGCACGCCGAGGATGCACTGGTCTTCAGCAGCGGTAGTGCCGCCATCGCCGCAGCAGTGATGAGTTTCGTGAAGGCCGGCGACCATATCGTGTGCGTGGAGAAGCCCTACAGTTGGACGAAGAAGTTGCTGGTGGAACTGCTGGAGCGCTTTCAAGTGTCGCACACCTTCGTGGATGGCACCGATGCGGAGAACTACCGTCGCGCCATCCGGCCCACCACCAAGTTCTTCATCACCGAGAGCCCCAACTCGCTCACCTTCGAGTTGCAGGACCTAGCGGCCGTGTCGGCCATTGCCAAGGAGCACGGTATCCTCACCTTGTGCGACAATAGCTTCAACAGTCCGCTGTTCCAGAACCCCATCGACCTGGGGATCGACCTGGTGGCGCACAGCGGCACGAAGTACCTCAACGGCCACAGCGACGTGGTGGCGGGCGTATTGGCGGGCAGCGCCGCGCACATCCGGCAGGTGATGAGCCGGGAGTTCATGACCCTCGGTGCTGTGCCCTCACCCCACGATGCATGGCTGTTGATGCGCGGACTGCGCACCTTGGAACTGCGCGTGAACCGCAGCGCCGACAACGCCGAACGCGTGGCCCGTTACCTGGAGGGACATCCCAAGGTGAAGCGTGTGTACTGGCCGGGCCTGGAGAGCCATCCACAGCATGCGCTCGCGCTGCGGCAGATGAAGCGTGTGGCGGGCTTGATGAGCATCGAACTGGACGCACCTGATGAGGCCGCCGTGGAGCGCTTCTGCGACAGCCTTCAACGCTTCCTTATCGCCGTGAGCTGGGGCGGCTATGAGAGCCTGCAATGGCCGGTGTGTGCGTTGAAAGGGCCCAGCGGTTACTACACCGAACTACCCTTCACCATGATCCGCTTGTACATCGGAATCGAGGATGCCGACGTGCTGATCGCGGACCTGGAGCAGGGCTTGGCGCGGATCTGACGGACCATCAATGTCCAGAACCACTGTCAGAAACGGGCACGAAGCGCGATCACCCAGTTGCGGCCCGGAGCCGTGATCCCCGATGAATAGGGCCGGTACCGTTGATCGCTCAGGTTCTCCACACCACCCGTGATCTGCAACGTCCGGTTCAATTGGAAACTCCCTCTCAGGCCGACCGTGTACCATCCCGGTGAATAGGGGTCGCCGTTACCGTCCAGCGCATAGAGCGGAGCCTTGGCTTGTTCGCTCGGGGGCAGTTCGTCGTGATCGAAGCCCGCACTGTACTGTGTGGATAATTCCACACGAAGTCGCTCACGTGTCCAGCTCACGCTGGCTTGTCCGAACGGAGGTGGGGCATGGCGTAAGGGCACATCACCAGTATTCGCATCATCCTGCTCCACACCCTGCTGCCACGAATAGCGCAGCGTAAGACCGAAGGATCGGCCGACCGCAGCATCAACACCGAACAGGAAGCCGAATACCCGTGCTTCCGCCGCGTTCTGGATCGCATCCACGCGACTCGGTTCACCATCGTATGCTATCGTATCCCGGCCATCCAGGGTGAAAGGCCTGCGGACCATGGCATTGTCCAATAGCGAATGGTACGCGGTGCCTGTCAACCTCAAGCGCTCCTGTACGACCTTCTCGATGCCGACCTCCGCTGAATAGGCGTACTCGGCGCTCAGATCGGGGTTGGGTACGATCACCGCACCTGCTTCACTGTCGAAGACCTTGCCGATATCGTCGATGTTGGGAGCCCGGAACCCGCTGCTCAGGTCCAGGCCCAACTTCCACCCCGTCCCGGGCCTGAAGGCCATACCCAGGTTGCCTGTGAACGCGCTGTTCGCGAGTGTGGTGCGTGTGGCGGGATACGGAAAGAGCGTGGTATCGAAGAAGCAGTCCAGCGCGGACCAGTTGAAACGTCCTCCGCCGGAGAGTGTGATGCGTTCCGAAAGGTCATGCAGCACGCCGAGATACGCGGATGCCATGGCCCAGCGGGAACCATCAGGGTAGCGGGAGTTGATGACCTGCTGCACGCCACTCACCTGGTCCACACGAACACCTTTGGACCCTACCGTATTGTTGACCCATTCAGCACCATAGAACAGCTGGGTGCGCGCATTCAGTTCCTTCTCCAGGTCCAGGTTGATGCCGATACCTTCCACCACCTCGGTCTGTGTGCGCAAGGACGCACTGCGGAAGTTGCGGTCATTGCGACTCTCTGTATAGTTCTGAAGGGCCAGTGTCATGCGGGCCTTGCTCCAGGGTCCTGATCGCGCGTTGTGGCGCAATTGCAGACTGGTCATCAACCAGCGTTGCGGGCCATAGTACCATTCAGCGGATCGTGGTGCCCCGTTCCGGGTCTCGATCAGGCGGTCGTACCGAGGCACGTCGCTGGTGGTGCTGAAGTGGAGGTGTGCGGCGACCTCCAAGGCCTTCGTGGGCCGATAGGCGAGCTTGCCGAGGAAGTTCATGTTGGTGTAGCCACTTCCGCGTTGGAGCTGTGGATCGACATTGACCACCTGGCTATCCAGTACATCGATCGTACGCACATACCAGGGCCGCAGGTAGTCGTCCGGACCATTGGTGCCCATGCGCAGGTCGTCGAAGCGGGTCACCGTGGCACTGCCCACGAAGGCCAGCTTACGTCCACCCAAGCCGATGTCCACATGCCCCGCCAGTTCGTTCGCCGCGGTGGCGTAACGCAGCATCGCTCCTCCGCGCGCGAGCAGGGTACTGTCCGAGCTGAATCGCGGACGAAGTAGGTGGATGTCGATGACCCCGCCGATGGCGTCGCTGCCGTAGGTCATGGCACCGGGACCATGGAGCACCTCGGCCCGTTCCAAGGAGTACGGATCGGCGCTGATGATGTTCTGGAGGTTCCCGGATCGATAGATGGCGTTGTTCATGCGTACGCCATCCACCACGATGAGGAGTCGATTGGCCGCAAAGCCTCGGACCATGGGGCTTCCACCGCCAAGTTGACTGCGCTGCATGAACACCTCCCCGGTCTGTTGCAGCATATCGGCAGCGGTACCGGGGTTGGCGAAGGACACGTCGCGCGGGCTGACCACCGTGATACGATCCGGGATCCGTTGGCTCTCTTGTTCCCACCGTGCCGCACTGATGATGACCTCTTGGAAGGCGAACGGCGAACGGATCAATGCCAAAGGCGCTGTGAGCTTCGACAACGCTTCATAGGACCATATCAGGGTCTCATAGGCCAACATGCGTACCACGATGCTATCCAACCCTCGGAACGCATGGATATCGACACGCCCCTTGGCATCGGTGACCGCGAAGGTTCCGGATCGCGCATGATGGAAGGTGGCGCCTTCCAAGGGTTGCCCCGCGACCCGATCCACCACCGACACCGACTGTGCACGCGATTCCCCGACCAGCAGGATCGCAAGGAACGCGATGTACAACACACCTGCCCATTGACGTAGCGGAGATGCCGGCATTCGCTCGTTCAAGAGATATGCGGCCAAACTTAACGACCGACGACCATGCGGATGTGGACCACGTTCGAGCGGAGTGGATACCGGTTGTGGTATGGACTCATAAACACCTGGGATCTCATTGGACCTCGATACTCTCGAATAATTGCCCAACCCGTTGTGGTGCAGCCCTACGGGAGGGGAGGATGGCGGGCTCTCGATACCCCCTACTTCTTCCGGAAGAACAAGCGGATCGGCACACCCGTGAAGCGCCAATGCTCACGAAGGCGGTTCTCCAGGAAGCGCTCATAGCTGGGCTTGATGTACTGCGGCAGGTTGCAATAGAACACGAACGAAGGCACGTAGGTGGGCAATTGTGAGATGAACTTGATGGTCACCTGCTTGGCCTTGTACATCGGCGGTGGTTGGCGCTCGATGATGGGCAACAACACATCGTTGAGCTTACGCGTGGGAATGCGACGTTTGCGATCCTCATACACCTGCATGGCCAACTCCATGGTCTTCAGGATGCGTTGCTTCTCCAGCACCGAGATGAAGAGCACGGGCACATCGGTGAACGGCTCGATGCGCTTCTTCACATCGGCTTCAAAAGCCTTCATGGTATTGGTCTCCTTGGCGATGAGGTCCCACTTGTTCACCAGCACCACCAGCCCCTTTCCGTTCTTCTGGATGATGGACAGGATGTGCAGGTCCTGTTGCTGGACCCCTTCCTGTGCATCGATCATGAGCAGACACACGTCGCTGTCCTCGATGGCACGCACCGAGCGGAGGACGCTGTAGAATTCGATGTCCTCCTCCACTTTGCTCTTTCTTCTGATGCCAGCGGTGTCCAGCAGCGTCACATCGAAACCGAAGACCTTCCAACGGGTGTTGATGGGATCGCGTGTGGTGCCGGCAACAGGAGTAACGATGTTCTGTTCCCGTCCCAACAACGCGTTCACCAACGAGGATTTCCCAACGTTGGGCTTCCCGACAATGGCGAACTTCGGCACATCGGCCTCCTCTTCCTCGGAGGGTTTGGTGAAGCTCTTCACCAGATCGTCCAGGATCTCACCGGTCCCAGCCCCGGATGCTGAGGACAGGTTGTACACCTCACCGAGCCCGAGTGCATAGAACTCTGCAGCAGCCAACTGTTGTTTCTGCTCATCCACCTTGTTGGCCACGAGCATCACAGGCTTCTTGGCGCGACGAAGACGAACAGCGATGGCCTCGTCCATGCCGGTGATCCCATCGTACACGTCCACCAGGAAGAGGATCACATCGGACTCCTCCACAGCCAGGTCCACTTGTTTGCGGATCTCGGCCTCGAAGATGTCATCACTGCCCGTGATATATCCTCCGGTATCGATGACGCTGAACGTGACCCCGTTCCATTCAGCTTTGCCGTAGTGGCGGTCGCGGGTGGTGCCCGCCGTGGGATCGGTGATGGCCTCTTTACTCTCGATCAAGCGGTTGAAGAGGGTGCTTTTCCCCACATTGGGACGACCTACGATGGCGACGATATTGCTCATGTTCTTCGTTCGTGGCGTGTGGCGGTCAGCGCGTTGCGCGGTCCATCAGTAGCCGTATTTCTTCAGTTTGGCCGCATCCTCCCGCCAATCGGGGTCCACCTTCACCTTCAGGTCGAGGAAGACCTTGCGATCGATGTACTTGGAAATGGCGATCCGCGAGTAGGTGCCCAAGCGGCGCAGCGCATCCCCCCCCTTGCCGATGATGATGCCTTTCTGACTGTCCCTCATCACGATCACATCCGCTTGGATACGCACGATGTCCGGTGCCTCCTCATAGCTGTTCACCACGACCTGTGTGCTGTACGGGATCTCCTGTTTGTAGATGGTGAGGATCTTCTCCCGGATCAGCTCGCTCACGAAGAAGCGCATGTTCCGATCGCTCAGTTCGTCCTTGGGGAAATATGCGGGATGTTCAGGTAGTTGTTGGATGAGATAGTCCCGAAGCTCTCTCACATTGAGTCCATGCAGCGCCGAGAGCGGCACCACCTTGGCATCCGGGAATTCGTGTTTCCAGATCTCAAGCGCGGCAAGGATCGTGGCTTCATCACCGGTATCCACCTTGTTGACCAGCAATACCATGGGCCCCTTGAACCAGCGTGCACGCTTCAACAGTTCCTCCGATCGCTCCGGTCGCTGGCCCAGTTCCACCATCACCACGAGAATGTCGGCATCGCTGAGTGATTCGTTCACCGCATCCATCATGCGTTCTTGCATGGGGTACTGCGGATCGAGGATGCCGGGCGTATCGCTGAGCACGACCTGGTGGTCAGGTCCGTTCAAGAGCCCGAGGATACGATGGCGCGTGGTCTGGGCCTTGGGGTTCACGATCACCAGTTCCTCGCCCAACAAGGCATTGAGCAAGGTGCTCTTGCCTGTGTTCGGTTCCCCGATGATGTTGACGTATCCGGCCTTGTGTGCCATGGGATGGTGGTTCAGCACTAAACTGAAGAACCCGGCTTTCGCCGGGTTCTCTTGTAGCGGGGGCAGGACTCGAACCTGCGGCCTTCGGGTTATGAGCCCGACGAGCTACCATCTGCTCCACCCCGCAATGGACCGCAAATGTAGTCTTTCCTCACGAACCCGATCCAACTTCTTTTTCAGGGAAGCACTTTTACCGCGATGGGTGCCAGGTCACGCACGTGGCCTTGACCACTGGAAAGCCGCGCTCTGATGCCATCCACGAAAACTTGATCCCCCGGACGTAGTGCATCCAGGACTTCCAGCATCTCCGGGGTGAAGGCATTCCCCGTCGCCTCCTGGAAGACCGGTGGGCCACCCTTGCGGACGATCGATAATTGGAAGCGCTGCACCTTCCAGGGATCATCGAACTCAGCCCCGATGGGCTTGGCCACGACCCCTTGAGAGGCGCTCAACTTGGATCGTGCAGCCTTGGTGTCCGAAGGATCCAGGCCGGCGATGTAGGCGGTGGGAGGTGGCAGGTCCTTCACCCGGAAACGCACCGGCCCCACGCGGCGGGTGGTCCCATCGGGACGTGATACCGTGGCATGGACCTCAACGGTGCTGGCGGTCATGCCGCTGGCCACCCAACCTTGACCCGCACGCGTGATCCGCCCACTGGTGATGGAGGCACTCACACGGTCTGCCGGTATACCAGGCACGGACAGGTCGATGGGATTGTCCACCCCGCGGTAGAGCACATTCATCTTGGTGGGCGACGCCACCAGTAAGGGGGCCATCACCTGGTAGGTGGCCGTGTAGGACTGAAGAGTCGGGCCATCGGGCCCCTGCACCGTGATGGTGCCTTGCACCTGCCGCTCCCCCACCACATCGGCAGACAGGCGTAGCTTGGCTTTACCATCAGCGCCCACAGGGATCGGAGTTCCGGACCCCAAGGTCACTACCGGCGAATTCTGCGGGTCGTAGGCCGCCAGGAAGACATCCGCGCGGAAGGAGTCGCCGAGCATCACCAGGTCGCTTTGCGGGATCACCGCGGTGGTCAGTCTGCTGAAACTGTGATCGCCTGCACTGACGGAGCGATGGAGCCATCGCAACACATCGTGCTCCGCATGCCGGATATCGGCCTGAAGTTTGGTCAGGGTGGCCACACCAGCAGCCAGGGGCACATCGTAGAAGTTGATGGACTCCCAGTTGTTCAAAGTGCCCGAGGCATCACGGCGATCGGCGAGGTCGAAGAGCTGGTCCAACGAGACCTGTAGCTCGGGTGCTGCTTCGCCCACCAAGTGCTTGAGTGTATCGCGGAATCGGGCGATGCGCACCTTGAGGTCATGCGCACCGAGCGGTCGTGTATGGGGTGCGGCCGGTTCGCCACCCACCATTCGCCGGGTGAGCACATCGCGATCGTCCTTGGCTTCCAAGGCAAGAAGCTGGCGCAGTGTATCGCGTCCGGTACCATCGTCGGCCCGCACCTGGTGCAGTTCCAGACCATCGGCCTCGGCCATCAGATCCGCCTTTAAGCGGTGGATGTCCCTTACGAGGCTATCGGCCTCCGCCTTGATGCGTCGTGCTTTAGCGTTCACAGGTCCATACTTCCCGGGGATCCGTTCGGCATCATCGGATAGGACAGCGTACTCTACGAGGGAGCGTTGCGCGGTGGCCTG
>Ga0209174_10000307_pt1 | contig 37489 bp, 30 predicted proteins | sample JI91814BDNA_FD_187505 | JGI IMG/M metagenome (GOLD analysis project Ga0209174, IMG submission 187505) | Wastewater effluent complex algal communities from Wisconsin, to seasonally profile nutrient transformation and Carbon sequestration -... | ecosystem: Engineered > WWTP > Effluent > Algae...
GTTGTGTTCTTTGAGGTAGCGTTGCAGGCGTTGGCTGAATCGAATCAGTCCATCTTTGTTGCCGCAAGAGAGCCAAAGGAGGTTGAGTTGTTCGGCTGTCTTTTGCGGTTCGGGCACCAATTCTTCAGGGGATTTGGTGTTGGGGGCAGATGAAAATCCGCCGACCCAGGCGAAAAGGTCGAGGTGCGACAAGCCAAAGTTCAGTGATTGTCCTCCACCCATCGAAAGGCCTGCGAGCGCTCGATGTTCTCGATCGGCGTGTACCGAATAGCGGGATTCAATGGCGGGAATCACATCGTTGATAAGATCTTTCTCGAATACGGCAAAGGCAGGGGCGGCGGCCATAACGTTGCCCTCAGCTCGATCATTCTTTTGGGCTCGTCCGTTCGGCATAACCACAATCATGGGAACCGCTTTACCGTCGGCGATCAGGTTATCCAGCATCAAATTCGGTTTCGCAAACCTCTCCCATTCGGTTTCATCGCCCCCGATGCCGTGAAGCAAATAGAGAACGGGATACTTCTGATCTTTGGAATAACCGGGCGGTGTGTACACATTCATTTTTCGAGTCGTGCCAACCGTTTTCGATTGGTACTCGACCATTTCCAGTTTTCCATGTGGGATATCTGCACGATTCTCAACGATGGAGTCTGGGGGATCGGGATAAGTTTGTTTGTCATCGGGGCCAAGCTCAATGGGCCCTCCGAAGGGAGATCGATTCTGTGGACGCTGGCGATTGCCTGTGTCGTCTTGCGCAGAAATCGACAGGGTTGGAAAGAGCAATAGGGCGCTTAGGACTAAGAGCTTTCTCATCAGACAAACCTTGCTGAAGATGAAATGAAAAGAGAACGCTGTTGGAGAATGGGCTGTTGGAGAATGGTCAGTATAGAGGAATCCATAAGGAAAAACGAGATAGTGCGTATACGCATGAAATGTAGCAAGTGGTAAAAGTCTCGAAATTGGGGAATAAATCCAGTTGGCTGGCCAGTTGGGGGCTGCATGCCTCAAAAAAAGTTTGCAGCGAGTTTTTGGGGGAGATGGTTTCCGATATCATAAAGTTCTAGAGAGGAGTATTGGCATTGAGGCAAGCTCTCCCACCGAGTCCTAGTTTTGCGAGTGATGTGGCCGATGGATGAATCGAAAGGGCAACAGCGAGAATTACCTTTAGCATTACGATCCGCTTACATGGCGCTGCATCGGAGCACAGAAGCAGCCTTCGCAAAACATGGTGTGACGGCAGACCAATTTGTGCTGATGCTGGCGTTACAAGATGGTGGGACGCTAACGCAGCGGGAACTCGTCGAGCGTATCTCATCGGATGCGAGTACGGTTCGAGCGATGTTGGTGTTGTTAGAGAAAAACGGGTTCGTCCACAGGGCCAATCATCCAGTGGATTCGCGGGCGAAATCCGTCGAATTGACGTCTTCGGGCAAGAAGAAGTTACGACAACTTTGGAAAGTTGGTCAATCGATTCGAGATCAGATGTACGGAGAACTGTCGGAGCGAGAGGCTGGCGTTTTGGTAACCCTACTACGACGAATTTCTGAATCGATGTTGCATGCAAAAGTGAAGACTTAATTCGTGCTGAATTGCAAAGACGTACGTTTTAGGAACTTTGGTTTGCCTAACTTTATGTGGCTCACGTTAACGCATTAGCTTTACTTGACCCTTTCCAATGGCGTTTTCGTCTCACTTTCGCGTGATGTACATGTCTTTGTGTTTTTGTTCGTTTATCTGGGCTTTCCTAGAAAAAGAACACCTCCAATCTTCAAACGGCACTCAAAACCGCGAGGGCAAAAAACCAGTAGGAAAGGCTTAGTAGTGGCGGAATCCAGCAAGTGGTGTAAAAGGCGTCGAGTCTGCGCGCGACCACTTCCGCAACGTTCAGTAGAGTCAGCGAAAGCAGAATGGGCGAAATAAGAGGTGCGCTCTCATATAGTAAACGAATGTTTCCAAAATCAACCAGGAGAAGAAGTAGGGCGACAAACGAGGCAAGTAGGAAAATGAGTAAGAAAAAGGGGCTTCTTTTGCCAAGAAACAAGGGTTTGATAAACCAGATCAGCAGAATGGGCGAGGCTAGTAAAAGGCAAAAGGTTGATAGGTAGAAGAGGCCGCCGAGCAGTTGGGGTGGTAACGCGAATAGATCGAGTCTTCGAGATGAATCGAACGCTAAAAGTAACAGTGTAAGCGAGAGTCCCGCTAGCGTTGTTGCAATCAGGATCGTCTTTAAATCAAATTGTGAATTCTTCATGTTGTGGGCTCAATCAATGGGTATTTGCGCTTTCGGTTTATTATCAATGCCTCAACTGACATTCCGACCGCAATACCGACCGTGTAGCAAATCAGATCGGTCCACAGAAATCCCGCCCCCAGAATCAATCTTCCCAGAGTGGTGTCTCGGATCGAGTCGAGCCAGGGAGCATGATAGAGTTGACTGACCTCGACCAAAAACGCCAGCACCAGCGAAATGGCGCCTCGTTCCACAAGGGATCTACCCTCAAGAACGACGCTAATCAACAGAAAAAGCATCAATGCCCAAAGTGTATCTCCGGCATACTCAGCAATAAACGGTGGCAGGCATTCTGAATATCGCCTTGACCCGAGTCCGGCGACGATTGTCGCAACTGCTGCAAGCAGATACTTAAAACGCTGGATCATGGGAACTGGGTACTAACTAAAGGAGCGAATGCGATAGCCAACTCTAAGCGTACGAAGTCATCAGATTCAGGACAAGCCAGAAAGAGACTATAGCCAAACAGGGGCATCGGACTAGCGGGTGATGCTGCAGGGCAATGTCGTGGATAAAGCAGTTTTCTGAAGTAAAATCCAGGCATTCCGTTGATAAAGGAACTTTGGGGAGGTTACAAATGGCTAACTACTTAATTTCGGACTTGGTACGACGACAAAGCCTTGTCATCAAAGGGTTCGTCAAAAACCTTATCGTCGATGCAGAATAAGATTGTATGGGTGCTATGGGAAAAATCATTGAGGAAATGGATTCCAATCAGCGACAGTGGGGGAGTGGTTACATCAGTGGGATGTTGAGCATTTTCCTGGCTGGTGTTGGATTGGCAACGGTACTTTGTTTTATGTACCCCCAGTTTTTGACGGTCTCTGAAGCCAGGGGACACTACAACGTTCCTCTGATTCGGCTGGCGGTGCACTTCGATCTGATAGTCGCGTTTGTCCTAGGCTGCATTAGTGTCACACTGCGGAGCAGTAAGGTGCTGGGCTTCATCAGTATGTCGCTGGTTCTCGGGGCGACTTTATTGGGAGGCTCGCAGGCCTCTGCGCAGCTAGAAACGGAGAGCGACATTTACTTTGGGCTAGATTTCTTTGTGCTGAATTTGATTTTCTTGGCGGTGATCTTTGTTCCTTTGGAGCGTTTGTTCAAAAAGAATGAGCAATACATCTTTCGTGAAGAGTGGCGTGAAGACCTCTTCTATTTCTTCGTCGGCACGATATTGGTTCAGATACTAACGTTTCTCTCTTTGGCACCTGCATTTGCGATATTGAAAGCGACGCCGTGGGCCGGCGAGTTTCGGCAAGCTGTCGCAAGTCAGCCAGGTTGGCTGCAATTCATTGAGATCATGTTTCTGACGGACGTGTTTCAGTATTGGTTCCACCGGGCATTTCATGAAGTGCCGTGGCTATGGCGATTTCATGCCATACATCACAGCGCCAGACGAATGGATTGGATCGCAGGCTCGCGGATGCACATTGTGGAAACGGTTCTTTTGCGAGCGTTTACCACCATTCCGATGTATGCGATGGGGTTCGTCGAGTCTCCTCTCTACGCCTACATCTTTTTTGTATTCCTCATGTCGAAGTTTGTGCACTCGAACATTCGCTTTCACTTTGGAATTCTTCAATACATTATCGCAACGCCCCGTTTTCATCATTGGCATCATGGAATCGAAGAGGAGGCGATCAACGTGAATTATGCGGTTCATTTTCCAATCATCGATCGCATATTCGGGACGTATCATCTACCAGATGAACGCTGGCCCAGTGGCTATGGCGTGTGCGATGATTCTGTTCCCAGTGGTTTTTTCAAGCAGTTTTTGTATCCCTTCTCTCGGAGCCAGCCAAAATCCGATAGCGGCTCAACTTCAGATTCTATAGACCACTGACGGTCGAATTCGCTTTAGCGAGCTGCATTACATTTTCGCCGCGTGCATTATAGCAGTCGACGAAAAAAGGTAAGGAATCGCCGCGTTCGCCTGCTCATCATAATGAATCTTGCGTTAGAAGATGCCAGTCGCACCGAGTTGTTCAATGAGTTGGAAACGACCAGATCATTTCAACGATTCTGCGTGGCACACCAGAGAAAGTTGAAATAGGCATCCAAGTTACAATAAATGAGGGTATTTTTGTGGGCCCCCTGTTCGTTTGAAACGAAAATTCACTAGGTTTCGGCAGTGGGGGAAGTTCTACAAGCTGTTGTTAAGACGATCACAAAAAGTTAAAAGGCTTTGAAGCGAGGGGTGTAGGTCGGTATTATGTTGTCGAAACAAGTTGCCGCATGAAATTCAAACGCGGAAGCAGTCTTGGATCACGTGCTGCCGTTGCGAGTTTTCCATTCTGGAGTGCAGACAGACACGGTTGAAGGCGCGGATCATCTGCGACGAGAAAAATGTTATCGACTTCCGTCAATCTACTTTCAAGGGTTCAGCAACGCGACGATGAAGCCGCCTGGGATCGTTTTGTCACGTTGTATTCTCCCCTTTTGTTCGTATGGGTCAAACGGACGGGGCTCAGTTATCAAGATTGCGAAGATATCGTCCAGCGAGTTTTCTTGAAGCTTATCCATAAGCTCCCTTTCTTTGATTATGCCCCGGCCAAGGGGCAATTTCGCTCGTGGCTCTATACGATTGCCATTAATGAATGTCGTCTACGATTTCGCAAACTTGGTCTGGAGCGGGAATTACAAAGTCGATTGGCAGAATTCGAACGTCCTGAGGTCAAAAGCCAATGGGAACTTGAGTACGATGATTGGCTTATTCAGCGGGCCTTACAACTTATTTCGTCGGAATTTGAGGAAGTGACAATGAAAGCTTGTCTCATGACGGCTCGCGACGGGCTGGCTGCTGCGGAAGTTGCCGAAAAGCTTGGAATTAGTACCGGCGCCGTATATATTGCAAAATCCAGAGTGCTGCGTAGATTACGGGAAATACTTGATGGATTGCTATGAACATAGATATCCAGCCATTATCTACAAGCTGCTGCGGTCTCTCCTCTAATGTATCGAAATGCATTTTCTGCTCAGTTTATGTCGCCACAGATTTCTCCTTTTGATTTATCCCAAAAAAGCAGCGATTGTCCTGATGACGATCGCCTAACCGCGTTTGAATATGGCCTTTTGGATGCTGCTGACGCGAATCAGATTGAAGGTCATGTCGCAGCTTGTTTGGCGTGTGTCGAGCGTCTGGAGAAACTCGTTCCACCCGCTGACTTCGTCCATTCGACTTTTTTGCGTGTTATTCGTCAGCCGCATGTATCAGCCCACAACCCCCCCGCTAAATGTAGTCATTCCACCAAGGACTTTAATGCGAGCGACGATGTCGTCGTTGATGAAAAGCTGACTGCAGCGCTTTGCAAAGGTGTCAAGGACGCATTGAAAGCCGATGGTACAGAGTTTCTTTACCGTGAACTCGAATGGCTACCGCGGAGCAATGATCCCTCTTCGCTGGGGCAACTAGGGCGATATCGTATCATTAAGATTCTCGGCAGCGGCGGAATGGGGATTGTGCTTGAAGCAGTTGACGAAGCTCTCCATCGTTCCGTTGCCGTGAAAGTTATGCTTGAGTTCCGTCGTCAAAGTGCGGCGATGCGGTCACGATTTCTTCGCGAAGCGCGATTAGTAGCATCACTGAGGCATTCGCATATCGTGACGATTCACGATATCGGATTCGAAGACGAAATACCCTATTTTGTTATGGAAAAATTGGAGGGTGAAACCTTAGCAACATTGCTGGATCGTCGGGGGCAACTTCCCGCTGAGGATGTAATAGAAATTGCCTTACAGGTCGCCGGAGGATTGGCCTACGCTCATTCGCAAGGGCTGTGGCATCGCGATTTGAAGCCTTCGAACATTTGGATCGAAAGTTGGTCGGAGGACGTCAAAATTGCCAAACTGATCGATTTCGGTTTAGCGATAAAACGGGATGTTGACGAGGACGGAGGAGCAACCGGCGAATTGTTGGGAACGCCGGTGTTCATGTCACCAGAGCAGGCAGCTGGTCGGGTGCTGGACGACCGGTCGGATATTTTTTCTTTAGGGTGCATTCTCTATTTTGCGATTAGTGGGAAAATTCCACATCCTGGTTCAACGATGACCGAGGTGTTGCAGTCGTTGGCCAACACCCAACCTGCGTCATTGAATATCCTTTGTCCTGGGCTGCCAAGGGGTTTGGCTACATTGATCGAATCTATGTTGGAAAAGGATCCTTATCAGCGGCCTGCTTTGATGAAGGAGGTCATTGCCTCGTTGCAGTCGATTCAACGAGATTTGAGGCGTAACGGGAGAACGAACAAGTACCGTTATTCTGCAATGTTTCCTGTGGTGGCTGTCTCGTTGTTAGTATTTGCTGTTGGGGTGATTTGGGTTGCACAGAATGGCGTCAATGGACTGTTTTCAGGGGAAATGCAGTCCTCGAATGCGTCGCTGTCGACGTCAATAAAGCAAGCCAGCGAAGGCGAATCAGGGGAGTGGTTCGGATGGCCAGTCGGCGCACCTAAGCCAGCCAAAGCTCCTTTCGACGAAGAGCAAGCCAAAGAATATCAACAGGCTTGGGCTTCATATCTTGGGGTTCCTGTCGAGTATGTTGATCCCTTCGGACAGCGATTCAATTTGATTCCACCCGGTGAGTTTTTGATGGGGACCCGTCTTGAGGATGTTGTTACTATCCAAGCTGAAATGCAGGCGATAGCCGATAACATGCCACAAGAGAATTTTCGAAGGAACGGAAAGGATATGCACCAGCTATTGGTGGCTTCTGAATATCCGCCACGGCGCGTAACGATTACTGAACCGTTTTATCTTGCCATCAATGAGATCACTTGCAGCGAATGGGCAAAGTTCGCTGAGACCGGATATCTTACGGAAGCAGAACGAGATGGCTTTGGAGTTGTGTTGGGAAGTGTCGAGCTCCTTACCAAAACCGGGCAAGGTACGAGTTGGCGAACCAATTTCGAACCATCACGTCCCGATCGAGCTGCACGCGGTATTTCATGGAACGACGTCGAGGCGTATGCAAACCATCTAACTCAGGAGACTGGCTTAGCATATCGGATGCCGACCGAAGCGGAGTGGGAATATGCCTGCCGAGCTGGTACGACGACGAGATATTATTTTGGCGATCACCTAACACACGAAGATGCGGAGTTCTATGGGGCTCACACCAATGTAGGCAAGGTTTGGAGTGTGCGGAGCTTCAGGCCGAACGCGTTTGGGATTTACGATATGCATGGCTCGGTCGCCGAGTTGTGTTTGGATTCTTGGGGAGTGAATGCGGAAGCGGTTTCGCAAACCGTCAACCCAGTGAACCGAACGGAAAGCGATTATCGCGTTCAAAAAGGAATTAATGGTATTCGAGTTCAATCCAATCGTTCGGCTGCGCGGATCCCACAGCCGACATCAGCCCGGTATGGCGAGCTTGGAGGGCGACTGCGTCTCTCAATGCGGTCTGTACAGCAACGTGTACGCGAGCAGCAAAAATAGTAGTTTTGGCTATGCGTCAGGTTCTGTTTCGATCGATTTTTCTGATTTTGACGGATTTTCGGATTTTGCTGAAAGGTTTTTTTCAACGGCGCATACACGTGGTTAGCGATTTCGTTTGTATTCTCTAATCCACTAAGAACCGCAATGAAAAAATCCCCTTCTCGCCGTAATCGTCGCTCATCCAACCCCCGCCGCTCAAACAACGCCCGCCATTTTACTTTCGAAGTGCTGGAACATCGCAGGCTATTGGCGACTTTTCATGTGCTCAACGATTTGGACAGCGGACCCGGTTCGTTTCGCCAAGCCATTCTGGATGCGAATCTTTCCTCGGGAGCTGACCAAATCGCATTTAATGTGAATGGAGGAGGGCATCAAGTTATAGCCCCGTCTAGCGATCTTCCAGCGATCGTTGATACGGTAGTCATCGATGGTACAACTCAGCCTGGATACTCTGGAACTCCATTGATTGAACTGTCCAGTGCGGGCGGTGCGGTCGGAAACGGATTGTTCTTTGCTGCAGGTTCGAACGGCAGTGCGGTGCAGGCTTTAGCGATTGGAGGCTTTGATAGTGGGATTTATGCCGAGAACTCGAACGGGCTGAAATTTCAATCCAATCATCTCGGAACTGATACGCTGGGTGGGACTGCGGTCCCTAATCGCATCGGAATCACACTCTACAACAGCAGCAACTCCTTTATCGGTACCGACAGCGATGGGGCAACTGATTCAATCGAAGGGAATCTTATCTCGGGGAATACAGTAGGAGTGTATGCGGTTACAGTGCCAGGTTTGAAAATTTCCGGAAACAAAATCGGTACGGACATTACCGGAAATTCGTCGCTGGCAAACGCAGTGGGTGTGAATGTTGTTAGTGATGATACCTTCATCGGAACCAACGGAGATAGTGTTTCTGACTCACTTGAAGGTAACCTAATTTCTGGTAACTCGGAAACGGGTGTTTACATTATTGGGAGTCGGGCCAAAATCTCCGGCAACATTGTGGGCCTCAATGCGTCTGGGACTTCCGCTCTTCCTAACTTGATCAACGGAATCTTCCTAAATTACCTCACGGATTCTATCGTCGGTACGGACGGCGATGGAGTGAGTGACAGCGCCGAGCGCAATATCGTGTCAGCAAATGGTGCCAACGGAATCGCTGTGTTCACGGTTTCGAATACGCGCATCGCGGGCAATTGGATTGGACTGGATGCCAGTGGTACCCAAATGCTTGCCAATACTCAGCAGGGGATTTTCTTCCACGCAGGTTCGTCGAATAACATCGTGGGAACCAATAGCGACGGGCAAGGCGACCTTGCAGAACGAAATGTGATTGTTGGAAGTTGGTCCTCGGTACGCATCGAGCATCCAGACTCATCCAATAACCGGATTTCCGGCAACTACATCGGCGTCGATCCAACCGGATTGATCGCGATGCAAGAGGGAGTAGGGGTCTACATTACGGATGCTGGAACCAATAACTTGGTGGGGACCAATGCGGATGGCGTTCTCGATTCGATCGAGCGAAATGTCATCGCTGGTGTTGGCAACGCGGTCTATCTTAACCGTTCGCACAACAGTATCGTGGCTGGCAATTTGATTAACCTCAATATCGCAGAACAGCCATTGGGTGGCTTTACCTCGATTGTTATCGATGGCTCCAATAATTCGCAAATCGGGGGCAATTCGGCCGTCGCCTCAAATAGCATGTCAACGGATGCCGGCGGCATGGGAATTTGGGTGCTCAACGGAAGTTCAAACAATTCGATCGTCAACAATAACATCGGGCGGTCGTCGAGCGGCGTTCCCGTGTCGACCATGGAAGTCTCTATTGCAGTTTCGTCAGGCACTGGAAATACGTTCCGCAGCAATCGCTTTAGCGATGTGACGTACATGGGCATTGAGAATACGATGTGGGATGGGCCGAATGCTAATGATGCACTTGATGCAGACAGTGGAGCAAACGATCTTCAAAACTATCCAGTGATTGCACAAGCCTTTCCTGTCTCCGGTAATCTCAATGTTTCTGGTACCTTTAATGGTGAAGCCAACACCACTATCGAAATTGAGTTCTACACGGCTGCAACCGCAGTGAGTGGCGTCGATTACGGTGTGGACCCAATTGGGACATTGACCGTAACCACTGACGCAAATGGTGATGCAACATTTAGCGCAACGCTTGCAGGCTCATTTAATGTCGGTGATAAGGTTACCGCTTTGGCAACAGGCTCAAGTGGGAGTACGTCTGAATTTGCGCCAGCCTTTGTGGCGACGGTCCCGCTAAACCTTCCCCCTACGGCCAATATTGGTGGACCTTACAACACGTCAGAAGGTGGCTCGCTTGCCCTCGATGCAAGTCTCAGCAGTGATCCTGATCAAACGACTTCTTCCTTAACGTTTGAATGGGATCTGGACAATGATGGCGTATTCGGAGAAACAGGGAGTAATGCTACTCTTGGAAATGAAATCGGAATTGCGCCGACCTTCAATGCGTCGCTGTTAGACGGTACCGCAACTTACCCCATTGCGTTGCGGGCCATCGATAACTTTGGAGCTACCTCGTCCACTTCTTCTGTCGTCACCGTGCATAACGTTGCTCCAACAGCGTCAATAACCGGGCCGAGTTCGAGCGTAGCAACTTTTGCGGCAACGTTTGTGCTTGCAGCATCTGACCCGTCGCCACTGGATCAGGTTTCGGGATTTGTCTATCAAATTGATTGGAACGGCGACGATGTTGTGGATCAAACCGTTTCAGGCGGCACCTTAAGTATCACTCACAGCTTCTCCAACCCAGGTACTTATTCGATCTCAGTAGTGGCTCTCGACAAAGATGGAGGGACCAGTTCTGAGGTGGTGTTGACGCACACAGTGAACTCTGTCGGACTGGCTGTGGATCCATGGAATCCAAGTGGAACCGTCATTCAAGTGGCTGGTACCGCCCAGGATGATGAGATCAAAATCCGCAAGACTTCGTCCCACTATATCGTCACGATTCGGACCGATTCAGGTTGTCACGAGCGAGAAACCGAAAACTATTACTTCTCGGTAGTTGGCGTTACTCGAATCGTAGTACACGCGGGTGAGGGTGATGACGAGATAAAGGTTGCTGATAGCGTTTCGATCGCCACAGAATTGCACGGCCAAGAAGGCGATGACGAGTTGGATGGCGGCAGTGGTCCCAATTTGATGTTGGGTGGTTCTGGAGACGATGAGTTAAAAGGTGGAAATGGGCGAGACATACTCATCGGCGGACAAGGGAAAGATGAACTTCAAGGGAAGAGTGGCAGCGATTTATTGATTGGGGCTTACACTCTGTACGACGAAAATACCGAAGCTCTAGCGGCCATTTTTGCAGAATGGAATTCCGATCATTCTCTGGCTTCACGTATTGCCAACCTCAGCGGAACTGGGGGTGCGGATCGCCTCAATGGAAATTACTTCCTCACGCTGGCCGGAAGTGCGCCGACCGTGATCAATGACAATGATAAAGACGAAATTGAAGGGAAGAACAACGATTGGGTTCTCGCTCATCTTTTTGGTCCAGGCAAAGATAAAGTGAAAGACTAAGATTTCAGGCTTTCCGAAATCAATGCATAGTGGAGGAGTGAAGTTCTCGCTTAGAACTATGGGTGATGGTCGTTATCTTTTTGCAAACGCGAAGATAAAGCGATAAGATAATGGCCATCCCGCCCATTCTCTCCTCATCGGAAAATTTTAGTCATGGTCCCACATTCATCGCGTCGTGCCTTTTTGCGCGCAGTTGGACATGGAACTTTTTTGGCAACCCTTGGATCAACACTTGCGGTTGATTTGGGTATAGTGCCAGCCGCTTTTGCCATGGAGTTGGATGCCCCGCTCAACTTCGGTGATCTAGAGCCGCTTGTGTGCATGATGCAAGAGACTCCGCTTGAACGCTTGCAACCGCAAGTTGTTGAAAAGTTCCGTAATGGAATGCCGCTGCAGAAGTTGATTGCTGCTGGGGCGCTCGCCAATGCGCGAACTTTTGGTGGAGAAGACTATATCGGGTTCCATACCTTCATGGCGTTGGCACCAGCTCTGCATCTGTCAACCATCATGCCAGCAGAAGCTGCCGCGCTTCCAGTGCTGAAAGTGCTTTATCGAAATACTCAGCGCATCCAGGAATTTGGTGGACGGGGAGCTGAAGTTCTGCATCAGGTTCCTGGATCTGCGACGTCAGGCAATGGGACTCTCAATGCAACATTTCGCGCACGGGATATCGTACGAGGCGAACAGGTATTAGCAGATCTCGTCGCGCAGGATCGCCAGATGGCGTTAGATGCTTTAATACCAATCGTTCAAGATACGCATCCCGAAGTGCATCGAACGGTGCTCCCGTTTCGCGCATGGGAGATGCAAAAAATCGTAGGAACGGAGCACGCTCTGACTTTGTTGCGGCAGTCGCTCCGTTATTGCGTGCGGTTGGAACCTGAGCATCAAGATGAAACCACCGCGCATGGCGCTATGTTGGTTTCGTTGATGGATGAGTACAGGTTACACTGTATTGAGCCAGGAAAGAAATCCGCCGAAACGGCCTTGATCGAGCAATGGAGCAAGATCTTTGCGACAGGTTCCCCTGAAGATGCAGGGCGCGCAGCGGCATCCGCGTGTGCGGAGGGCTTTGATCCACGGGCGATTGGTGAAGCGATTTCGCTGGCTGCGACGCAATTGGTATTGCGCGATGGTGGCCGGTTACCTCAATGGGAAGATCGCCTTAAGCCTGCCGGATCGGTCCATGGAGACTCAATGAGCGTTCATGCCAGTGATTCGGCGAACGCTTGGAGAAATTTGTCGCAAGTGGTTACTGGACGCAATGTATTTGCTTGCCTCATTATTGGAGCGTGGCAGGTAGCGCGCGATCGACAATATCCGGGTAATCTGTTGGCCGAACCTCTTCCGACGAAGCACCATCTCGATAAAGCGAGCGATACAGATGGGGAAAAACTACTTGCAAAGTTGAACGAAGCGATTCAAAACAATTTGCAAGCCCATGCAACCGCGTTGGCTTATCGATACGGCCAATTAGCGTTGCCTGCTGAGCGGATTTTTAGTGTTTTTGCGAAATATGCGGTGAGCGAAGATGGCGCGCTACATGCTGAGAAATATTTTCAAACCGTGTGGGACGATTTCCATTTTACGCGTCCCGAGCTTCGTTGGCAGCATATGGCCTCTCTGGCGCGTGTGACCGCCAGCGAATATGGCCGAACAGCGGCAGGTCAAGTCGAGGCCCGTGAGTTGCTGGGATGTCGCTGGAACGAGAGTTAAGCGAGAGTCGCCTTTCGGCATTAGGAACGTCGGCTATCAAACAACGTTTTTATTGTTCGACCGTTGACCGGCGCGTTTATCTCGGCAGAGACTCGCGCGCCATTCACTAGTGGGTCGCCCCACATCGCTACCTTAGGTCCCTCATGGAATCCCGCTCGGCAGTTCCAGCTAACATCTCATCTAGATTCAATCCTTTTCTCTAAAAGTAATCGTCGCGATTGACGCCGTCAAAAGCGGCCCGATTTCAGGCAGCAATGTTTGAACAAGCGACCGCTGCCGCAGGGGCAAGGATCCTTGCGCCCGAGCTTTTCTTCAAGCAGCTTGTCACTGTGCACGATTCGAACGCCTCGTTTTACCTTCGTTTCCGAAGGGTAACCGCGGCGTCGTTTACTCATCGTTTCGAAAAAAGGAATCTTCGGGTGTGTCGGAGAGCATGTTGGAACTCCTTCGTTGATCGAGTAGCGGGATCAGATCGCGCGCATAATGCGGCGATGTATGTGGTAGACCGCAATGATGTGCGATGCGTTCATGGTTTTGGAAGAGAAAAACGTGCGAGAGGTTTGGGTGTTGTGTCTGTGGACGTTTGATTGGCTTGCTACTCCTATTCGAGCTCGACTCTTCGAACGGACGCGTGTTTCCATGGAGGATGTCGTTTTTCCTGGCCGCCTTGCTCTAGCTTTCGCTCCGCTGCCGCAAACGGCTAAACGGAGAAGCTGAACAAAAAATCTTGACATGGAAGGAATAAACGGTACTATGTGACACGTAGTAGTGAAGCGGATCGATGGCTCGACGTGGAATGGGATGATCTCAATGGCGTTCGATATGAGTATCTGGAAAAGCGAGATACGTCGCGGCGTTGTGGAATTGTGCCTGCTCACGGCTGTGCGAGAGCGGGAAGGTTACGGTTATGAAATCATTCAAAGAATTCAGCAAAAATCGGGCATTGAATTGACCGAAAGCACCGTCTACCCCATGCTCACCCGCTTAGCCAAGCAAGGACTGTTGGCTACTCGTCTTGAACCTAGTCCACAAGGTCCAGCTCGGCGCTACTTTCGACTTACAACCGATGGCAAGCGAAAATACGAAGAGATGCTTGAACATTGGGAGTCCTTTACCGAATCCGTTTCAAAAATGCTGGTTCCTAAATCGAAACAGGGAGAGTCCGATGATTGCGGTTGAACTTTCAAGTGCCTTGCGACAACTGATTGATGCTAGGTTGGATAACATCGAACGTGCACTCATGACACAAGCTATGTCGCGCGGAGATCGACAACAGATTATTGCTGCGATTGAAGAGCAGATTTTTGAAATGCTCGAAAAATCGAGCGAAGAAGAACCGACACGAGACGAAGTGCTCGCTGTTTTATCAAAACTGGATCCGCCGGAAGCGTACCTAGAGCCGACTGGAGGAGACGATTCAGAATTTTCAAAACGTCGAACCGTGGAGCGTTCATCGCAGGTTAGAGTTCGTTCGCAAGCGATTGAAAAAGTGAATTGGAACGCCTTGGCAATTGTTGGCTTTGTGGCAACGTGCTTGGCTTTAGTCGGTTCAGTAAGTTGGTGGTTACTAGGTTATGGGGGGTTAGTCCCATTAACAGTTTTGACAAGTGTCGCACAAACTTGCGGGCTAATCGCTTTGTGCCAGATCGTTCAGAAACGGTATTCGGAACGGGGCTTGTGGATGGCAATTTCTGGAAGCACCTGTCTTCCCATCGTATCTCTACTCGCTTTCTTGACCCTACTGTATATCCAAGGTTAAGGAGGGAAATTGGTACTTATGGCTATTCAGCTACGATGGAAGGTTGATTTTCTAAAGAAAAAATTCGGCAAATCTTTTATTGGCCTGTAGGGACTGTTAGCATTACTTGCGCACCGTTGAAGTTCTGGATGGTCTTGATTCGAGTAGTCTTGTAGAGATGCGTGTAGCCTTGTAGAGGAGTGCGATGAGATGGCCGTTAAAGTCTATGTTTGGTGGCCAAGTAGTGCTGGTATTGGGCATAGCGCAATGTCCGTGAGTGGGGTGTATCTCAGTTTCTGGCCAGGTGGGAGCGGCATCAGCAATGAGAAAGATACGGCCAAGTTCTATCCGGCGCATTTTATGACATCCCTTGATGATGATGTTCGTTCCGAGGGAAGCCACCCCCATCAAACTGTCGTCCTTGATCGATTAGACGAAACGAAGATGCTGGATTTCGTGCGAGCATTCAAAAGCGTGCGGCGGAATTACCATCTGAAGCTCAATAATTGCAGTCAGCCGGTGAAAATCGCCCTTTATGAAGGCTCGAATCACACCCCACCGAATTTTGCCGTCGTTGCCCCAGAAGCGATTTACGGACCAGTCCCTTCGTCTTTGAAGCCGATCGAGTCAGTTATTCGAGCATCGTGGAATCCAGATTCTGTTTATCGATACGCGAATATGTTAAAGCGTATGGGGTTCTAGTTCATCTACTAAGTAGCCCTTTTCAGTAACCCACTTGCGCTCAAGATTGAAGCGATCGATCCTCGGATAGAGTTCGGCCTGTATCGGGTTCCCTTTAGTCCGGTGGAAATTCATCCATGAGAGTAACCGCGCAAGTGGATGTCGAAGTTGGCGGAGTGGAGATCGCATAGCCCTAGCCTTCGCTCCGTTGCGGCAACGGACTAAATGAGCAGACGTGGCGGAAAGAGGCTAAACAAAAGCGGAATTCGATGAGGTTTAGCGTTCACTGACAGTTACGCCGTCTAGTTCCCCGCATAACTCAAGAGCCTTCAGCGCTTCCACGGTCGCAATGTACGTTGTGTAGTGATAATTGCCTCGGTAGAGCGAATGCATCCACCAGCGACCACTCTCACGTTGTTCGCGCTTAAGCCATGCAACTCCACGTTGTATGCGATCATCCGACACTGGAACGTCATTCTGACGCATAAGTACGACGGCCAACGCAGTCATATACGCATCGCTCTCTGGTCTCGCTGCATCAGGGAGATTGTTGATCAACGTTAACACTCTGGGGCTCATCACATAATGCCACTCATGGATCGAAGACATATCCCGCGTGCTCCAACCACCATCGGCATGTTGTTTCGCTGTCAAAATGGTAACGGCGTTCTCACGTTCTTCGGCCGACACCAACTCTGGGAAATAAAAAGCGAGTTGAAGCTTAAGGACTCGATCAAAGTCATTCTTAGGAGCTGCCACTCGAAGCCAGGCTTTGAGTTTTTCCACCTTGGCAATTAGAGCTTCGTCTTTCAGGTTATCAAGCCAACCTGGCGCAGCTTTGATGGCTCGCGCTGCTTGAAGAGAAAGCTCGAAATCGGTTGTAATGTGCGGGATTTCAACTTCACCGTGACTGGCAAATGAGCCATCGTCGGATTGTCTAGCGAACATTTCGCGAAGCGACCGATCCGTAGTTTCAGATAACTGGCCAGTTACATTCCGATCCCATTCCGCAAGACCCAAGCTTCGCCAAACGCTAGAGAATGCACCTGGATAATAAGCATGGCCATTGTCTTCCACTTTCTGGACTTCTTCAATCTCCTTCGGAACCGCTTTGGAAAAGCTCTTCATTACTTCGGAATTCGGTTTCCCAAAATGCTCTGACAAGGAAGTGAAGTCGGCGAGATAAGGCCCCGTCGTGTGACAATTGACACATGCTCGACCACGCACCCAGCTCGCGGCGCCAACTTCGAGGTACTTAGCCGCTGCTTGCAGCGATTCTTTGCCAAACGCGGTAACTTTCGGTTCATCTGCCGTTGGAATTGAATAGCGAATGTCGTCTAACTCGTATTGCCAGGTGAGGGTATTGGACGATTGAGCGCAAAGTGGATGGGCTGCAAAAAAGATTGCGGTTACAAACGCCAGTGATTCAATTGCTATGAATAGGGAAGCACATCTTCGACCGTATTCTTTCGGAATGACCATCGTTCGAATTCCCTTGGGAAAAGAGAGGAAGAGATGTATTCTGGTGGGGTAGCGGGGTGCTGCCAATGGGGTAATATTCAGCCTGCGTAGTTTAACCCGAATGGGAGTCGCAGAATACTGTGCGAAGAAGAAAACAGCCTGATTGGATAGGACATCGTCGACAGTTCTTGGGCTTAAGCGTATGTATTGCAATTGCGTCTAGCGGCGAAGAAAAGTAGTGGCATTTGTCGAATTATTGTTTCCTTTCATCAGTAAGCTCATTCGACCAACGACTTATTTTCATGCAAACTCAACATGACCACAACATCGACTTGCGAATAATCGACGACGGGACCGACCGTCTCGCTGCGATTATCGAGGCGACTTGCCTTTTCGTGGATGGTTTCGTTGAAGGCGAGAGCGTGCACGACCGAACGTTCATTTACAATTTCGAACGGCACTCGCTAACAGACTATCGCATCTTGGTGAAATCGAGATACCCTATTCCCGATGCACGCTTCGATCATGACGCAGCCTTTGGGCATCTATATCTGATTTTTGTAGGTTGGTATCTTGCTGGAGCGGATGTCGAAGTTCAGGGTTGTTGGAAAATTGCATTCCCAGGGAAGGGCTGTTTGAAGCATAAGGAACAGACCGAGCTTGCACTGAGGGGAATGTTTGAAGACGAGTTACCGAAGGAGATGCGAACTAAGTTTCCAGATCCAGAGACGCTATCCAAGGTTTTTCGCGCGTTGCCTCATCGAGGGAGCTGGAATGAAGTGCAACGGGAAGAGAAATTTCAGGAGAGTTTTCTAGAGTATACTGTGCATCCAAAGTCGAGTAACGACATTTGTTTGCAACATCGTTCTGGGTGGAAGATTGATTTGATTTTAAAGAATGGGCAAATCCATGCTCATCGTTTTCAGTCTGTACAACCGGAAGTTGCATCGGAGGCAGGACGCGTACGCTGCGATCGAGAAATTTCCAATGCGCGAACGTGGTGGGATGCATGGATCGGATTGTGTGGCACGAAAGATGTGTCACCGAAGCGACTCTTGAAGTTGCCTGGTGAGATCGCCATCTTCGCCCATTCTATTCATCGATATCGAATAGCGGATATCGATAGTTTGGCAAATCCCCAGGTCGTTGATTTTGGGCCAGGATTTAATCCTAGGTGGGATGTCGATTACTGGTTGGGATTGAGCGACCGATTTGGGAACGAAGGGTACGTCGATATTGCCATCGCGTGCAGCCAACAGGCCCTCGCTACCGCCAATGCCATAAAAGTTAAATCGCCGGGAGCGCAGTTAGCCTTGCCGATTGGGAGAACTGTTGGTGATCTGGTGGATGCTGCGGAAGTAGAGTACCTGCGTTGGTTAGACCGGAAAGAATCGCTTGAAAAACACCCAGTGCCGCATTCACGTTGGGAAGAAAAAATCAAATCGTATAACCTGAAGAAGCTTCGTGCGTTGGTTGGCGAAGTATGGCACGTTGCCATCGATGATCTTGTGGCCGCAATCAGCCAAGAGCATGCTGACTCGGAAGATTATCACAGAAAGATCGGTCACATTCGTGAGTGCTCGTGGAATGTGGGAGGAGAGTTTGGGAAGCTGCGTTACAGTCGATTGTTTGGCAGCCACCTGATGGATTCCAAAGTACCGAGGTCAGCCCTAGCCGCATTGGGGTATAAAATCAGCGGCGACGTGATTGCAAGCCATCTTGAGTTTGAAGATATCTTCACGTTGACGCTCGGCAACGAAAGATTTTGGGGGACTGTTACTAGTCGGGCACTCGTTGATTGTGCACGGCCAGAAGATGTTTATCGACTGAAGTGATCGGGCTGCCGAATTGCTGGGGCATAAGTTTGTTGGGGTGATTGAAGTTTTATGATCCTAGAGGATACTCTTGGCTCCAAATAAAGTGTATGCAGCGGAGTTAGAACTTCTTACGGAGGATGGTGGGCTCAATGTCGATAAAGCAGTTTGGATTAGTCTGTTTGTTTTCGCTGTTTTCCTCGGTGATCGTTGGCTGTGGTTCCTCGCGACCGGCAGAGATCCCAGCAGATCTCCAGGTATATGTTTCTGAAGGACCTGGTGGCCCGTTTCTGACGAATCCGGCTCTGGGAACCTTTTTAGCGAATCTAGCCTCCGATCGATCGCTGACACCCGAAAAGCAAAAAGCGCTTCTCGAAAAGCTAGCCTCCTATGGTTACATCAGCCAATTGATTTTGCGGAATAGCGGAGAGAGTATTGACGGGATTACAGCTTTAAAGCGTCTTGAAGGCGTGCACGTTTCTTTTGGCCCAGGCGCTTCAGGGAAGGACATAGATCTCAGCGTATTCCAGCAAATGCCACAATTGAAAGAGCTGACGGTGGGTTATGAAGCTGGCGTATTGTTGAACGGTGCGCGAATCGCTGTCCCCGCAAATCTAATACAATTGAATCTACATCAATTGCCAGTTACATCCATTGATGGTTTAGAAAATTGCAAATCGCTTCAAAGCCTCGATGTAAGCTTCAATTCCAAATTAGAAAACGTCACTGCATTCGGGAGGCTAGGGCCACTAAAGAAACTTCGAATCAGCGAAAGCACTCTCACCAAAATGGCGGCGTCCAATGTATCGATTGTCACGGAATGGATCGAGATCACTGAGGCTAATTCTTTGGCTCAAACCACAGGCGAAGCTGTTGATATTTCCATTTATGGCAGGGAAGGCTTGAAAAGTCTCGATGGATTGGAACATTGGAAGGGAGTCAAGCATCTCACATTAAACTATTTGCGAGCACTCGAAGATCTCACCGCTTTGGAACGGATGAACGAACTTACCGAGATTACACTAATCGAGTGTGAATTAAACGGGAAAGCGGCCACTGCCGAAGATCTCGCTACAATTGCCCAGAAGTTACCGAACTGTAGGATTCTGGTGAAATAGAGGCAGGGATTCTATAAGAATTTCTTCCTTGGTTGTTAAGCAGGAGAAAACTCGACGGTTCGGACCAAAATGGTGTTGATCTAAACGCTTGAAGTGAGAATTCCATGACCGAACTGTCTGGCAAACGCATCGTAATAGCGGGCGGCAGCGGATTCTTGCGGTATTCTTTGGCGAATGATCTGTCCAAGCTCGGCGTGCAGGTCACCATTCTCTCAAGGTCTCTGCCTAAGAAACTTGGGCCTTGGATTCATCAAGTTTGGGATGGGCGCACGGTTGGCAACTGGGCATCAGTGGTTGATGGAGCTGACGCTCTGATCAATCTCGCAGGGAGAACAGTGAATTGTATCAAGACGCCCGATCATCAAGATGAGATTTTGCGGTCAAGAGTTGAATCAACGCTTGTTCTTGGGCAGGCGCTGGGACTTGCTAAGTTTCCTCCGCCGGTTTGGGTTCAAATGAGCACGGCTCACATCTATGGAGACCCGCCCACCGAACTTTGTGATGAATATAGCGCAGAAGGAATTGGCTTAGCTCCCACGATTGGCCGAGCTTGGGAGGCTGCATTTGAAAAGAGTAAGCTTCCTCATCAACGAGGGGTTATTTTGCGGACGAGTTTCGTCATCGGACGCGACCGTGGTGCGGGAGGTGGAGCACTACAAACACTTGGTTTTTTGGCTAGGATAGGGTTAGGTGGCAAGGTTGGGAGAGGTAGGCAGGGAATGTCGTGGATCCACGAAACCGACCTCAACCGTATATTCTGCCGTGCAATTACGGACGAGTCTATGTCGGGAGTTTATATTGCCACGGCCCCAAATCCTGTTTCGCAAGTGGAATTCATGCGCAGCTTGCGGCGTGTGATTGGGATGCCTATCGGGCTTCCGGCATTTGAATGGATGGTCCGAATTGGTGCGCCTCTATTCTTTCGCACAGATCCTGAATTAGTTCTTTACGGCCGATACGTAAGGTCTCGTCGTATATCGGAGCTAGGCATTGAGTTCAAATATCCAAGTTTGGAACCAGCCCTCCGTGATTTGTACGGTCGATAAAAAACTGGCATTCGGAAGAGATTTCGCTACGACCCTATCGCGATTGGGTTCCCTAAAATCCCAAAGAGATCATCGAAATTCGCCGGTTTTCAGGTCTTTCAACAAAAATGCGGAGTTTCTTTTTTACCTTTGCTCGCGCGAATCGTCTCTTGTATGTTGATCGAATGATTTCATGCGGGAAAAACGTTTTCAAGCCAATTAGGTATAGGGAGATACAGTGCGCGAGAAGCTCGTCGAACTGCTCCCTAGTCTCTACCGTTATCTTTACCGGTTGAGTGGCGAAACGCACTTGGCTGAGGATTTAGCCCAGGATGTGATTCTCCGCGCCATGAGGTGTATCGATCAACTCGACAGTGAGGAAGCATTGCGGGTTTGGCTCTTTCGGATTGGAGCGAATGCCTGGGTCGATTGTTGTCGCCGAGCAGGTCGCAAGCGATCGTTCGAGAATGAGAGACGCAGCCAAGTGGCTGATTCACTTCTGGTTAGTAGTGAACCTGAACCTTCAGAGATACTCGGGCAACGCGAACAACTGCAATGGACACAACGAGCGATAATGCGGCTTCCTGAAAGGCAGCGGATGGTGTTGATTTTGGTGGTGTGCGAGGAACTGTCACATCGCGAAGTGGCCGAAGTGCTGGGTATCTCTACGGATGCTGTTAAAGCCAGCTTGTCGGTTGCACGTGTCACTATGCGAAAAATGCTAAAGCAAGAAGAAGTTAAAAATGACTGAGTGTCCTCAAATAGAAGAAATAGATGCCTTTCGCCATGGTGAACTAGGCCTCGAACGTCGAGCAATTTTGCATGCGCATATTGAGGCTTGCGAAGTTTGTCAGAGAGAATTGAGCGCACTTCAAGAGGTTGATTCACACATTGTTAAGGCGCATAACGCGATCGAGCCAAGAGACGAATGGATTTCTGCCATGAAAGCGATGTTGGCGGCAGGAGGAAATAGAATTGACACGACGATTGAAGATGGAGCGAATCGGATTCGCAACTTTGTCTTCTTAGCGACGGCGGCGCTATTGTTAATCGCTGCTTCTTTGGCCATGTGGTTTTTCTCTGAAGGTAGAAACGGTTCGTTGATTTCAAAGAATACTTCCGCACCTGATTCTGAGACGTCGCAACAGAACACGCCAAGAGAACGAGATCGTACCGATCCAGGGGGCGCCGTGAAGGAGCCTACTGTATTGGCACAGGGTGACTTTCTAGTAGGGCGACATCCTGGCAGTGATGATGAGATCGAGCTGTATTGGGTTCTTCCTATACAGCATAAACAGTAAAGCATTTGAATGGAGATAAACTATGACTTGTACATTCCGCGAATTGATGATCGCTTGGTGTCTCTTTACAGTTTCCGCAGTACACGCTCAAGACCCAAAGCCCGTAGTCGTACCGCCGCAGTTTGCTACTGACACTAAAGCGGAGAACGTCTCGGAAGTGAAAGTGTTTGCGCTGCGGAATGTCGCTGCGGCAGATGTGCAAACAACGTTGCAGGATATTTACGGAAATGAGGGTGGTTTTGTAGTCTCCTCGCAGCCGCAGACGAACCAGTTGATTGTGGTTGGGACGCCAGTGGCACTCAATAAGGTTGAGGCTTTGTTAGCGGTATTAGACAAGAATTCAGTCGAGCCTGTCGTTCAGATGTTATCGAAAGAGTCACGTGCAGCAATCAGTCCGGCTATTGTGCAAACAGTAGCGGAAGCTGCACAGGTAGAATTGTCCTTCGATGCCGCATTGGGGCTGATGATGGTAAGGTCTGAATCTCAAGAAAAGATCGAGCGTTTTAACAAAGTTCTTGAAGGAATCCAAGCACAGCTTCGCGAAGCAAGCACGTTGGATGATCGTGAGGTATTGATTCGTGTGAGCTGGCTGTCACCGAGGGAGGGTGCGGACGATATTGGCACTGTCAAGCCTGATGCGAGCTTGAAGGAAGCGATTGATAAACTAAATACGCTAGGCTTTAGCGATCTAACGGTGTTGGGACAATTGATGACACGTTGTTCCATTAGTTCAGGATCTGGAAACTCGACGCCTCAATTTGAAGCCGAAGGGCATACGGCTGCAGGGTTTGACTTGGGGGTAAGAGGTCATTTCGTGAGTCGAGCGCAGCAAGGCGATAATCGCATCGATGTGCAGATGTCGGTCAATGTGCGACAAGCCACGAAGGCTGAAAGTAGCAATGATTGCCTGTTGTCGGTGGTTCTCAAAATGAAAGAAGGAAAACCCATTATTCTTGGTTCCGCTCCCGTTGCTGGTTCACAATCTTTTTTTGTGGTGCAGTTTATGGCAGCAGATTGAATCGACGCATTCGTCTTATTTTACGAAGCTCGGCGAATAATGGACCTTGGGCAATGGCCGGAGGCTCAAATTAATAGGAATTCGACCAGGTCCTTGTTTGCCAAGTTATTCATTAAACATCCTGTTATTTGGTCGAAAGTTTGCTCCATGTCTGGCAACCCCACTGCTAGAAGCTCAGAATGAACCACCAAGGTTTCCCCTGGGCATACATGGAGCAATGCAATGTCGACCGAGCCAAACGACGACGTCAAGAAAATGGCGGCTACCAATGACGACCTTGGGGGAGCCAGCGAAAGCAAAACAGGTGACGTTGCCGGACATCTGCATACGACCGATATACTAGCCCCAGGTGTGACGTCGTCTAGCGTTATCGCAGACCGTTACCAGTTATTGGAGAGAATCGGACAGGGAGGGATGGGGGAAGTTTGGCTTGCGCAGCAATCGCAGCCCGTTAAGCGGCGTGTGGCAGTCAAACTGATTCGGCCTGGGATGGGATCAAAAGCGTTTCTGGCTCGCTTTGAGCAAGAACGCCAGGCTCTAGCGATGATGGATCACCCCAATATTGCCAAGGTTTATGATGCAGGTTTGGCAACCAACGGAGCTCCCTACCTCGTCATGGAGTTCGTTAGTGGTGAGCAACTCACCCAATATTGCGACAAGGCAAGGTTGTCCCCCAAAGATCGACTCGAGCTATTTGTACCGATTTGCCAAGCCGTGCAGCACGCGCATCAAAAGGGGATTGTGCATCGCGATCTCAAGCCTGCCAACATTCTTATTTCCATAGTTGACGGCAAGCCTGTTCCAAAAATCATTGACTTCGGAGTGGCCAAAGCGACGGGGGGAAAATTGACCGATCAATCCTTGGCAACGGACTTCGGGGCGGTCGTTGGAACATTGGAATACATGGCACCTGAGCAAGCTGGGAGAAACAATGAAGATGTTGATACCCGCGCAGATATATATTCGCTTGGGGTCATTCTATATGAATTATTGACGGGCTTGCGTCCCATTGATGGCGAGCGGCTTCGTAAGGCAGCTCTGTCGGAAATGATTCGTATTATTCGCGAAGATGATCCGTCGAGGCCAAGCACTCGTCTTTCCACCAGCGATTCACTCCCATCATTGGCCGCAATGCGGCAAACGGATCCGAGCAAGCTGATGGCAGAGTTGCGAGGAGAGCTAGATTGGGTCGTTATGAAATGCTTAGAAAAAAGTCGTGAACGTCGCTATGAAACAGCGAACGGGCTAGCTCGCGATATTCAACGTTATCTAACGCATCAACCTGTGGAAGCTCGGCCACCATCCAATAGCTACCGCTTCAAGAAATTTGTTGAACGTAATCGTGGTACCGTTGTAGCTGCTGGTGCCTGTGCCTTCCTGCTTTTGGCAGGTTTCATCGGTACTGCGATCGGAATGCTGGAAGCGCAAAAACAAAAGGGTATTGCTGAGAGAAAAACAGGTATTGCCGAAGCAGCTTTGCTCGGCGAAACTCAAGCTCGCCAAGCGGCTGAAGCTGCCAATCGTCAAGCTTTTGTGGCACTCGAATCTTTTAGCAATAATTTGATGGAAGATCTGTTGGGGGCAAAAGAAACGTTGTCTGCAAATGATCGTGCCGTACTAGAAAATGCTCAGCGGCAATGGACATTGTTTGCTGAGTCGAAAGGGACTTCAAAAGAAGCTCGGATGGTCTCGGCTGAAGGGGCAAAGAATTTAGCAAGTATCCAAGCAAAATTAGGAATGAACCGTGAGGCGGAGGCCAACGACCGAAAAGCTCTGAATATATGGGAGTCGTTGGCAATGGAGAACTCCGAGGATGTAGAGCTAAAGCTTAAACTTGCCAAAAGCCATCAAAACCTAGGAGCGATTTTGCGAAAGAACGGTTCTCGTGAAGAAGCGGGGGAGCATTTCCGCGCTGCCGTCAAGATTCTCGAACCAATGACGGTTCTTTCTCCCGAGAATGAGTCGCTCCAACTCGCCTTTGCAAACTCATGTGCCAGTTCGGGAAACTCCGAGCGAGACTTTGGAAATTGGGATGAAGCTGAACGGTATTATCTTAAAGCCCAAGCAACACAGGGAAAACTCGTGGAGGACTCACCGACGAGTTTGAGAAATCGATACGATCGCGTAGGGACACTATGGGCTCTGGCTGGGCTTAAAAAGCGGACGGACAAATACGCGGAAGCGAAAGGCTACTACCAGAAGACTCTCGAAGACCTGGTTATATTGATCTCTTCTTCGACGGACAATCGCTCTTATCGTAGTGAACATGCCAACTTACAGCGCGAGTTTGGTACCCTGTTGACAGATAATCAAGAAGATGAAGCAGCGGTGAAACTACTCGCCGAATCGGTTGAATCGTTGGCAAAAATTGCGGATGAATTTCCGTCCGTGCCAATCTACCGAATGAATCTCGGCCGCGCTCGTCGTGACTATGGGCAAGTTTTGGGGTATCTACAAAAAGAGGAAGATGCTGCGGTACAATTCGAGCAAGCGATCGCCATCTTCACACGTCTGACGGAGGCTGAGCCGACTAATCTACCTTACCAGGCGGATCAGGGGATCACCTACAAAATGTTCGGGGACCTGCTTGCCGACAACGGTAAATTGGCTGAGTCTTTGATACCGATGAGTCAGTCGATTCAGATTTTGACAATCGCCTATACACAGGATCCGAAAATTGTACTCACCAAGAGAGCGCTGTGTCGCAGCCACGAGCACCGGGCCAATATTCTCAACGAGCTCAAGCGTTACCAAGACGCTCTTTCTGATTGGGAGCAGGTTCTCGCTTTGTGTGAAGATGATATGCGACCCATACATCGATCACAACGAGCCGATACACTGTTGCGATCTGGGGAAATCGCAAATGCCATGGTGGAAGTTGAACAGCTTTCACTATTGGAAAACAACAATCCGAAGCACTGGATTCGCTTTGCCAAGCTGTATGCGATTGCGAGCGAAAGTCTCCCTGAGAAAAGGAAAGAATATGCAGAACGAGCCGTCGTTTTGTTTAAGAAAGGAATCTCGCTGGGTTTTAAAGACGTATCCCAACTCGCCGAAGATCCCGAACTCGCTTCGCTAAAAGATGATGCTGAATTTGTTGAACTTTTGAAGTAAGATTTCGCTTTCGCCTCGGGGAAAGAATGCATACGAGGCCGTTCAAATCGCTCCCAGGTTCTGTGCGTTTGCATCATTGCTCATTTTGAGAGCTTGACGCACACAACTTCGGCGTCGTCGCGGAGATAACCGAAACCATTGGAAATGGAAATGGTTTGGCGGTTCTTGCCAACCAGTGCTGCTCGTCCGAGTTCTTTGAATCCGGATCCGTTTGCTTTCGCAATGACGAGTTCCCCATCGATCGTGGTGAGGAAGAATTTTCCGTCAGCATAAACCAAGTTTCCTTTGCCGAAGCGGCTTTGTTGCCAGACGGCTTTTCCCGTTTTGGCTTCGATGCAAGAGAAGTGGCTAACGGGGCCAGCGGCTCCGACGTTGTCGAAGCCATACAGGTAGTCTCCAACGACGATGGATGTTTGCCACTCATTGCGCATGACACTCTTGGTGGCCAGAGATTTCCAGCGTTCGGAGACGCTGTAGGTGTTGCCTTCTTTCTTAACGTTCAAAAGAACAGAGCCATGGTTTTCACCAGCGGAAATGAAGACGCCTCCATCGATCATGATCGGTGACGCAGTGTTGCAGCCATAGTCGGTTTCGAACGGATAGCTCCAGAGAACGTCGCCATTGTTTGGATCGATACCCAAAACCGTGCTGCCGGTTGCAGATACAACTTGCTGCTGGCCTGCGAGTTCCAGCAACATCGGTGACGAGTAGCCTGCATGGCCGCCGCCACTTTTCCAGAGAAACTTGCCTTCTTTTAGGGAATAGGCAACGACGGCACCGTCTGCAGCTCCAGCGTGCACCACGACTTTATCTCCCACAACTAGTGGTGAGCTAGACATGCCGTATTCAGAAGGCTCTGCGGAAAGCTCTTTCATGACATCGGTGCGCCACAGTACCTTGCCGCTTTGTAGATTGACGGCCACCAAAATTCCTTCGCCGGTGTAGGTTACGACTTGCTCTCCAGTGATGGCGGGTGTGGCGCGCGGTCCATCACCCATAGCATTTTCATAGGCAGTTCCTAGTTCGGTTTCCCATTTGGATTTTCCTGTGGCAGCATCCAAGTTCACCAACCATTGCTGGCCATCGCGATTCCACGTGGTGATAACGTTGTCGTCTTGAACAACGACAGCCGACATGCCGACTCCGCCGGGAACGCGCCAACGGACTTTCGGACCATCGGCAGAGAAGGAGTCAATCAACGCTGTTTCGTTGGATACGCCGTTGCGTTTCGCACCTAGAAACTGCGGCCAATCGCCTCCAATGGCTGAGGTGCCGAAGGCTGCGGAGCATACCGGCATTGCCAAATAAAGTAAGGCTTGCGAAAGTAGGAATCGAGGTAAGCAACGCATCTGAGAATTCCTATGGGATGGGGTATGTTTTTTGAACTCAAAATGGCTCATTGACAAGCCGTCGCACTGGCCCGTCACACGCTTTCAGTCATGGCTTTAGCCGCATGCCACTCGCAGTTCCTAGCAGTAATGTACCGTAATTGCGTGTTTGAATCGATCCTGGGCTTGTTTCGCAGAAAAACGGCTAGATGCCGGTTGCAAGTTCGTTGTACGATTAGAACTTATTCCTGCGCACCTATTCTCTCCAAAGGTGCGGAGATTTTGGTATCATCCAATGTGTTGGGAAAACTTGTCGCGGGCGGATTGGTTTCTCCGTTGGGTATTGCTACCGGGAATCTTGGCGTGGATCATCGATGAAAAATGTTCTGTTGCTGGCTTTAGGGGTGATTATCGGTGGCGGGGCAATACCCGTTTATGCAGGTCAACCCAATGTCCTTTTTATTGCGATTGATGATTTAAACGATTGGGTGGGATGTCTAGGTGGTCACCCGCAAACTCTAACGCCAAATATTGATCGATTGGCGGCAAGCGGAGTGCTCTTCCGCAACGCACATTGCGCTGCGCCATCTTGCAATCCCTCACGCTCTGCGATCTTTAGTGGGTTGCCGCCGCATCGCTCGGGACTCTACCAAAATATGCAAAAGCTGCGGGAAGTTATGCCCGAAGCGGAATTGTTGCCGAGCTACTTTTCGCGACATGGATATCGGTCTGTAGGTTCTGGCAAAATGCTGCATTACATCATCGATCCCGTTTCCTGGGACGAATACTTTCCCAAAAAAGAAACCGATAACCCATTTCCGCGAACTTTTGATCCACCCAATCGTCCTTTAAGCTTGCCCAGGGGTGGGCCTTGGCAATATGTGGAAACCGATTGGGGAGCACTTAACAAGTCGGAAGAAGAGGTGGGCGGTGATTGGCTTGTAACGAAATGGATTGGCGAACAACTGCAAGCAAAGCCTGAGAAGCCTCTCTTTTTAGCCTGTGGTATTTATCGCCCACACGAACCATGGTTTGTGCCCGAAAAATATTTCAAGCCCTTTCCGCTGGAGAGCATTCAATTGCCACCTGGCTACAAAGAAAATGACCTCAGCGATGTACCTGTTGCGGGGCAACGATTGGCTCGCAATAAGTACTTTCCGCACATTCAAGAACATAAACAATGGAAGCAAGCGATCCAAGCTTACTTGGCCTCCATCCACTACGCTGACACGATGGTTGGGCGAGTGCTGGATGAATTGGAAAAGAGCCCAGCTCGCGACAACACGATCGTCGTTTTGTGGAGCGATCATGGTTGGCACTTAGGTGAGAAAGAACATTGGCAAAAATATACTGGATGGCGAGCATGCACTCGCGTTCCGCTGATTATTCGTGTTCCAAAAGGTTGTCCAGGTTTGCCGGACGGAACTGTGGCTGGTGGCGTCTGTGATCGCCCTGTAAGTTTAGTCGACCTATTTGGGACCCTCACAGATCTATCTGGTTTGCCGAATAAAGAAGGTATTGCCAGTCGGAGTTTGGTACCGTTGCTACGAGATCCAAGTATGGATTGGCCTCATGTTGCGATGACACACCTTGATAACCCGCAGAATTACGCACTCAGTTCAGATCGATTTCGTTACATTCATTATCTGAGCGGTGAGGAAGAACTGTACGACATTGTCAACGATCCCTATGAATGGACCAATCTTGCGAAGGATCCGCAGTACCAATCCAAGTTAGACGAAATGCGCACGAAGGTTCCGCAAGATATTGTCCCGGTTCATGAATCTCAGCCTGGCATCAATTCGTTTAAGGCCGAAGTTGAATTGACGCCTCTAGTGGCAGATGTTGTACCGCCTTCGAAATCATCATCGGTTCCTGTTGTCTTATTGTTCCAGAATCAGACACAGAAGGCATTAAAGTTGGTAGGGCTCAACGAAGCGGGAGAACCTGCGGAGAACATTTCTCTTGCCAAAGCGAGCCGCCGACTTGTCAACACCTATGCCGGACATACTTGGGTTATTGAAAACACCGATGGTAAAACGCATGGTTATATTGTGGCGCCAGACAAAGCGGGGCGAGTCGTCATTCAATGAAGACCCATTGTCCGGCTTGCCTAACACCACTTCAGGATGATCATACTTGCACTCGGCCGAAGATCATTTGGGTTGGGCGTGAGGGCTCTCTAGCACTTTCTTGGCATTGATTTCTATGTAGTGCTGCCATTGCGTTGGTACATCCGCATGGTAGAAAATAGCCTCGACGGGGCATTCCGGAATGCAAGCTCCGCAGTCGATACATTCATCAGGGTGTATGTAAAGCATTTCAGCATCTTCGTAAAAACACTCCGTCGGACAATTGTTCAGACACGATTTGTCCTTGCACCCTTTGCACGGTTCGGTCACAACCATAGTCATAATCGATAATCTCCACAAAAAAAAGTTTGAAATATGGGGACCCAAGGAGATGAGAATGCGCTCGGCCAACCGGACAAGAATTCCGTGAAAAAAAAGAAAGTATCGCTCTCCAATCTTTCCAGTATGGAATTGATCGAACTTTGGAAGGGGGGATCGAACGAAGCAGCCAGCGTTTTGGTGGCTCGTTACGAAATTCGCTTGCTTGCTCTTATTGAGACTCGATTAAGTCAACGATACCGTGGCAATATTTCCCCAGAAGAGGTTGTGCAGTCTGCCTTCGGAAGTTTCTTTCGCGTGGCAAGGAATCAAACCCAATTTGCGTTTGTTGGAAACTCTGAAGGTTCAGCTTGGAATTTGTTAGCCACTTTTGCACGACGAAAGCTGTCGCGAAAGTTAGAGAGGGCTGTGGCTCAGAAGCGAGGTGGTGGTCAGTCTCGCATTCCGCTTGACGAGGTCTATTCCGAGCTCGCTGCAGTTCCCAATCAAGCTGATGTTTCAGAGTTGATACGAGATCTGGAAATACAGCTTACACCGGAAGAAAAGTTGTTGTGGGATTCTTTGCTGGCTGGAGTAACGCAACGGGAGATTGCGGAACGGCTGCATGTCGAGGAGCGAACGATACGACGTCGAATTCACGGGATGAAAGAGAAGTTATGCGGGCTGGATGTCCTGAAGGAAACGGTGACAGCTGATCGAGCAAGAGAAGATCAACTTTCAATTCCAAAAATTTCTTATCGCGAGTTCGTGTTGGGGAAACTCGTAGGGCAGGGAAGGCTCGGAAAAGTCTATCGCGCTAGGCTACAGTCGAACTCCGAGTTGGTTGCAGTCAAGTTTATGCACCGCCAGTATTGGGAAAATGAATCAGGAAAATCGTCATTCCTGCAAGAGATCGAGCAAGCGGCGAAAATCGATCATCCTAGTGTCGTGAAGTATTTTGGATGGGGAAGTTCGCCGCACGGCGGGCCTTATTTGGTAACCGAATATGTGGATGGCCAAACACTGTGGGATGCTGATTTTGAAAAAGAGACTGGAAAGACTGATGTGCTGCGTCAAGTTTGTAACGCTATTGCAGCAACACATCTCGCTGGAGTTGTGCATGGTGATCTAACGCCGAGTAACATTTTAGTGACTCGCGAGGGACGAGCAGTGGTTACGGATTTCGGACTCGCCGCTTCGCTAAGCCGCCGAGGTCTAGGACTATCGGAACACGGCGAAACGCAATTGCGCGGTGGCACATTGGGATTCGCCGCGCCGGAGCAGATCTCGGCAGCATTTGGGGAGATTGGTACCGCGACAGATATTTATGCTATTGGAGGACTCGCTTACTTTTTGCTCACTGGTCATGTACCGCATTGGCCAAAAGAATCTGTCGTTCTGCAAACGGTTTCTGAGGAAGATATTGTCATAAAATATGTACCGAAGTCTGAAACTGAAAAGCGACTTTTGGAAGTTGTATTGTTGTGTTTGAAGAAGAATGTATCGAGTCGGCCTCAAAATATTCAAGTCGTTTTGGAAGTGCTCGAGCGGTGAAGGTCGTTCCGCAAACTCGATCGACCATTCATTCAATGACTCAGTTCGGCTTGCACGCGTTTAGTACGGGCTCTTCCCGTCTGGAGCGAAAGATCATTCGCAGTCTGTTTGTAATCCAACGCCAATCTTCGGTACGATAGAAACTCAAGAGTCCCAGTATCATAAACCATTGAAACAAAAATAAGTTCATGGAGACTTCGATGCCGAGGTGGAGCAGCATGGCAGCGACCATCGCCCATTTGCGTGTTTGTAGAATTAGTAGAGCAATGGGTAGAGACAATTCGAGAAGCAATGCAGACCAAGTCGCAAATGCCGTTACGCCGTAAAGGTCAAACCACGTTGCCGGTATGAGTCGACCAAAATTGTCGGTCATTTTTGAGACATACCACATCGCGGTTCCATCATGCCATGTGTTACCCTGGAGTTTGCATAAAGCGGTGGATGCGTACAGTGCGATCAATTCAAATTGAAATAGACGCAGCGCCCAAGGAGATCGGGATCGTGTTACCTGATGGGGAATCTTCAGAAGTGAAGCAGTGAGTGAGCAACGGTCGTCTAAGGGGAGCCAGATCATGAAGAAGGCGAAGAGCCGCATGATGGTATCTTCGCCATCCAGAATCAGAAAGTTGCGATTCTGAAAGGAAACCAACCATACAAAGAGAAACGCAGCTTGGAATCGGGAAGCGACACCAAGAATCAAAAACACTGAATGCAGAAGCATCAGGCCGAGACAGAGCTTTACAACCTCGGTGGTACTTGGAAGCCAAAAGAGAATAGACCAGTTGTAGCTTCTGCCTAGTGCTTGGGCTGTTTGCGTGCTCAATACGCCGTCATCCGTAAACCACATTTCGGCGTTGGGCCAAAGTGTCAGCATATGGATGATGACAAGGCAGCCATAGGCAATGCGCAAGACCGGCACGATGGACGGATCTCCACCCTGGCGGAGATAGCGATCCAGTTGGGATAAAGCCTTCATCATGGGCTCAGCCCCTCGGGGCCAAGATGCCAAAGGAGCTGCAGCTTATAACTCCAATAGATGTCTTCTGTATTTGGATGCTCGGTATCGTCGGGAAGCACCATTTCAAACTGTGCTTGATTCAGAGTAAGTTGCAACAGCGGTTTGGTCAGGGTAGGGGCATTAAGTTCGTCCAGCGGTTTTGAAAAATCTAGGAGTGGCTTAACTGGTTGTTTGATGGGAACTGCTCGAGCTAAATAGATTGCAAGGTTTTCGTAGGCGAGTGGATAGCGACCGACACGTTGGAAATAGTTCATCTGCCTGAATTGATGAAACTTGAACCAAACGCTCTGTTGCGACCAATCGGGCGAACTCCATTGAAAGCGATTATGGTTGCAGTCTTCGATTTCAGCGATGAGTGTGTTGTTATTGATGATGGGGTTAGGAGCAAAAAGAGGCCAATCACCTTGGCCCAGGCCGAGCGCATTGAGCCCGACGTTGAGTGGCTTACGAAAAAAATCTAGTTGAGTAAAGTGCGACGGGGAAGTGTCAATAAGGATGCAAGTGATGAGGCTCACTAAGAAAAAACGAATGCCCCAAGTTCGCCAATCGTTTTGATGATGGGTTGGTTCTTGCATGAAGCTGCCGATTCGCTGCCAGGTTCAGTCCGTTTCCGCTGGGCAGCTTGCCAAAACTTGAAGGGAATCGCCAATAAAACCAGTATCCCTCAGCGCTGCCGATAGGATACGGTTTTTTCTTCGTTCCAACTGCGGGGTGGATAGTGTTGGGTGTATAATCGTTATCATCGGCACCATTGGCGTGGGATTAGTTAAGGGGGCTCGGTTCCAAAATCTCTTTCCACTGTAGCTAATTTTCATAACAGCGATTCGGTGAGCAATGGCGAAGCGAAAAAAGTCAGTGATTTTGCCCGAGCCTGGCGCTGTGTACGCATTTTTGCTCGGCGATGGTCGGTACGGCGCATGTCGCGTATTGCGCGGGTCCACGGATAAAGGAACAGAGGGGTTTGGACGGCACTATGTTTTGGTCGCAAGTTCCAGTTGGATTGGACTAACGCGACCCGAAGAGCCAGATGAGTCGATGCGAGGAGTTCTTTGTCTGACTCACCACCAATGGAAAGGGATTCCTGATGTGTATTGGGTTGGTGATAGTGTGCCGGAGCAGTTTATACCGATTGGTATACTAGAGCCTTCCGTAGAGGATGCGAAGATAAAATGTCAGGCAAGCGGTGGTTGGTTAGGGGCTCCGTTGCAAGTTCTGGCCCAGTGGCGTTGGGACCATGAACGCGAGCAACTGCAAGAAGAGGAATCCACGGCTAAAGCGATATTAACCGCCAAGCGGCTCGCGGATGAGTCGGCGCGTGAAGCAGAGCGCAAAGCGCTGACGCTCAAGCAATTGGCGAAGCATAAGTTCTTTGCCGAATGGGATGACTATCCATCGCCCAAAGCCATTCGGGCATCGCGCAAGATCATGAAGGAGACACTTCAGGCATTGAACAATTTGGGAGAGAAAGCTTCGGAAGCTGCCCGTCTTGAAGTGCTGCAGCATTGTATTGAGGAATTTAATCAGCTCGATGAAGCTCTCGAACATTTTATTGAAACAACGGTCCGCGAGGATATATGTGACGAGTTTGAGTTACTGGTGAACGCCTGTGGTTTGCACGATAAAAAAGACTTAGCCGACCAAAGGCGAGAATGGTAACCGCAGCGCGGTCGTCTAGCCCGTTGCCGCAGTGACATTGTTTAGCCCGTGGCCGTAGCGGAGCGAAGGCTAGGGATTCATACGCTGGACTCGCAACCGTCCGTTTGGCCCAAACCGCGACGAATAGCATCGACGCTCTCGTCACACCGGCAGCGTGCATGGGAAGGGAACCGCGAAAATTACGAAAGTCGCGAAAGGAAGAACCGACGTGCTCACGCCTCTTTGAGATCAAATGATACGCTACCTACCGGTTGTCCATTGATTTGTATCGTCAAATGATGTTTGCCAGGATAGAGCTGGTAGGTTGTGGCTTGTGCGTGGAGCTTGTGCTTTTTGGTGACCGTTACCGTATCGCCTTTCTTGAGTTCCAGTTTGGTCGCTTTGTAGACTTTTTTCGATCGTTTCTCGCCTGCCTTGACGAAATCGATCGCGTAGTCGACGACCAAAGCTTCATTTCGTTCTGCCGTTATATCGAGCGAAAACTCAAGCGAATCGCCCATTGCGATTTTCGTCTTGGCCAGCCGTATCGAACTGCATTGGATTTTTGGGGCAGTATTGAAGCCAAGCAAAGAAAGTGAGTCAGCATGCCCTTGCTTGACCAAGGTTCGCAATGCGTGGCGCGTCATCCACATCAATTCGTCATGATTTTGTCGCTGCTGTTCATGCCAAGTCTTTAGAGTATGAACCACCAGATCGGGTTGAGACTTAGCGATGTCGTTGAGATGATTGGCAACGCTGCGAGTAACATATCGCGTCTTATCCGCATGCAAACGTTCGAGCAGTGGAAGCGTGGTCTCGAAGGTCAATTCAATGCGTCCAGACCAGGGGAGTAGCGGCCGAGTCGATTCGCTTACAAGCCGCCGCACATGATAGTTTTTGTCACTAGTCCAGCGACTCAGTTCCTTGACCGTTTCGTGGGGGTGTTGGCGAATGAAATAGCGAACGGAATCTTCCATCGAAAATCGTTTGGTCAGTTCTCTAAGGGTGCTCAACGATAACGGAAGGTGTGCTTTTGACAGTCCATTACGCACGACAAATTCACCGAAAGGGGCGAAGATAAAATCGCCGAAATCATCATCCGTTTTGGTTTCGTCCAAGGGTGGAGGGAGGCTTTCGACGATGTGCGCAACCGCTTGTTGATAGTCGGCCACAAGTGTCGCTTCGAGAGATTCCGCGATCCAGACGATTCGTTGTTTCAGTTCCAAGTTCGGCAGTTTTTTCATGACCGAGTTTACGAATTTTCTCGCTGGAAATGGGCGGCTATTACTGGATAGCAATTGCGCCAAGTATTCGATTTTTTCTTGGTTAAACAAATGATCTTTTAGACTAAATCCCGTCACGTCATCTTCCTGCAACAGACAATGCTCTCTGGGGCTGAACGCATAACGAAGTAGTGATAGTGCCCCACGGAATCGAACTTAACGTATTGTTCAGCGATTGTCAGCTAGCCCAAGTTGAGATGCAAACGGCAAAGTTGACGTCGGCCAAAACGGCGCCCAGGCCCTATTTATCCTACACATCTTCTGGCGTATCAAATCCATCTCATGAAACCACGATAGCTGGGTTTGTTTAGCCCGTTGCTGAACGCATAGGACACGTCAGCGCTCCGAAGGGCAGAGGGGTAAATAACTGTTGCAAACGGTCCTTGGTCTTAAGCCCGAAGGGCTGGTACATCCTCTGCCGGTGGTGATAACCACCGGTTTTGAAGCGGCCGCAACCAAAAGGCCCGCAGGGCCGACACATGAGTCTTGTTGGACGGGTCGCGCTCGGGTGTGTCGGCCCTCTGGGCCTTTTTGCGTTTCTCCGTGATCGGAACCGAGGCCTTCGGCCCCGGCAAAGGATTTATCAGCCCTTCGGGCTTAAGACCGGCAAACGTAGGATCTGCTGCCTAAGGTAGTAACCATTGGCTGACATCGGGAGAGGGCGTCATTCCCCTGAAAGCTCTCTCAAAAAAGATGTGTAGTATAAACGGCGCCCAGGCATCATACGTTCGCCGCCCGAGGATCATGGCATCTTCTTGAGCGAGTTTGAGGAACGTGTCATGGTCAAGCTCTTCGTCGAGGAGCCCCATAATGAGGCCATGGATATGCTCGAGCTGGGCAACTCCGCCGAGTGATAAAAAGAGATGTGATATGACTTTTCGCATGATGGGCGTACCCAGTTTAGAGTTAGAAATTCGGGATCCAAATAGGCAGAATGGCAACGTTGACGCAGGTTAATCGCCCAGGAGATACCGTTTTCGACACTTTGGTCAAAAATAGGGGGATTTCGCGAGAGGTGTAGATCCAAAGGAGGGGTTCCGCTTTTCGCTTGACTTTTTCTGACGCATCGTCGATATTTGACATATGGTCACACTTAGTCGTAAACAGCGCGAAATCAAAGAGCGAGAAGGGCAGATCCTAAAGCTGGCCCGACCGATCCTGCTGCGCAAAGGATACCAGGCACTCAGCATGGACCGTTTGGCGGCCCAAATGGAATACGCCAAAGGGACGCTTTACACACATTTCCGCAACAAAGAAGAGATTGTTCTCGCGCTCGCGGCTGAGTCGATGGAATTGCGGCTCAAGATGTTTGAGGCAGCATCTGCTGCGAGCCGCGTTTCCAGAGAGCGACTGATTGCGATCGGCGCGGCGTGCGAACTGTACACCCAGGAATATGCTGACCATTTCAGAATTGAAGATTGGATTCGCAATTCAACCATCTGGGGAAAAGCGTCCCGCGAGAGACAAGACCTTGTTCGCCAATGCGAAGGAAGGTGCATGTCGATTGTGGCTGGCATTGTTCGAGATGCCGTCGCGCACGGCGATTTGAAGCTGGAAAATGATTTGACCGCTGAAGAAATGATCTTCGGATTTTGGGCGATCAATTACGGGAGCCAAGTGCTCGCCGCAACCAGCCCCTCGCTGTTGTCGCTCGGGGTCCCAAACGCCCCGAGGGCAATTCGGCATCATTGCTTCACCCTGCTAAATGGTTTTGGCTGGCTCCCCAATGGCGATTTCGCGAGCCATAACGAAACAATGGACCGATTTGGCGATTTGCTTAGGAAGCAATTCGCCGCTCAATTGACTGATTCCTAATATAGTGACGATGGAGCCCTCATCTGGCGGAAAAAGGGCTCGAAAACAGGCGAGGCAAAACGGCCTCTTTTTATTAACCAAAAATTGACAAAGCGTCAAAAAGTGACGAGGCATTCAGAGTATTCACCCATGGTGCTCAACATTCGCAATCGAAAACTATTGATTCCCTTTCTGATCGCCACTGGAGTCGTGA